>Ga0075366_10001785_pt1 | contig 10865 bp, 9 predicted proteins | sample EndMethybrTD3031_FD_72351 | JGI IMG/M metagenome (GOLD analysis project Ga0075366, IMG submission 72351) | Populus endosphere microbial communities from Tennessee, USA - Endosphere MetaG P. TD hybrid TD303-1 | ecosystem: Host-associated > Plants > Roots > Endosphere | place: USA: Tennessee... | reverse complement strand
CTCGCGCTGCGCCGCCTCTCGAAGGAAGGCGAGCAGATCGCGCTGACGACGGGCGAGTTCTCGATGCTGAAGGCGCTGGTGCGCCACCCGCGCCAGCCGCTGTCGCGCGACAAGCTCGCGCAGCTCGCGCGCGGCCGCGAGTTCGAGCCGTTCGACCGCAGCCTGGACGTGCAGATCTCGCGCCTGCGCAAGATGATCGAGCCCGATCCGGCGCAGCCGCGCTACATCCAGACGGTCTGGGGCGTCGGCTACGTCTTCGTGCCGGACGGTGCGAGTTGAGCATCCTGCCGGTTCGACCCACGGCTCCCTTCGCGGAGCCGTTTTTCCGTCTGCTAGATTCCAGGCCGCACCGAATTCCCGGAGCTTCATGGCCCGCAACCCGCTCGCGCTGAGCCTGTTCTGGCGCACTTTCTTCCTGCTTGCGCTGCTGCTGGCCAGCGGCGTGTTCGCCTGGGTGCAGACCCTGCGGGCGCTCGAGTTCGAGCCGCGCGCCGTGCAGGCCGCGCAGCAGACCGCCGGGCTCGTGAACCTCGTGCGCGCCGCGCTGAATTCGACCGACGGCATCAACCGGGTCGCGCTGATCAAGGGCCTGTCGAACCAGCAGACGTTGAAGCTCGCGCCGCGCGAGCCCAAGGACAAGTGGGAGCCGTACGAGACCGACCGCATCTCGCGCGCGATCGCCCAGGAGCTTCGCAACCAGCTCGGGCCCGACACGCTGGTCGCGAGCTCGGTCAACGGCAACCCGGGGTTGTGGGTCGGCTTCTCGATCGACAAGGACCCGTACTGGCTGCAGACCGAGCTGAGCCGCGTCGGGCCGATGTCGTGGAACACGCTGACGCTGTGGGTCTCGATCGCGCTGCTCGCCACCGTGCTCGGCTCGGCCGCCATCGCCCGGCTGATCAACCAGCCGCTGAAGGAGCTGTCGTTCGCCGCGAGCCGCATCCGCGAGGGCGAGTTCGATTCGCGGCTCGACGAGAACACGATGACCAGCGAAGTGCGCCAGGTCAACATCGGCTTCAACCGCATGGCGCGCGAGCTCGCGAAGGTCGAGCAGGACCGTGCGGTGATGCTCGCCGGCATCTCGCACGACCTGCGCACGCCGCTCGCCCGGTTGCGCCTCGAAGCCGAGATGAGCGTGCACGACGAGGAAGCCAAGCAGAACATGGCGATGGACATCGACCAGCTCGACGCGATCATCGACAAGTTCATGGATTACGCGCGCCCCGGCGGCGACAACAAGCTCGTGCCGGTGCACCTGTCGAGCGTGGTCGACCGCGAGATGGCCGCGTTCCGCGACACCAGCCAGATCCGCATCACCTCGCGCGTGGCGATCGACACCAAGGTGATCGCCGACGAGACCGAGCTCGGCCGCGTGCTGCAGAACCTGTTCGAGAACGCACGCCGCTACGGCCGCAGCACCGACACCGGCATCGCTCGCGTGCAGGTGACGTATGCGCGCACCGGGCCGTGGGTGATCCTGACCGTGCGCGACTTCGGCTCCGGCACCGACCCGAAGAAGCTCGCGCAGCTGACGACGCCGTTCTTCCGCGGCGACGCGGCACGCACCGCGGCCACCGGCGCGGGCCTCGGGCTTGCGATCGTCGACAAGGCGATCCAGCGCATGGGCGGCAGCTTCGAGCTCGCGAATGCGCCGGACGGCGGGCTGATGGCGCACATCCGCCTCAAGAAGGCACCCTGAGATTCGGCCCCGCGATTCACCACCACGAAAGAGCGAACAAGACCATGTGGACAGACGCCCTCCTCGCCTACCTGCACTTCTTCGCGATCTTCGGCACGTTCTCGCTGCTCACGGCCGAGCTCGTGCTGTGCCGCCCCGGCATCCGCGGCGACGCGCTGCACCGCCTGCGCAAGCTCGACGGCGCCTATGGGGGACTGGCGGCGCTGCTGCTGGTCAGCGGCCTGCTGCGCCTGTTCTTCGGCGCGAAGGGCAGCGCGTTCTACCTCGGCAACCCGGTGTTCCACGCGAAGATCACGCTGTTCGTGGCGGTCGGGCTGCTGTCGATCGCGCCGACGCTGCGCTTCGGGCGCTGGTCGAAGGCGGCACTGCGCACGCCCGACGAAGCGCCCGACGCCGCCGCGGTGGGCGCGGTGCGCCGCATGATCCACATCGAGCTGACGCTGCTCGCGCTGATCCCGCTGCTGGCGGTGCTGATGGCGCGCGGGATCTGACCGAATCCTCTGCGTTCGCCCTGAGGTATCGAAGGGCGCATGGGGCACACAGCCTTCGATACCTCAGGCCGAACGGTGGAGGTCAGCGAGGCAAGGTCAACCAGCGTCTTTCGCGAGCTTCGCACGCGTCGCTTCGAGCAGCGGCCCGACGATGTCCAATGGCAGCGGGAACACGATCGTCGAGTTCTTGTCCGCCGCGATCACGGTCAGCGTTTCGAGATAGCGCAGCTGCAGCGCCTGCGGATGCCGGCCGAGCACCTCGGCCGCCTCGGCGAGCTTCGCCGAAGCCTGCAGCTCGCCTTCGGCATGGATCACCTTCGCGCGCCGTTCGCGCTCGGCCTCGGCCTGCCGCGCGATCGCGCGGATCATCGTTTCGTTCAGGTCCACGTGCTTGATCTCGACGTTCGTGACCTTGATGCCCCAGGCGTCGGTCTGCGCGTCGAGGATCTTCTGGATGTCGAGGTTCAGGCGCTCGCGCTCGGCCAGCATGTCGTCGAGATCGTGCTTGCCGAGCACCGCGCGCAGCGTGGTCTGCGCGAGCTGGCTGGTCGCCGTCAGGAAGTTCTCGACCTGGATGATCGCGCGCTCCGCGTCGACGACGCGAAAGTACAGCACCGCGTTGACCTTGACCGAGACGTTGTCGCGCGAGATCACGTCCTGGCTCGGGATGTCCATCACGACGGTGCGCAGCCCGACCCGCACCATTTGCTGGATGCCGGGGATCAGGATCACGAGCCCCGGCCCTTTGACGCGCCAGAAGCGGCCGAGCTGGAACACGACGCCGCGCTCGTATTCGCGCAGCACGCGCAGCGAGCTTGCGGCAAGCATCAGTACGAGCAGCAGGATGAGCGCGATCGGCAGTGTCGCCAGCCACATGATTCGGATCTCCTTCTTCGTTTTCGATTTCAGGCGGCGCCGCTGACCTCGAGCACGAGGCCGCGCACGCCGGTCACGCGAACCGCGTCGCCGCGGTGCAGCTCGCCCGCGCAGTGCACGCGCCAGCGTTCGCCCTCGACCTCGGCCCAACCTTCCGCACCATCCGCTTCGAGCACGATGCCGGCCGAGCCGATCAGCGTTCGGCTGCCGCTGACGACACGCCGGCGGCGAGCCCGCTCCGCCATCGTCGCAACCCCGCCGACGACCAGCAGCGACACCACCACGAGCCCGGCGATCAGCCCGCGCGAGACGCCCATGCCAACACCCTCGGTATCGAACAGCAGGATCGCGCCGAGCGCCAGCGCGGCCGCGCCGCCGGCGCCGAGCACGCCGTGGCTGGGCACGAACACCTCGGCGCCGAGGAAGACCAAGCCCAGCAGCACGAGCGCGAGCCCGACGCCGCTGGTCGGCAGCAGCTGCAGCCCGAACAGCCCCAGCAGCAGGCACACCGCGCCGATCACGCCGGGCGCGATCATCCCGGGGGTCGTGAACTCGAACAGCAGCCCGTAGAAGCCGACCATCAGGAGCAGCAGCGCGACATCCGGCGTGCCGAGTGCCGCGAGCACGCGGTTGCGCCAATCGGGCCCGATCGCGACGACCGGCGCGCCGGCGACGCGCAGCACGATGCTGCGGCCGGGCACCGCGACCTTCTTGCCGTCGATCGCGCGCAGCAGCGACGGGATGTCGGGCGCCACGACGTCGACCACGTGCTGCGCAAGCGCCTCGTCGGCCGGCAGGCTGACCGCCTCGCGCACCGCGCGCTCGGCCCACTGGGCATTGCGCTCGCGCAGCAGCGCGAGGCCGCGGATGTAGGCGACGGCGTCGCCGACACGCTTGGCCGTCATCGCATCGCCGGACGGCGGCGCGCTGGGTGTGCTGCTGGCGCCACGCTCGGCGCCCGAGGCACTGTCGGATGCGCGCGGCGGCGTTGGTGTCGGTGCCGGTGTCGGCGTGGCCGAGGGCGACGGCATCCCGATCGCGACCGGCGTGGCCGCGCCCAGCGTCGTCGCCGGCGCCATCGCGGCGACATGGCAGGCGTAGAGGATGTAGGTGCCGGCGCTCGCCGCACGCGAGCCCGACGGCGCGACGAAGCATGCGACCGGCACCGGCGACGCGAGGATCGCCTTGATGATCTCGCGCATCGCGCTGTCGAGCCCGCCCGGTGTGTCGAGCTCCAGCACGACCAGCGGCACGGCGCGCCGGGCCGCATCGTTCAACGCCCGCACGACGTATTCGGCGCTCGCCGCGCCGATCGCGCCGTCGATGCGCAGCGCGGTGACGGCTGTCGCGGCCGCGGCGGCCGCAGGCTCGCCCACCACCGCGGCCGGCGCGGCGGCATCCTGCGCGGCGACGCCGGCGATCAAACCGACCGAGAGAGCAAGCCCGCGCAGCCAGGGTTGGGCGCTGCACCTCACGCGCGGATGCTACGCCGCGCCGAGCGCGGCCGTGGAATCAAGCGCTGCGAGGCGGGCTATTGAAGACCGCGAGGCGATGGTGTCCCGTTCGCCCTGAGCCTGTCGAAGGGCCGGCACATGCGCTCACCCCCGCCACAGCAGGCACACCGCGCGCGCCTCGATCGCCTCGCCCTGCCCGACCGGCCCCATCTTCTCGGCCGTCTTTGCCTTCACGCTGATCTGCTCGATCGCGACGCCGAGCGCCGTCGCGATGCGCTGGCGCATCGCGAGGATGTGCGGCGCCATCTTCGGCGCCTGCGCGATGATGGTCGCGTCAACGTTGCCGACGGCCCAGCCGGCGCCGCGCACGCGCCGCGCCGCCTCGGCCAGCAGCGCGAGCGAATCGGAGCCCTTGTACTGCGGGTCGGTATCGGGAAAGTGAAAGCCGATGTCGCCCAGCGCCGCGGCGCCGAACAGTGAATCGGTGATGGCATGGCACAGCGCATCGGCATCTGAATGCCCGAGCAGCCCGTGCGTGTGCGCAATCTCGACGCCGCCCAGCACGAGCTTGCGGCCGGCCACGAGCGCATGCGTGTCCCAGCCTTCGCCGATGCGCCACAACGGCGGCTTGATGCGCGGAGCGTTCATTCGCGGGTCCTGAGCAGACGTTCGGCCAGCGCGAAGTCCGCCGGGTACGTGACCTTGAAGTTCTCGAGCGAGGCGGCGACGAGCTTGGGCGCATGGCCCAGCGCCTCGATCGCGCTCGCTTCGTCGGTGACGGCATCGCCTGCGCGCTCGAGCGCGTCGATCAGCAGGCCGATGCGAAACATCTGCGGCGTCTGCGCCTGCCACTTCGCATCGCGGGCGAGCGTCGCCTCGACGCGGCCGTCGCGCTCGGCCTTCAGCGTGTCGGCGACCGGCAGCGCGAGCAGGCCGCCGACCGGGTCGGCGATGCACGCGTCGATCAGCGCGTCGACCCACTCGGGGCGCACCAGGCAGCGCGCCGCATCGTGCACCAGCACCCAGTCGTCGCGCCGCGCGCCGCGTTCGAGCAGCACGTCCAGGCCGTTGCGCACGCTTTGCGCGCGCGTGGCGCCGCCGCAGTGCGTCACCGCGACATCGAAGCCGGCCACATGCGGCGCGAACTGCGTGTCACCCGGACTGAGCACGACCAGCACCGAACTCAGGCGCTGCACGCGCGCGAGCGCCGCCAGCGTGTGGCCGAGCACGCTGCGTGTGCCGAGCATGCGGTACTGCTTCGGGCCCTGGGCGCCGGATCGCGCACCGACGCCGGCGCTGGGCACCAACGCATACAGGCGGGGCGCGTCGTCAGCAGGGGCAGAATCGGCGGCAAGCGTCATGATGTGGGCGCGAATTCTATAATTCGCCCGCTGTATCGCCCCGGTGGAACGCCTCGCGGGGCTTTTTTCTTTTGGCCCTGGCCGCCGCATGCAACTGCCTGCTCTCGTTCCCGGCAAACGCTACACCCTGCCCCGCCCACTCGGCTCGGCCGATGCGCTGCTGCTCGCGCGCTTCGCGCAGGCGCAGGCCGCGCAAGGCCGGCTCACCGCGATCGTCACCGCCGAGCCGGCCGACACCCAGCGCCTCGAGGACGAGCTCGCGTTCTTCGCGCCGGGCCTGCGCGTCGCGGTGTTTCCCGACTGGGAGACGCTGCCCTACGACACGTTCTCGCCGCATCAGGACCTGATCTCCGAGCGCCTCGCGACGCTGTGGCGGATCAAGCAGCAACGCGATGTCGACGTCGTGCTGCTGCCGGCCTCGACCGCGCTGGTGCGCCTCGCGCCGCCCAGCTTCCTCGCGGGCTACACCTTCCACTTCAAGCAGAAGGAAAAGCTCGACGAGGCCGCGCTGAAGGCGCAGCTCACGCTGGCCGGCTACACGCATGTCAGCCAGGTCGTCTCGCCGGGCGAGTACGCGGTGCGCGGCGGGCTGATCGACCTGTACCCGATGGGCTCGCCGGTGCCGTACCGCGTCGATCTCTTCGGCGACGAGGTCGACTCGATCCGCACCTTCGACCCCGACAGCCAGCGCAGCCTGTACCCGGTGCCCGAGGTGCGGCTGCTGCCGGGCCGCGAGTTCCCGATGGACGAGGACGCGCGTGCCGCGTTCCGCGCGCGCTGGCGCGAGAAGATGGAGGGCGACCCGACCAAGGTGCGCCTGTACAAGGACATCGGCACCGGCATCGCGACCGCCGGCATCGAGTACTACCTGCCGCTGTTCTTCGACGCGACCGCGACCATCTTCGAGTACCTCGGCGAGTCGGCCGTGATCGCGCTGCACGGCGAGGTCGACGAGGCGCTGAAGCGCTTCTGGGCCGACACGCGCGAGCGCCATCGCTTCCTGCAGCACGACAAGGAGCGGCCGCTTCTGCCGCCCGAAGACCTGTTCCTGCGGCCCGACGATTTCTTCGCGCTGTGCAACGCGCATGCGCAGCTCGCGCTGCGCGGCAAGGAATCGGTCGACTGGGCGCGCCCGCTGCCCGACCTCGCCGCCGACCGCGGCGCGCCCGAGCCGCTGAAGAAGCTGCAGACCCACGTCGGCACGACCCCGCACCGCGTGCTGATCGTCGCCGAGAGCGAAGGCCGGCGCGAGAGCCTTCTCGAGTTGTTGCGCGACAACCGGATCGAGCCGCCCAGCGTCGGCTCGCTCGCCGAGTTCGAGACCGGCGAGCAGCGTTTCGCGATCACCGCCGCGCCGCTGGCCGAGGGCTTCTTCTGGCACGAACCGGCCAGCGGCATCGCGATCCAGTTCATCACCGAGACCGAGCTGTTCGCCGGCAGTCCCACCACGCGGCGCCGCCGCAAGCAGGAGCAGGTCAGCGACGTCAATGCGCTGATCAAGGACCTGTCCGAGCTGAAGATCGGCGACCCGGTCGTGCACGCGAACCACGGCATCGGCCGCTACCTCGGGCTCGTCAACATGGACCTCGGCGACGGGCCGAGCGAGTTCCTGCACCTCGAATACGCAGACCAGGCAACGCTGAAGATCCCCGTCTCGCAGCTCCACCTGATCGCCCGCTACACCGGCGTCAGCCCCGAGGAAGCGCCGCTGCACCGGCTCGGCTCGGGCCAATGGGACCGGGCCAAGCGCAAGGCCGCGGAGCAGGTGCGCGACACCGCCGCCGAGTTGCTGAACCTCTACGCGCGCCGCGCGGCGCGCGAGGGCTTCGCATTCCGCTTCGCGCCGCACGACTACGAGGCGTTCGCCGCGAGCTTCGGCTTCGAGGAGACGGCCGACCAGCAGGCCGCGATCCACGCGGTGATCCAGGACATGATCTCGCCCCAGCCGATGGATCGCCTGGTCTGCGGCGACGTCGGCTTCGGCAAGACCGAGGTCGCGCTGCGCGCCGCGTTCGTCGCCGTCAACGGCGGCAAGCAGGTCGCGATCCTCGCGCCGACGACGCTGCTGGCCGAACAGCATTACCAGACGATCGCCGACCGCTTCGGCAAGTGGCCGGTCAAGGTCGCCGAGCTGTCGCGCTTCCGCTCGGCCAAGGAAGTGAAGGTCGCCCTCGAAGGCATCGAAGACGGCACGATCGACATCGTCGTCGGCACCCACAAGCTGCTCAGCAAGGAGCTGAAGTTCAAGCGCCTGGGCCTGCTCGTGATCGACGAGGAGCACCGCTTCGGCGTGCGCCACAAGGAGGCGATCAAGGCGATGCGCGCCGAGGTCGACGTGCTGACGCTGACCGCGACGCCGATTCCGCGCACCCTCGGCATGGCGCTCGAAGGCCTGCGCGACCTGAGCGTGATCGCGACCGCGCCGCAGCGCCGCCTGGCGATCAAGACCTTCGTGCGCAACGAATCGACCGGCGCGATCCGCGAGGCGGTTCTGCGCGAACTGAAGCGCGGCGGGCAGGTCTACTTCCTGCACAACGAGGTCGACACGATCCAGGCACGCCATGACAAGCTCGCCGAGCTGCTGCCGGAAGCGCGCATCGCGATTGCGCACGGCCAGATGCCCGAACGCCAGCTCGAGATGGTGATGCGCGATTTCGTCGCGCAGCGCCACAACGTGCTGCTGTGCTCGACCATCATCGAGACCGGCATCGACGTGCCCAGCGCGAACACCATCGTGATCTGCCGCGCCGACAAGTTCGGCCTCGCGCAGCTGCACCAGCTGCGCGGCCGCGTCGGCCGTTCGCACCACCAGGCGTACGCGTACCTGCTCGTGCCCGACGTCGAGGGCCTGACCAAGCAGGCGGCGCAGCGGCTCGAGGCGATCCAGCAGATGGAAGAGCTGGGCTCGGGCTTCTACCTCGCGATGCACGACCTCGAGATCCGCGGCGCCGGCGAGGTGCTGGGCGACAACCAGAGCGGCAACATGATGGAAGTCGGCTTCCAGCTCTACAACGACATGCTGGCCGAAGCCGTGCGTTCGCTGAAGGCCGGGCACGAGCCGGATCTGCTGTCGCCGCTGTCGGCCGCGACCGAGATCAACCTGCACGCGCCGGCGCTGCTGCCCGACGCCTACTGCGGCGACGTGCACACCCGGCTGTCGCTGTACAAGCGCCTGGCCAGCGCGCACAAGGCCGACCAGATCGACGCGATGCTCGAAGAGATCACGGACCGTTTCGGCAAGCTGCCGCCGCAAGGCCAGACGCTGTTCGACGTGCACCGCCTGCGCGTGCTCGCCAAGCCGTACGGCGTGACCAAGATCGACGCCGGCGAGAAGCTGATGGTGATCAGCTTCCGGCCGAACCCGCCGGTCGATGCGCTGCGCATCATCGAGCTGGTGCAGAAGAACCGCCACATCAAGCTCGCCGGCAACGACAAGCTGCGCATCGAGCGCGACACCCCGCTCGCGAAGGATCGCGCGCAACTCATCCGCGACGTGCTGCGCTCGCTCGGCACGCCGACCGCCACGGCCATCTCCCCCACTCCCGAACCCGCCTGATGACGAAGAACCCGTCGCTTCCCGAAGCAGAATTTGCCCCGGGCCTCAGCGTCCGCGGCTTCGTGCCTCCGCTGCGCCTTGCCGACTTCAAGCTGGTCGCGTTCGACATGGATTCGACGCTGATCAACATCGAGTGCGTGGACGAGATCGCCGATGCCGCCGGGCGCAAGGCCGAGGTCGCCGCGATCACCGAAGCGGCGATGCGCGGCGAGATCGCCGACTACAAGCAGAGCCTGCGGCAGCGCGTCGCGCTGCTCAAGGGCGTGCCCGAAACCGCGCTGCACGGCGTCTACAACGAGCGGCTGAAGCTGAACCCGGGCGCCGACGAGCTGGTGCGCGCCTGCCAGACCGCAGGCCTGAAGACGCTGCTGGTCTCGGGCGGCTTCACGTTCTTCACCGACCGCATCCGCGACCGGCTGTGCCTGGACTACGTGCGCAGCAACCTGCTGGAGATCGTCGACGGCGTGCTGACCGGCCGCATGGTCGACCAGCCGTGGGGTGACATCTGCGACGGTGCCGAGAAGCGCAAGATGCTGCTCGAAACCTGCGCGCAGCTCGGCATCGCGCCGAAGCAGGCGATCGCCGTCGGCGACGGTGCGAATGACGTTCCCATGATGCTGGAGGCCGGCCTGAGCATTGCGTACCACGCGAAGCCGGCGGTGCGCGAACGCGCGATGGTGGCGATCACGCTCGGCGGTCTGGATCGGGCGCTCGAGGTGCTGCAGGTCTGAGCGGCGCGCGCGGGCTGCGCTACTGCGGCTTCGGCATCACGACGATGCCGTCCTCATCGGCCACCAGCCACTCGCCCGGCAGCACCCAGACGCCGCGGATGTGGACCGCGATATCGCGCTGGCCGACGTTGCGGCGCTCGGTCGGCATCGGCACCAGCGCGAGCGCGCGGATGCCGACATCGCATTCGGCGAGCTCGGCACTGTCGCGCACGCAGCCGTCGACGACGATGCCGGCCCAGCCGTTCTTCGCGGCCGACGCGCCGATCTTCCCGCCGACCAGCGCGCGCCGCAGCGACGCGCCGCCGTCGACGACCAGCACGCGGCCCTCGCCCGGCTCCTCGAGCGCGGCCTTCACGAACGAGTTGTCCTCGAAGCACTGGACGGTGGCGATGCGCCCGGCGAAGCGCGTGCGCTTGCCGTAGTCCCTGAACACCGGCGGCAGCACGCGAAAGTCGCCGTGCGCGTCGCTCTTGTGCAGGTCGCACAGGTCGCCGGTCACCAGAATGGGCGAGGTGGTCATGCGTCGGTCCTTCTCCAAGTGGCTCAGGAAAGGTCTGCTCCGGGCGGCGCCGGACTCACCGCTTCGAAGCGGTAGCCGATGCTGTAGATCGCGGTAAGCCGGTAGCCATTCTCCGGCACCAGGCCGAGCTTGCTGCGCAGCCGCGAGATGTGGGTGTCGAGCGAGCGCGACGAGTGA
>Ga0075366_10001782_pt1 | contig 10872 bp, 8 predicted proteins | sample EndMethybrTD3031_FD_72351 | JGI IMG/M metagenome (GOLD analysis project Ga0075366, IMG submission 72351) | Populus endosphere microbial communities from Tennessee, USA - Endosphere MetaG P. TD hybrid TD303-1 | ecosystem: Host-associated > Plants > Roots > Endosphere | place: USA: Tennessee... | reverse complement strand
GGGCGATGGCCGCACATCCACTTCGAGATCTACCCGAGCCTCGCCAAGGCCACCAGCGTCTCGAACGTCGCGAAGATCTCGCAGATCGCGATGCCCCAGGACGCCTGCACCACGGTCTACGCCACCAGCGGCTACAGCGCGAGCGTCACCAACCTCGCGCAGGTTTCGCTTGCCACGGACAACGTGTTCAGCGACGGCGCGACGCTCGAGACGCCGACGATCACCGGCAGCGTCAGCGCCGGCTACGCGCTCGCGCTGACGGTCGGGATCGCGGCGTAGCCCACGCGGCGCGGCGACTCTCGCGCCGCCATAATCGGCGCCATGAGCACCGCCGCCATGCACACCGCCCTGCACACGATCCCGAACCGCACGCGCAAACTCCCGCCGCTGCGTGTGGGCGTCGGCGGGCCGGTCGGGTCGGGCAAGACGACGCTGGTCGAGATGCTGTGCAAGGCGATGCGCGAGACCTACGACCTGGTCGTCGTCACGAACGACATCTACACGAAGGAAGACCAGCGGCTGCTGACGGTCGCCGGTGCGCTCGAGGCCGAGCGCATCATGGGCGTCGAGACCGGCGGCTGCCCGCACACCGCGATCCGCGAGGACGCGTCGATCAACCTCGAAGCGGTCGACCGCATGCTCGCGAAGTTTCCGAACGCCGACGTGGTGTTCATCGAAAGCGGCGGCGACAACCTCGCCGCGACCTTCAGCCCCGAGCTCTCGGACCTGACGATCTACGTGATCGACGTTGCCGCCGGCGAGAAGATCCCGCGCAAAGGCGGCCCCGGCATCACGAAGAGCGACCTGTTCGTGATCAACAAGACCGACCTCGCCCCGTACGTTGGCGCCGACCTCGCGGTGATGGAGGCTGACACCAAGCGCATGCGCACCACCGCGCAAGGGCTCAAGCCCTTCGTGATGAGCAACCTGAAGACCAAGGCCGGGCTGGCCGAGGTCGTGAAGTTCATCGAGACCAAAGGGATGCTCACGGCGTGAGATGGTCAGCCCGCGCTGCGGCCCAGCGCGCGGGCGACCAGCTCCTGCTGCTCGCGCCTGTGCACGATATGCGACGCCGTCGCGCCCGAGGCGGTGACCGGGCGCGACACCTCTTGCAGCCGGGCGCTGGACGGGCACAACGCCTCCAGTTCATCGCGCACGAACGCCCAGGCGCCCTGGTTCCGGGTTTCCTCTTGAGCCCACACCAAGGTCTGCAGACGGGGATACCGTTCAAGAACCCGGGCCAGCGCCGCCTGCGGGAAGGGATAGAACTGCTCCAGGCGCAGCAAGGCCACGTGGATGCAAGTCCCGGCCAGACGGGCGCGCTGCAGGTCGTAATACAGCTTGCCGCTGCACAGGACCACACGCGTCACGCCCGAAGGCGCGGCGACCTCGGCATCGTCCAGCACCGGCTGGAATTCCCCCTCCAGCAGTTGCCGAACGGGCGAGTGCGATGCCGGTTCGCTGTACAGCGTCGTCTTGGGCGTCATGACGATCAGCGGCTTGCGCACGTCGGAGAACGCCTGCCGCCGCAGCAGGTGGAACCACTGCGCCGAAGTCGACGGGCAGGCCACGCGCATGTTGTCCGCACCGCACAGCGCCAGGAACCGGCTTAGGTAGGCATTCGAATGCTCCGGCCCCACCCCCTCGTACCCATGCGGGAGCAGCAGCGCCAGCGCCGAGCGGTAGTCCCACTTCTCCTCGCCGGCGCTGATGTACTGGTCGACGAAGACTTGGGCGCCGTTGACAAAATCACCGAACTGCGCCTCCCAGATCGTCAGACCGCGCCGGTCCTGCACGCTGTAGCCGTACTCGAAGCCCAGCACGGCCTCTTCTGACAGCACCGAGTTGACGATGTCGAACCGTGCGGCGCCGGTGCCCAGCTGATGCAACGGGATGAATTCGTCGCTGCCCGCGCCGCTGGTCGCTTGGTTGTGCCACACCGCATGCCGATGGAAGAACGTTCCTCGGCGCACGTCCAGCCCGGAGACACGCACGTCGATTCCAGTGTCCAGCGTGGAGGCGTAGGCCACGTTTTCCGCGAAGCACCAATCGGCACGGGCGCCCTCGTCGTCCGCCATGGCACGCCAGCGCCGGATCAGCGCCTCGATGTACGGATGCGGCTGAAAACCTTCCGGCAGCCGCGTCATGGCCGACACCATCGCCTGCAGCCGATGCCGCGACAGCGAAGAAACGGGCGGCGCCGCCGCCTGAGCCGGCCGCGATGACGCGTGAGCACGCACCGCGTCGCGGGCGAAAGCCTCGCGCGCGGCCGTCCGGCCGGCGGCGATATAGGCAGTCATCTCGGCATCGGTTGCCGCGCCGGCGGATGCCAGTGCGGCCCCGTACACCTCGACCACCGTCGGCTTGTGCTCGGCCATCGCAGCCAAGTGCGGGGCGGTGAGCATCGGCACGTCGTGCTCCGAGTGGCCCAGCCGGCGAAAGCCGATCAGGTCGATGACCACGTCGGCACTGAACCTCATGCGGTACTCGAGCGCGATCTCCGCGGCACGCTGCACATGTTCCGGCGCATCCGCATTGATGCGCAGAACCGGGGCATCGATCACGCGCGTCACATCGGTGCAGTAGCGCGCCATCTGCGCGTCCATCGGGTTGGGCTCGGTGAAGCCGACCTGGTTGTTGATGATCACATGCACGGCGCCGCCGACCGAATAGCCCGGCCTTTGCGTCAGCACCAGCGTCTCCATCACCACGCCCTGGCCGGCGAAGGCGGCGTCGCCATGCAGCACGATGGCCATGGCGTTTGCGGCACCCGGCGAGGAGGCCTGCTGCGCCTGACCGGCACGCGTCATGCCCATGACGACCGGATAGACACTTTGCAGATGCGAAGGGTTGTGCGCCAGCGTGACCGAGATCTCGCCCTGGCGCGTCGTCACGGCGTGCCGGCCGCCCAGGTGGTAGATCAGATCGCGGTGTCGTTCCGGGTGAGGACTCTGCGGATCGAAATAGTCCAGGACGTCGGCGGCCGACATGCCCAGCGCATTGACGAGCACATTGACGCGCCCGCGATGCGGCGTTCCGAGGAAAACGTCGCCGATGCCATGACCGGCGGCCGCCTCGAACAAGGCATCCAGCAACGGCACCAGCGTCTCGCACCCTTCCAGCGAGAAGCGCTTGGACTCGGGAAAGCGTTCGGCCACGTACTGCTCCCACGCGTGCACCCGGATGAGGCTATCCAGCAACTCGCTGCCGCCACGAGGCGAAGGCAGGACGGCCGACTCCATGCGGGCAAAGAGCCAGGCACTGCGCACCTCGTCCCGAACCCCGGAGCAGTCCAACGCCAACGGGCCGCAGTAGATGGCCTTGAGGCGCTGATCCAGCTCGCGCACATCGCGTGCACCCAGCAACGCCGAACCGTCGGGTGTCACGGCCTGCGCGCCAGCCAGCCCGAATCGCTCCGGCTGCAGACTGAAGCCTTCCGCGGGACTTGCCACGCCCAGCGGGTCGAGTGCGGCGCGGCGGTGGCCATGCTGGCGATGCGCATCGATGAAGCGCTGGATGTCCGGTTTGGCTCGGACCGAGGCCGGAACGGGCGCGACGATCGCATCGCTGTCCAGCCGGAAGTGGCGACTGTGCAGTGAGCGCTGCTGACGAAATGAAGTCATTGACATGCCGTCTCTCAGGTTGAGGAATTCGGAGCCTCGGCCCCGGCCAAGAACGCCGAGTCTTTGCTCGGCATGCATTTCCTGGTCTCCTCTCACCACCTGTCGCGGACCGCGATGACGCGGTCCTGCGGCGGCTCCATGCAGTGGCTCTACACGGGCTACACGGTCTACGCGGCGCGCAAGTCGCCTGGGCTGGTCCTAGAGCGCGAAAGCGTGCACGACATCGGTCAATTGCCTGGCCTGGTCTTGCAACGATCGCGCGGCGGCGGTGCCTTGTTCCACCATCGCCGCATTCTTCTGCGTCGAATCGTCCATCTGAAGAATCGCCGTGTTGACCTGCTCGATGCCCAGACTCTGCTCGCGGCTCGAAGCGCTGATCTCCGCCACGATGTCGCTGACGTGCTTGATGCTGGTGACGACCTGGCCCATCGTCTGGCCCGCTTGTTCGACCATCTTGCTGCCCGCGTCGACCTGATGGACCGACGCGTCGATCAGCGTCTTGATCTCCTTGGCGGCCAGCGCGCTGCGCCGCGCCAGGCTGCGAACCTCGCTGGCCACGACGGCAAAGCCTCGCCCTTGCTCACCTGCACGAGCCGCCTCGACGGCCGCATTCAGCGCCAGGATGTTGGTCTGGAAGGCGATGCCGTCGATCACGCCGATGATCTCGACGATTCGCTTGGACGAGGTGGCGATGGAGCTCATCGTGTCGATGACCTGGCCCATGACCTCGCCTCCTCGCGTGGCCACAGTGGACGCGGACACCGCCGAATGATTGGCCTGGCTCGCGTTGTCGGCGCTGAGCTTGACCGCCGAGGTCAGCTGCTCCATCGCCGACGCCGTTTCCTGCAGTGCGCTGGCCTGCTGCTCGGTCCGGGACGACAGATCCAGGTTGCCTTGCGATACTTCGTGGGCCGCCGTGGCGATGGTGTCCGCACCGGTGCGCACTTCCGAGACGATGCGGTGCAGGCTGTAGACCATGTTCTGCAGCGCCGTGATCAGGCGCCCGACCTCGTCCCTGCCCTCCACCTGCACGCGGTAGGTCAGATCGCCCGTCGCCACGGACTCGGCCAATGTGATGGCGCGCCTGATGGGGCTGGTGACGGACCGCGTGATGTAGTAGGCCGTTCCCACCCCGAGCAGCACCGCCAGCACCGATGCGCCCATCATCTGGAGCTTGGCTCGATGCGAGTTCTGCTTGGCACTGGCCACGTCGCTGACCATGCTTTGCGCCTGTTGATCGACCATCTTGTCGATCAGCGCGTAGTACCGCGTCTGTGGGCCGACCATCTCGTCGTGGTAGACGGCCATGGCTTCGTCGCGCTTGCCCGCAGCCATCAGATCGAAGATCTTGCGCACGACGGCGCCGTACTCCTTGCGCGCCTTCGACTGCTCATCGAACAGAGCCTTGCTCTCCTCGGTGTGAATGAGCTTCTCGAACTTGGCCAGGTTCTCGGTATTGGCCGCGCGAATGGCGGCGTATTCATCCGTGTCCCTCTTCAACTGCTCCGGATTCGTGGTCAGCAGAATTCGACCCAGGGTCATCGCGCCCCGATCCCCGACATTCTTGATGGTGTTGCTCAGCGCGATCTGCGCATAGCGATCGTCCACCACGCCATCCATGACGTTGCTCAGCCCATTCAGGATTGAGATGGCCACCGCCAGGATCACCAGCAGCAGCGCAATGACGACAGCGAAGGCCAACGCCAAGCGTGAACCGATCTTCAGGTTCGAGAACTTCATCTTCCTACTTCCTGACCATGGACCATGGACTTCGAGACATGCATTCCGGTCGCCGGTGGCGTGCATCGCCGGCAGTTCAGCAGAGCTGACTGCTGCCAAGCCCGTGGCGGCATCGGTTCCTCACCGTTGTCGACCGCTGCCGCGGCAACTGGATGCCTGGCCGTCGAAGTCTGCGTGTCCGTGACAGTTCGATCGCATTGCCGACAGGCGATGCCCGGAGCGGCATCCCCCTGCTTGCGCGAGCCATAACCATGCTGCTTGTGCGCCGAGCCAACGCATGCATATTGCACGTTGATCGTCGCCGATCGCCAGGGGCGATTCGCGCAGAACGCAGAAGAGAAAGAAGAATTGAATCCGCCGTTCTATTCGTTTGTCATCTCCACGAAAGATGCTGACGAGGCCAGCGAGTCGATCTCGTCGGCCTTTGCCCCGATTCGTATCCGACCCGCCCACGGTGGGCGCTTCGACATGAGCTTTCGAAGCCACGTCATCGGCGGCCTCATGGTGTCGACGATACGCAGCTCGAGTGGTGCCGACGGCCACTGGGACAGGCCGTTTGACGGCTACAACTTCTCGATGCCCGCCACCGGTTGGTGGCAGGGCTTGGTGGGCGGCAACGCGATACGCAGCACCGACGCGACGGGCGTCATGCTGGACGCGGCCCGCGTCACACGGTCAACCACGTCCGCAGATTTGGACGCCGAACTGCTGACGGTCGATTCCGACACGCTGCACAGCAGCTTGTCGGCCCTGCTCGATGCGCCTGTGCTCCGACGCGTCGACTTCGCTCCTCAAGTCGCGGTGAGTTCCGCCGCGGCGTTGATGGCGCGCGCGCTGTGCGGGGCCGTTCGATCCGGCTTGTCCGCAGACTCGCCGCTCGGCTTTTCGTCGGGGACGGTCATCAGCATGCGCGAGGCGCTGCTCAACCTGTTGCTCGAACTGCTTCCACACAGTTACTCCGATGCGCTGCGCCGCCCCGCGGCGATGCCATCGCCTCGCCATGTTCGCCGCGCGATCGAGTTCATTCATCAGCGCGCGGCGCAGCCCATGACCGTGGCCGACATCGCCGCCGCCGCCAACACCAGCGTCCGGTCGTTGCAGGCCGGTTTCCTGCGCTTCAAGAGCGTCTCGCCGGTGGCGTACTTGAGGCAGGTGCGCCTGGCCGGCGCGCGCGCCGACCTGATCGCGGCCGAAGCCTCGACCACTGTCGCGCAGGTGGCCAAACTTTGGGGGTTCGCCAATCCCGGCGCATTTGCCGCCCTGTATCGCGATGCTTTCGGAGAGCTTCCTTCCGCAACTCTCAAGTTCGGCAGTCAAGGGCGTTCGTGAGCCGGGCGGGCAGCGCGTTCAGCGCAGCGTCATGCTGCCCTGCAACGTCTTCACGACACCGGCGCCGATCGCTGCACCGAAGCGCTTCGCGAGCCGCTCGGCGACGTTCTCCTTCGGCGTGTAGTCGACCACCTCCTCGGCCTTGACCACTTCGCGCGCGACGTAGTCGAGGTTGCCGAGGTGATCGGCCAGGCCGAGCGCGAGCGCCTGCTCGCCGTTCCAGAACAGGCCGCTGAAGGTCTCCGGCGTTTCCTTCAGGCGCTTGCCGCGCCCTTCGCGCACGACCTTGATGAACTGCTGGTGGATCTGGTCGAGCATCGCCTGGATGTAGGCACGCTGCTTCGGCACGAGCGGCGAGAACGGATCGCCGATGCCCTTGTTCTCGCCGGCGGTCAGCAGGCGGCGCTCGACGCCGAGCTTGTCCATCAGGCCGGTCGCGCCGAAGCTGTCCATCAGCACGCCGATCGAGCCGACGATCGAGGCCTTGTCGACGTAGATCTCGTCGGCGGCGACCGCGATGTAGTAGGCGCCCGAGGCGCAGGTCTCCTCGACAACCGCGTAGACCTTCTTGTTGTGCAGCTTCTTCAGGCGCCGGATCTCGTCGTTGATGATGCCGGCCTGTACCGGGCTGCCGCCGGGCGAGTTGATGCGCAGCACGACCGCCTGCGCGCCGTTATCCTCGAACGCCGACTTGATGCCGGGCACGAGGTTCTCGGCGCTCGCCTCGACGCCGTCGGCGATCTCGCCGCGCACTTCGATCAGCGCGGTGTGCGGGCCGCCGCTGGGCGCCGTCGCCTTGGTGCGGGCCGCGAACACGCCGTACACGATCGCGATCACGAGCAGCAGCCAGCTCAGGCGGAAGAAGATGCGCCAGCGGCGCTCGCTGCGGCGGTCCATCAGATAGGCGCGCGCGAACTGCTCGGCGAGGCCGTCGGCCGCGGGTGACGCCGCGGCGACCGATGGTGACGCTGCTGCGGCCTGAGGCTGAACCGGCGGCGGCACGGGCTCGGGCAGCGGCGGAGTCGAGGGGGTGTTGTCTTCGGGCGTGCTCATGGATCTCCTGCCGCGCTCACGCGGGCAGCCGGGTTGCAAGTTGCGGTGAAACGATCAGTCGGCGAACGCCGGTCGCGTGTCGCGTGAAGGATACCAATAGACCTCGCCGTCGCGTTCCGCCACTTCGATCGCGGTCAGCTTGCCGCGGCCGCACGGGCCGCCGGCGCAGCGGCCGGTCTGCGGCTCGTAGGCTGCGCCGTGGGTCGCGCAGAGGATGTATTCCTTGCTGCTGTCGAGGAACTCGCCGGGCTGCCAGTCCATCTCGGCGGGCACGTGCAGGCAGCGGTTCAGGTAGGCGACGACCCGGCCGTCGAAGCGCAGCGCGAAACCGTGCGCCGGCTCGCCGTACTGCAGCACGTCGAAGACGAACGCGGCGCCGCGCTCGACGAGATCGCCCGACGCGCACAGGTGCAGCTCGACGCGCGGCGGATCCGCCGGCAGCGGCGGCGGCACGTAGGGAGGCCGGCCGAACTCAGCCATGCTGCGCCAGCCAGTCGGTCAGCTCGGCCACCGAATGCGCGACGTGCCGCGGCGCGAACTCGGCGAACGAGGCGTGGTCGTGCGCACCGTAGCTGACGCCGATGCTCGCGGTGCCGGCGTTGGCCGCGAGCAGCAGATCGTGCGTGGTGTCGCCGATCATCAACGTGCGCTCGGGCGTGATGCCGACCTCCTCCATCAGCTCGAGCAGCATGCGCGGGTCGGGTTTCGAGGCGGTCTCGTCGGCGGTGCGGGTCGCGTCGAACAGGCCGCGCAGCGCGGTGCCGGCAAGCGCCTCGTCGAGCCCGCGGCGCGATTTGCCGGTCGCGACACCGAGCAGATGCTCGCGCGCCTTCAGCGCATGCAGCATCTGCAGCGTGCCGTCGAACAGCACGAGCTCGTGCTGGCGCGCGAAGTAGTGATGGCGGTAGCGCTCGGCGAGGTCGCGGTAGCGCTCGCGCGGCAGCTCCGGCGCGGCATGCTGCAGCGCTTCGGCCAGCCCCATGCCGATCACGTAGCTCGCGTCGCGGTCGCAGGGGACCGAGGCGCCGACATCGGCGCAGGCCGACTGGATGCAGCGGGTGATCAGCGCGGTCGAATCGAACAGCGTGCCGTCCCAATCGAACACGATCAGGTCGAACTGGCGGGAAGTGTTCATGAGAGAGACTGCAGCAACTGTTCGCATTCTGCCGGCAATGGCGCTTCGAGTTCGAGGACGTCGCCGCTAGCAGGATGGGTAAAGCGTAACCGTCTGGCATGCAGGAACATGCGATCGAAGCGGACCGCCGGCACCGCATCGCCGCGCGCCAGGCGCTTGTTCAGCGCGAAGTCGCCGTACTTGTCGTCGCCGACGATCGGGTGGCCTTCGCTCGCGAGGTGCACGCGGATCTGGTGGGTGCGGCCGGTCTTGATCGTCACGTCGAGCAGCGTGTAGCCGGCGAATCTGCGCGCAACGCGCACCAGCGTGATCGAGCGCTTGCCGGCCTCGGGCTGCGCGCGCCCCTGGGCCTGGCGCGGGGCGGACTCGAAGCTCGACGCGGGCACTGCCGCAACCCGCCGCTCGCCTTCGGCGGTGAGGAACTTGTGCAGCGCCACGTCGATGACCTTGCGGCTTTCCGGCCACTCGCCGATCACGAGCGCCGCGTAAGTCTTGCCGGTTTCGCGGGCACGCAGCTGGTCCTGCAGCGCCACCAGCGCCGAGCGCTTCTTCGCGATCAGCAGCAGCCCCGAGGTTTCCTTGTCGAGCCGGTGCACGAGCTCGAGGAACTTCGCGCCGGGCCGCGCGCGCCGCAATTGCTCGATCACGCCGAAGCTGACGCCGCTGCCGCCATGCACCGCGACGCCGGCAGGCTTGGCGATCGCGAGCAAGTACTCGTCTTCGTGCACGACCGTGAATTCGCGCGGCGGCACCGGCCGCTCGTCGGCCGAGTCGCCCCTGTCGGCCGTGCGCACCGGCGGCACACGCACCTCGTCGCCGAGCGCGAGCCGCGTATCGGCGCCGGCGCGGCCCTTGTTGACGCGGACCTCGCCGGAGCGGATCACGCGGTAGACGTGCGTCTTCGGCACGCCCTTCAGCAGCTTGATCAGGAAGTTGTCGAGCCGCTGGCCTTCGGAGCCTTCGTCGACGAGGATTCGCCGCACGGCGACGGCCGGTTCGGCTGCCGTCATGGGCTTGGCCGCGGTGCCGCTCGCCGCGGCGCGTTTGCCCCCTATAATCCGTTGCGCCACGTAGCTGCTGTAAGTGTTTGATTTTGCACAGTTTAGCGTTGTGGTGCGATCGGGCCTCGGGCCCGGTCATCCGGTGATGCAGCGCCTCGCGCTCGCCCGGCGGGCGCCGTCCCCACGTGACGGCGCAGCCGGCAACGCAGGCGACAGAGCAACAAGAACGAACCCATTCAAAGGTTTTTCCGGACAGGAGATCGAGCCCCGCTGACGCGCGACGTATCCGTCGTGCAGCAGCATCCCGGCGCTTCTTCTGTTCGCGTGCAGTGAAACCAGGCGGTATGTCGTCGACCTTCTCCCCGATCCCCGGCGCCTTGCGCGCTGGCTGCCTAGGCCAAGAGCCTGTGACGCAGCCGGCGCGCATCGCGCGGCCGGGCGGCAAGAAGACGCATGCCCGCGCAACGCACACGCTGCCTCGCGGCAGCCTCGACGAGCGCAACCCGCCCACGCCACTCGCCACGCACGCGCCAACGCTGCGCTTTCGGGCCCATCGGCCGGTCTGCTGACCGCCTGATCGAACCCACCGCGCAGTCCAGGGCGACATCCTTCGGTTCCTTCTCGTTTCTCGTGCATCGAATCGTCGCCCGCCGGCATCTGCCGGCGAGGCGGCTGTGAGAGTGATTTGGAGTGCACGAATGAAGCGCATGCTGATCAATGCGACGCAGCCCGAAGAGCGCCGCCTGGCGATCGTCGATGGCCAGAAGCTGATGGACTTCGAGACCGAAATCGAAGGCCGTGAGCAACGCAAGGGCAACATCTACAAGGCGGTCGTGACCCGCGTCGAGCCGTCGCTCGAGGCGTGTTTCGTCGACTACGGCGAGGACCGCCACGGCTTCCTGCCGTTCAAGGAAATCTCCAAGCAGTACTTCCGCGAAGGCGCGAACGTGCGCGACGCGAAGATCCAGGACTGCATCAGCAACGGCCAGGA
>Ga0075366_10001781_pt1 | contig 10873 bp, 8 predicted proteins | sample EndMethybrTD3031_FD_72351 | JGI IMG/M metagenome (GOLD analysis project Ga0075366, IMG submission 72351) | Populus endosphere microbial communities from Tennessee, USA - Endosphere MetaG P. TD hybrid TD303-1 | ecosystem: Host-associated > Plants > Roots > Endosphere | place: USA: Tennessee... | reverse complement strand
CGGCTGGTCATGCCGGTCATGCTTTCCCGCACCCAGCGCTCCTGCCCCGTGGCCGCGTCGAGCGCGACCAGCGCCCCGTTGCGGCCGCGCCCGTAGATGACGCCATGCACGACGATCGGGCTGCTGCCGGTGTCGCCGAACGGATACGTCCAGGCCGCCTGCAACAGGCGGACGTTGCTCCGGGTGATCTGGCTCGAAGGGACGTAGCGCGAGTTGTCCGGCCCGCCGCCGTAGCCGGTCCACCACGCGTCCTTCGACGACTGCGCCGTGGCCGTGACGCCGGCCGCGGCGCACGCCACCAGGGCGGCAGAGGCGAGAAGGAACGGCCATCGTGCTGAACGGCGCTCGAACATGCGGCGGCATTATAGCCGCGCCGCATCGTCTGTTGCGCATTGCGCAACGGCATGTGCACATTTTTTGGCGCCGCGGCTTGCATTGCGGATAGGATAGCGGCCGATGAAACCCGCGCGTCGCGCCCTCGTGTGTGGCGCTCTGCTGCTCGCGCTCGTCGCCGCCGGCTCCGCGGAACAGACCCCGTACGAGCGGATTGTCGCGCCGGGGGAAACGCCGACGAGACTGGCCGATGCGTTCACGTTCGCCGAAGGGCCGACATGGCTCAGGGGAAAGCTGTACTTCTCCGACATGTGGTTCAAGAACCCGGCCGGGGGCGACTGGACCGGCAGCCCGGGGCGCAGCCGGATCATCGTCATGGACAAGGACGGGAGCCACCGCGTCCTCGCGCACGGCATGCAGTCCAACGGCACCATCGCCGCCCAATCGGGAAACCTGATCGTCTGCGACATGTTCGGCCACCGCGTCGTCGAGCTCGATCCGGCGAACGGGCGCGTGGTGCGCGTGCTGCTCGACCGGATCAACGGACGCCCGATCGACGGCCCCAACGATCTCGTCATGGACGCCAAAGGCGGCATCTACGTGACGGACCCGCAGTTCACGCCTGACGAGAAGAAGTCGCAGCCCGGCAAGCAGGTCTACTACATCGCGCCGGACGGCTCGGCGCGCGTCGTCATCGGACCCGGCGAGTACGCGATGCCGAACGGCGTCGAGATCTCGCCCGACGGCCGGACGCTCTACGTGAACAACACCTGGCAGCAGCCCGGCGGCAATCTCGTCTGGGCCTATGACGTCGCCGGTGATGGATCGCTCTCCAACAAGCGCCGCTTCGCCGTCCTCGAGCTCACCCCGGAAGTGCTCGGGGCACCGAATCCCGCCAACCGATTCGATTCGGGGGCGGACGGATCGGCAATCGACACCGACGGACGCTACTATGTCGCGACCAGGACCGGCGTGCAGATCTTCCTTCCCGACGGCACCGCCGCCGGAACGATCCGCGTGCCGCACAGTCCCGTGAGCGTCACGTTCGGCGGACCCGACAACGACGTGCTCTACATCGTCGGCGAGTCATCGGTGTGGTCGATCCGGACCAGGGTCCACGGATTCCGTCATCCATCCGGGATGAACTGAGGTCAGCCCATGAGACACGCCTCCCTGCTGGCCGCCGTCGCCGCCATGACGCTGATACGCGTCAGCGCGCAGGGCCCTGCCGCGGCGGGCGCGCTGGCGCAGCGGATCGCGCACACCGATCCGGCGGCGTTCCGCACGCTGCCCGCCGTCCACGGCGGCGCCGGCAGCATGTCGTTCACGGCGCTGCTGAATCGCGGCGCGCTGACGCCGGAGTTCAACTTCCTGCACCGCGGCGTCATTCCGGCGGGCTCCGGCATCGGCCATCATTTTCACAACGTTGTCGAGGAGATGTTCGTGATCCTCGACGGTGAGGCGCAGTTCACGATCGACGGGCGCACGGCGAGCGTGAAGGGTCCGGCCGGTGTGCTCTGCCGGACCGGCCACTCGCACGCCATCTACAATCCGGGCCCTGCCCCCGTGCAGTGGATGAACCTGAACGTCTCGCTCGTCGCCGGCGTCTACGACAACTTCGATCTCGGCGACACGCGCGCCGGCGCGGCGCTCGATGCGATCCCGACGTTCATGACCATCCGCCTGGACAAGTCCCTGCTGCGGCCGCCCGGCGCACGCGGACGCGGTGCGGCAACCGCTCCGCCCGCTCCGAACGCCGTCCTCTCGCGGCGCGTCGCCGGACCGGCGATGTTCTCGACGACGTGGTCCTATCTCGATCACGTGGTCGTCCCTCCCGGCGCGGCGACGCCCGAGCTTCCGCACGAGGCGGTCGCCGAGGCGTACTACGTGCTCGCCGGCGAGGGCACGCTCAGCATCACCGGCGGCGACTCGGGAACCGCCGGCGTCCGGGCCGGCGACGCGTTTCCCGTTCGCATCGGGGACACGACGCGGGTGAGCAACACCGGGTCTGCCCCGCTCGAGCTCTTCGTGATGGGCGTCGCGAAGGACATGGCCGCGAAAACGCCGCTGCTGATCAGCGCGCCGCGCTGACGCGCACACCCGACTCTGGAGGGGAACGTGAACAGACGAGGAATCCTGAGGGCCGCATTCACCGCAGCCGCCGCTGCGCTGGGCGCCGGCCGCGTCGCGACACCGGCCGGTGCGCAGACCAGACACATCCGGCTCTACGTGGAAATGGACGTGCCGCCCGGCCGCGAGCACGAGATGCTGGCGGCCTTCCACGACACGTTCGTTCCCGAAGCGGTGAAGCACGCGGGGTACATCCGCGTGAAGATGCTCAAGCGCCGGAGCATCGTTCAGGGCTCCGCGCCGGCCACGCACAACTACCGCTTCGAGCTGGAATTCGAGAGCGAAGAGCTCCGGCAGCAGTGGATCGCGTCAGCCGGGCACCAGCGGGTGTGGCCGCTCGTCGAGCGGACCATGACGACGCAGAAGGACTATCCGGTCGTGCTGTACGACGAGGTCTGACGGAATCCGATCAGCCCGCCAGCGAGGCGGTGATGGCGCGCGCGGTCTTCCTCACTTCGGTCGTGGCGCGGGCCACGCCGCGCGTGTGCAGCCGTGTCAACGGCGACGAGATGCCGACCGATGCGACGATCTCGCCGGCCGGATCGCGAATGGGCGCCGCCACGCACCGGACTTCCTCGAGGTATTCCCCCTCGTCGAGCGCGAAGCCGTCGACGCGCACCTGCGCGCACACGCGGGCCAGCCGCGTCAGCGAGGTGACGGTCATGCGCGTGTAGATCTTCAGCGGCGTCCGCCCGATCAGCTCGCGCAGCGCCGGCAGGTCGCAGTCGGCGAGCAGCGCCTTGCCGTGCGCGGTGCAGTGCAGCGGCGCGAATTCGCCGGTCTGCCCCGCCACCGACACGATCTGTCCCGCGGGAATGTGGTGGTCGATGAAGAAGACCTCGACCCCCTCGCGGACCGCGAAGTGCGACGTCTCGCCGAGCGTGGCGGAGAGCTCCTGCAGGTAGTGGTGAAAGAACGTGCCGAGCACCGTGCGCCCGTAGCGGCGCGACAGCCGCCACGCCGTCGGACCGAGGATGTAGTCCTTGCTGCCTTTCGGGTTGGCGAGAAACCGCCGCTGCCGCAGGGTGTTGGCGAGGCGGAAGACGCTGCTGCGATCGATTCCGATGAGCTCGGTGAGCTGCTTGAGCGGCACCGGCGCGGGCGAGGCCGCGACGGCTTCGAGAATCGCCAGGCCGCGATCGAGGCTCTGAATGGCCGGCGTGTCGTGCGCGGTGGTTCGGCTCGTCATCTCGTCGAATCGTATCGCCGCTGAGAGCATACCTCACGTCACGAGCGGACCGGGCATGGCTGCCATTCTTTGTGGTTGTGCCCCGCCCCCGATCGATGTTAACGTCCGCCGCATCGTCGGCCTCCATGCAACAACCGTTTCGTTATGTGCAACACCGATCGGCCTCATCGCCAGGCCGTACGGCAAAGGAGAATGCATGCGACGAACCTTCCGGTTCTTCTTCCTGTGTCAGTGCCTGCTCGCGGCGCTGGCGCTCCCCCCGGCCGCGGCGGCGCAGGACACGCGCGGCAAGATCTCCGGCACGGTGCGTGACAGCGGCGGCGTGATTCCCGGCGCCGCGGTCAAGATCACCAACAGCGACACCAGCGTCAGCCAGACGCTCACGACGAACGAGTCCGGCTACTTCGAGGCCCTGTTCCTCAATCCCGGCACCTACGCGGTCGGCGTGCAGATGACCGGCTACAAGGGGTTCGTGCGCGACCGCATCGCGCTCGGCGTCGGCGAGCAACTGACCCTGTCGTTCACCCTCGAAGTGGGAGAGATCAACGAAGAGATCCTGGTCCGGGCGGAGGCGCCCCTGATCGACGTGACGTCGCTGAAATCGGCGGCCCGGTTCGACACGGCCCTGCTGGAAGGCCTGCCGATGTTCTCGAACATGCCGATCACGCTGGCACGGTTCGCGCCGAGCACCAGCGTCAACGATCAGCAGACGCAGGTGTCGCAGGGGTACGTCGACAACACGTCGCTGTCGGCGGGCTCGGGGCTCGGCCTGCCGCTCGGCGGCACGCAGCCGAACCCGCCCAGCTTCGGCGGCAACAACTACACGCTCGATGGCGCCAACAACAACGGCAGCAGCCGGCGCATCGCCTCGTCGCCCAACTCCGACATGATCCAGGAGATGCGCGTCGAGTCGTCGAACTTCGACGCCTCCGCCGGCCACGGCATCGGACTGCAGATCTCGATGATGACGCGGGCCGGCACGAACAAGCAGCGCGGCACGGTCAACTACCAGTACTGGACGAACAAGCTCAATGCGCTGACCGAGCAGCAGAAGCTCACGTTCGACGACCGCGCGAAAGGCGAGTTCGACAAGGGACGATCGCACAACCTGTCGCTGACCGCCGGCGGCCCGGTGCGCATCCCCGGCATCGTCGACGGCCGGGGGAAGCTCTTCTACTTCGGCAACTACTCGTACGCCAACGACGCCATCCCCGGGAAGATTCAAGGCGCCATCACGGTGCCCGCCAACGCGAAGCACCTGCGGGGGGATTTCTCGGACCTGCTGCTCCTGCCCAATCCGGCGCAGTATCAGATCTACGATCCGCTCACGACGCGGCCCGATCCGGCGAACCCGAGCCGCATGATCCGGAGCCCGTTCCCCAACAACGTCATCCCGGCGGATCGGATCTTCAATCCGGACGGCTCGTACAAGAACCCGTTGATGGCGCTCTACGCGAAGCTGGTGCCGCAGGCGAACCAGAACTTCGTCGAGAGCGGGCAGCAGCCGAACGGCAACTTCTATCAGGGCGGCCAGCCCGACTCGCCGAAGAGCCACCAGTACGGATTCCGGGTCGATTACAACGCCTCGCGGAAGGACCGGCTCTTCTTCCGCACGAGCGGCGTCACGTTCCTCGAGTACGTGAGCGACTGGACCTACCAGAATCCCGAGCCGAAGCTGCGCATGAATTCCGCCGACCGCTCGCGGTATCAGTGGTCGTACACCGGCACGTGGACGCGCACCATGGGCTCGACCGTCCTCGACACCTCCGTCGCCACCAACCGCTTCAACCAGGTCGACAAGTTTTTCGGCCTGAAACAGTTCAAGCCGACCGACGTCGGCCTGCCCTCCTACCTCGATGACTTCTGCTCGTCGAACGGCGGCTGCAACCTGCCGTCGATCGGCATCAATGGCTATCAGGGCATGGGGGGCGGACTGGGGGATGGCGACACCGCGACGCACATCCAGGCGCAGTCGTCGATGACCTCGGTCAAGGGCCGGCACACGCTGCAGGGGGGCGTCGACGTGCGGCGCGCCCAACGCGATCGGACGGGCGGCGGAAACCGCTCGGGGCAGTTCACCTTCGATCGCACCTACACGCGGCAGGCCAGCGACGAGAGCGCGCTGACGCCGAGCAACCTCGGACTCACGCTGGCGGCGTTCGAGCTGGGCCTGCCGACGTCGGCGTCGATCAACAACGAGTTGCCGTCGACGTTCAGCAACTACTGGACGGCCGGCTTCGGCCAGGACACCTGGCGTCTCGGCGATCTCACCATCAATGCCGGCCTGCGGTTCGAATACGAGACGGGCGTGCGGGAAAAGAACGGCCACATGATCGTCGGCTGGGATCCGACCGCCACGCTCGCGATCACCGACGCCGCGCAGGCGGCGTATCTGGCGAGCGGGCTGCAGAACCAGGCCGGCATGCCGGCGACGCTCAGCGTCGTCGGGGGCCCGGTGTACGCCGGGGACTCGGGCGTCAGCCAGCCAGGCGAGACGATGTGGATGCCGCGCGCGTCGGCGTCGTATCTCATCAACGATCGCACGGTGGTCAAGGGAGGCTACGGCCTCTACTACGACACGTTGACCGCCGCCGACTACTTCGCGGCGCAGGCCGGGTACAGCGTCACGACGACCTCGACCATCTCCGACGATCTCGGCCGCACGTTCAAATGGGCGAACCCGGCGACCGGCAGCACGAGCTTCGATCCGTTCCCGGTCCGCGCCGACGGCACGCGCTGGGACCCGCTGGTCGGCGACGCGCTCGGCGTCAACACGGTGCTCGGCGGCGCGCTGACCACCGAGAACGGCCAGCGCCAGCACGCGCGCCAGCAGCGCTGGCGCGTCTCGCTCCAGCGGCAGCTGCTCTCCAATCTCGCCGTCGAGGTCGCCTACACGGGCGCCTTCAACGACCGTCTGCCGGCCAGCATCCGCGGCGACTTCCTGCCGGAGCAGTACTGGGACGGCAGCAACACGCGGAACGCCGCGGCGAACGCGTTCCTCACGGCGAACGTGACGAATCCGTACTTCATCAACAACTTCGCCTCCCTGCGGACCACCAATCCGACGCTGTATCAGCGGCTGGCGTCGAACCCCACGTTCGCGTCGGCGACCATCCAGCGCCAGCGGCTGCTGCGGCCGTTCGGCGCGCTGACGAACCTGACCTACTCGAACCTGCCGATCGGCGAGTCGAAGGCGCATTCCCTCGAGGTGCAGGTGAACCGCCGCATGAGCAACGGCCTGTCCGGATTCCTCTCGTTCAACGCCAACTCGGTCCGCTACAACCGGACCGTCGAGGAGTACGATCGCGAGCCCACGCTCTGGCAGGGCAGCAACGATTCGCGCCCGTGGCGTCTGGCCGGCGCCGCCACCTACGAGCTGCCCTTCGGCAAAGGCAAGCCCTTCCTGTCCGACGGCGGCGTGGCGGCCGCGCTCGCCGGCGGCTGGCAGCTCTCCGGCACCTGGGAGTTCCAGCCCGGCGCGCTGCTCGACTGGGGCGGCCAGAACATCTTCTTCTCCGGCGACCTCGACGACATCGACGTGGACGAACCGACGCGCGACCGCTGGTTCAACATCGACGCCGGGTTCGAGCGCGATCCGGCCAGGACGCCCGCGGCGTTCCAGAAGCGCGCCTTCCCGTTCCGCATCGACGGCGTGCGCAGCATGCCGCTGACGTTTGCCAACCTGTCCGTCCAGCGCAGCTTCGGGGGCGGCGGCGGCCGCATCTGGCAAGTCCGGTTCGACGCGCAGAACCTCTTCAACCGGCAGCAGTGGCTCGGTCCGAATCTGAACCCGGCCAGCACGCAGTTCGGCCAGGTCACCAACGTCGCCCTGAATCAGATGCGGTTCTTCTCGTTCGGGCTGCGCGCGACGTTCTAGGTCGGAGTCACCCATTTCGGCTCGGAGGCAGAAGACGATGAAGCGAGTTCTTGTGGCGATTGGCGTGTTGACAGCGCTCGGCGCACCGCCGGCACGGGCCCAGAGCGCCGACGAATGCGTGCCGTCGGCGCTGAACGTTCACGAGGCGAAATACCCCTGCCTCTACCCCGACCACCGGGCGCTCTTCCGCGTCGCCGCTCCCGACGCGCAGAAGGTCCGTCTCCGAATGGGTCCGGGCTTCGACATGACCAAGGGCCCCGACGGCATCTGGAGCGTCACGACGACGCCCCTCGTCGTCGGCTTTCACTATTACTCGCTGCAGATCGACGGCGCCGTCATCGCGGATCCGGCGACGCACACCTACTTCGGATCCGGCTGGCAGAACAGCGCGATCGAAGTGCCGGCGGCGGACGCCGCGTTCTACGAGCACCAGGACGTGCCGCACGGCCGTGTGAGCCAGCAGTGGTACCACTCGAAGGTGACGGGCAAATGGCGGCGCGCCTTCGTCTACACGCCGCCCGACTACGACACCGCCGCCCGAAAGAGCTATCCGGTGCTGTATCTGCTGCACGGGTGGGGCGAAGACGAGACGGGATGGTACCGGCAGGGGCACATGGAGGACATCCTCGACAACCTGATCGCGGCGAAGAAAGCGACGCCGATGATCGTCGTGATGGACAACCTCAACGCGGCGAAGCCAGGCGAGAGCGCGGCGATCTTCGCGGCCCGGGGTCTCGTGCCGCCGCCGTCCGACACGCCGCCCGCACCTCCGTCACGCGGTACCCCGCCTCCTCCCGGCGGCCGCGGAGCCGGACCGGGTGCGGGCGGCCGTGGCCCTGGCGGTCCGCTCGGCCGCCCCACCTACACCGAGATGATGTTCACCGACCTCGTGCCGATCGTCGAGCGCACCTATCGCGTGCGTCCAGGCAAGGAGCATCGCGCGATGGCGGGACTGTCGATGGGCGGCGCACAGACGTTCGCCACCACCCTGACCAATCTGGACAAGTTCTCCTACATCGGCGGCTTCAGCGGGAACTGCGGCGGCTTCGGGCGCGGCGGCGATGCGCCCGACATGAAGACCATCTGCGGCGGCGCGTTCGCCGATCCCGCGGCGTTCAACGGCAAGATCAAACTGCTCTTCCTCGGCATCGGCGCCGCCGAAGGACCGGGCACGAAGAACTTCAGCGAGGCCCTGACGAAAGCCGGCGTGCGCAACGTCTACTTCGAATCGCCCGAGACGGCGCACGAGTGGCTGACGTGGCGCCGCGCCCTCTACGAGTTCGCCCCGAGGCTGTTCAGGTAGCAAAGGCGTCGATGAAGGTCGATACTGCTGAACGACTCACCGAGCGGGCCCTCCAGATCTCGGACGACTTGAACGAGATGGTGCGGGACGCCGAGGAGACGGAGTCCGGCGAGGAGCTCGCCCGGCTGCGCGAGGCCATCCGGCGCGTGATGTGGTCCGTGTATTTCGAGATCCTGAAACCGGCGTTCGAGGAACATCCTTCGCTCGAAGTCGAGGCCGACACGGGAGCGGGTCCCGCGACGAAGAAGAGGCGTGCGCGGCCATCGGCGCATCGCCGTGCACCGTCCGCCGCGCCCGAACCCAGGCGGTCGCCCCCTTTGCGCGAATCAGGCCGACCACGTTTGCGATAAAGCCGTCTCGGCGGAGCGCTGCTGCTCCGCCGAGAGCCGCGCTCACGCGCTATCGAGGATCACACTGTAAGCGTCGGCGAGGATCTGCATGCTCCGTTCCCAGCTGAACTGTCTGGCCCTCGCCAGGCCGCGTTCGCTGAGCGATCGGTGCAGGTCATCACGTTGCCAGAGGCCCGACATCGCATCGCAAATAGCGTCCTCGTCGTCGGGCGCCACCATGATGGCGGCGTCGCCGACGACCTCTGGCAGCGAGCTCGTGCTCGAGGTCACGACGGGCACGCCGCACTGCATGGCTTCGAGCGGCGGCAGACCGAACCCTTCGTAGCCGGACAGGTAGGCCGAGAACCGCGCGCCGCTGCACAGCGCGGCCAAATCGGCGTCGGGCACGTGTCCGACGACGAGAATCCGATGCTCGAACGACCGGTCGAGACCCGACGCGAGCAAGAGATCCTTCGCTTTGAGATACGGCGTGCCGACGAAGATGAGCGACGCGTCGCGCAGCGGGCCCGCCGCCGCAAGCCGCCCGAAACACTTGGCGATCTGCAGCGAGCCCTTCCGCGGGTGCACGGTGGAGAGGCTCACGACGTATCGCGGCGTCGGAATCCGGTACTTGGCTCGGGTCGCGTCGATGACCGACCGATCGACCTGCGGGTAGAAGACGTCCTTCGACGCCGCCAGCGGCATGACGAACACCCTCGCCGGATCGATCGACGTGAACGCGCAGAAATCCCGTTTGGTGTGCTCGGAGATGCACACCGCCCAGTCGCGATGGACGTCGACGCTCCGGATCTTGCGGAGGAAGTCGTCGGCGAATGGCTTGGAGCAGGCGTGTGGCTCCAGGATCGGAATCAGATCGTAGACGGTCAGGATCCGCGCGCGGGCGTTGACGGACGAGGGCTCCGGCAGCAGCCCCCAGAACGACTGATAGACGTCGACGCAGCCGGCGACGGACCTCCTGCGAGCCATTCGAGAAGCCGCCTCGCGATGGAGGCGACGCCGAATCCGGCCCGCGATCGAGTACGACTCCGTGCGGACCGCGCGATGCACGGCGTCCTGCCAGGCGTGCGGCCACGGCAGCGGACTCCGCCACACCCGCTCGAGCTTGTCGCGCAAGGGATGCTGCCCGCGGTGCAAATACGCCGCGATCTCCCCCTGGAGAAACCTGGATTCGTGGCAGCACAAGTGCAGATCGAGCTCGGGTCGCCGGGCGGCCTGCTCGATCATTTCGCGCACCACACGAGCGATCCCGCCGGCCTGGTTCGCCGTCGCGAGGCCGTACGCCAGGACCGACACGTCGTAGAGAACGCGGATGGGGGACGGCTGGCGCTTCACGAAATTCCCACGATATCACCGGCGGGACGGCGGTCCCCGGCCGCACGGGAGCGCGCACGCAGAGCTACTCCGCCTATCGCGCCGAAGAACCCGGCGGGATCAGCTCACGCGCGCGCCGTGGCGATGTAGAGTCCGCGGTCGGTGAGCCCCACGGGATCGTACTGGACGTCGAGACCGGCGTCGCGGAACGTTGCCAGGAGCTCCTCGTGCGTGAACAGCCCCAGCGCGTGAACCTCGCTGAGATGCCGCGTGCCGGCGCCGTCGGTGATTTCGTAATCGAAAAGAAGCCGCGACAGGCCTCCTTCGATTTCGACGCGGCTCACCCGCGTGACCGCGACGTCGCCGGACTCGACGGTGTT
>Ga0075366_10001780_pt1 | contig 10874 bp, 12 predicted proteins | sample EndMethybrTD3031_FD_72351 | JGI IMG/M metagenome (GOLD analysis project Ga0075366, IMG submission 72351) | Populus endosphere microbial communities from Tennessee, USA - Endosphere MetaG P. TD hybrid TD303-1 | ecosystem: Host-associated > Plants > Roots > Endosphere | place: USA: Tennessee... | reverse complement strand
ATGTTTTAAAGGTTTTATACGCCGGATCTTTTTCATCACCTTTAACTTCGGTTAGCTGGGCCAGAATCTTCAGCACCGGGTCAAGCTCGCGTTTCTTACGCTCTTCGGCCACGCGGCGTGCAATTACCCAGGTATCTTTTTCGGCATAAAAAAACTCTTTCCGCTCGCCGGTCTTGTGCTGTTTTTCAACCAGGCCCCAATCAATCAAATCGCGCAGGGTCATATTGGCATTACCGCGCGATATGCTCAGTTCGGCCATCACATCTTCGGTTGTCAAAGCCTCGGGCGATACCATCAGCAAAGCATGCACTTGCGCCATAGTACGGTTTATGCCCCACTCCGAACCTAACTTTCCCCAGGCCTCAATAAACTTCAGCTTCGCTTCTGCCAATTCCATGCACAAATATAGATAAGTTTTTAAACTTTCAAAAATAAATGAAACAAAAGATAGTAGTAAGTAGTAAGACTTTTATTTTCAGCTAAGTAGTTTTTCAAACAAGTGTCAGGTATCAAGATTTTTGTTGGGGATAATAGCAGCCTATATCCAAGGTCGGCCATTTGATATAACTTACTAATGCGAATCAAGGGTTAAAAAACAAGATAGATGAAAGCAGCGGCAATTTTGGCAAAACATGTACGAGTAGTCCGCTAACAGACCTGACCTTACTTGCTCTTTGCAGGTCTGTTTTTTCAACCAACCAGCTAAATAGCGATTTGCCTGCCCCTTGAAACATCCGTTCCAAATAATCATTACAAAGAGTCCCCGAGGGATCTAACTGTTATCGCAGTTCGACATATAATCTATTGATTACCTCAACACCTCACATCCTCAATAAATTATCGCATTTAATTCTTCAATCATGGCGGGGCGGCGGGGATATTTTTGTTTCAGTTTTTTTGCAAGCTCAATTATCTGCTCTTTACCGAAGGGCATGGCTTTCATGATCTTTTTCGGCATATAGTTTACCGGTATCAATACGGCCGTCTTTTTCAGCAAAAAACAGCTCAAATACCCTCTTAAAATCCTTGTTGGTTAACGCGTAATCTTTAATAAAAACCCGGTATTCATCGGCGCTTATCTTCAACAACAAATCTTCAAACTGATTTTTCTTCGCACCCTTTTTAGGTACTATTATACGGGTTGCTAATTCATCCCTTATTTCAAAAAGCACCGCTATTACGTGTTTACAGATGGCGCCATCATAGGGGCAATCGCAATTGTATGCTACAATTTCTTTATCGCTTTTCAGCGTTACCGATATATTGTATGTTTCAGTTCCTTCAACTTCCGCCGTCCAGCGGCCCGCGTTTTCTTCCAGGTCGGCAACTGCTCCTTCTTCATGGTACTGCTTTCCTCTTTGCAGCATTACCGCATTTAGTTGTTTCTCAAAATTTTGTATGGTAAACATATTTCAATTTGGCTTTATCCAGGCTTGGTATTACAATAAACTTTTACTTTTGTATCACCTATTGTAGTTATACAACATCTTAACAGTACTAAACTACGTTTATAATATGCATTTAGTAAAAGAAATAACACCCGAAATTATAAAAGATATCGCCGAGATGCTGGATATGGGCATGGTTTGTTTTTATCATAAACCAACAGGTACCATGGATTACTACCCGGATGAATTCAGAAACCCGGGCTATGACGAAGAACCATGGGCAGAGATTATTGATAAAATTGCCGAAAACTATGGCGATTATCAACGGTTTGAGGGAATGAGCAGCCGTGAGTCATTTAAAGTTATGGAAGATTTTATTGCCGGTATTAGCCACGTACCTACACACAACAAATTTATTGATGCTATATCACGCAAAAAGCCGTTTGGCAATTTCAATCACCTGTTGCAATACCATCCCGACTTGCGCCAGGAATGGTTTAAATATAAATTGGAGCGAAGTATTGAGTACGTAAAAGACCAAATAGAATAGAATCCCCGCTGTTCGATTCTCCAGCCTTCGATCTACTATACCGCACCAGACTCAAGGATGCTTAAAAAGACATTGGGGACCTAAACTACTGCTACTTCGCGGTTAATGCCTCTCCCTCAAAAGCAACACCCGGCCAGCCATGGGCCATAAACTGTCTTATATTTTGATGGTCTGTTGCATCCGGGCTGGCTAATACCGCGTGGTAATGTTCGGCAAACAAATAAAGTGTGTCGGCTGCGCTTAAGTTATGGAGTTGGGCACAGGTAAAAACTTTTGCACTCCCCTGGTTTTGCGTGGCCTCGTTGTATAAATCACCATTTTTAAAAGCGGTTGGCTGATGATTGTAATAGGTTTCAATCAATTTGATAACATCACTAAATACCAGCGACCCTTTTTGGGATGCCATTTTTAACTCAAGTAGTTGCTCCTTCATTCAGAATAATTTTCCGCGAAAGTAAAAAAAGAAAAATCAATCCAAATAAAAAGGCGGGAAGGTTGCTTTTGCAAACTGCACGACATAGTGATTTGAAGAGATTTTTAAACGGTGGCAACATATCGCTTAACCTTGGCTGGCATTTTTCACCGCGATGGTTAGTTTACCCAGCTTGCCGGGGTGTTAAGTGCAGAAAACGAGGTGTGACGATATCTGTTAGATAAAATTACTTTCTTACCATGGTTTCAATTACCACATACCTAAGGCCACTCACGTCGGAAGTTTCGAATCTAAGTGTGAAGGAGTTTTTGTTGATCATTTTAATTTCTGCAGTACCTTCGTCAGGCGAACCATGGCGGCCCTGGATACCTACCCAGTAATAATATTTCCCCGAGTCGTATTTAATAGTGTATTCGCCGGAAGACGTTACGTCACCTTCGGTATAGCCTACTGTTCCATCGGTTTTAAATTCAAATTCATAAGCATATGCTTCAAGCTGACCTTCCCTGGTGAGCTTACCATCCTTATAGCTTTGATATATCAGGCTTGGAACTGTCCATTTGCCGACAATGCTTCCGGCTGTTATTTCTGTTCCGGGTTTTGTATCTTTTTTACAGCCGGCAAAAACAAATACAATACAGATAAGGGTAGTGAGCAAGGCTTTCATAACAGGTTTATAATTACGTAAAAATATAACTTTTCTACAAAAAGCCACTATGATATAAGCTACAGGCAATAATTCGATACCAAAGCCCTTCTGTTTAACTAAAAAACAAGCAGCGCGTAAATATTTCACCCATCCGGAGGGATAAACTACCGGTAGTCATGTGTAATAGGAAATATATAATCAGATACAAGCCAGGCAGTCGCTAATCCCCCTGAGGATTGTCAGGTTTTATCTGGTAGCAGGCGTTATATATGTTATCCGGAATTGTTTATAAAATTTATTGTTTACATGACTAATACTAAAGGCACAAAGAAGGTTTCGGCTGCTGCTTCGCGCTATTTTGGCCGGCATTTATTAAAGCTTACCTGCACATTGGCTTTGCTGTTGATTATGGGCTTTTCATGGATAACCCACGATACCAGGCCCCCTGCGGCTGATGCAGATAATGGCGGACTATTTTTGCCGGCAGGTTTCGGCGGGCTTATTGTCGTTGATAGTTTAAAGGGGCAGGCACGTCACATAGCTGTTAACACAAACGGCGATATTTATGTAAAAGCCCGCGACCATGATGCAAATGACGGGTATGGCAACATAGCCCTGCGCGATACCAATGGCGATGGCCGCGCCGATGTGATAGTGCCTTTTGGCAAATATGATGGTCACACCTACGGCACAGCCATGCGGGTACATAAGGGTTACCTGTATTTTAGTTCGGAATTGATGGTTTACCGGTTGAAGCTTAAACGTGGGCAGTTGGTGCCCGATAGTAAAATGGATACCATTGTTATTGATAATCCGCCTTATCACGAGCATCAAACCAAACCCATTGCCTTTGACAATAAGGGGCACATTTTTGTGGGATGGGGCGCAGGGTCAAACGCGGGGCAGGTAAACAACCGGCAGCCGGGTTCGCCGGGGATTGGAAGTCCCGGCTCGGCAGACAATGGCAACCCCTGGTTAAAAGACCATGGCGGCATCTGGATGTTTGATGCCAATAAAACCAACCAGCACCAGGGCGATGGCGTAAAATATGCCACGGGCTTAAGAAGCCTTGTTGCCTTGGATTGGGACCCCAAAAGTAAATCGTTATACACCATTAACCATGGCCGCGACGATTTCCGGCTGCTATGGCCCGACTTATACACGCCCTGGGAAAGCGCGGTACAACCCGCCGAAGAATTTTTTAAAGTACAGCCGGGTCTTGACGGCGGCTGGCCCTATTATTATTACGACCCAATCAAAAACAAAAAACTGCTTAACCCCGAATTTGGCGGCGATAAAATTAAAGAGGGCGAGGGCGCAAAACTTACCCAGCCCCTCATTGGCTTCCCTGCCCACTTTGCCCCCAACGATTTATTGTTTTACAAGGGAAAGCAGTTTCCTGATCATTATAAAAATGGGGCGTTCATTGCTTTTCATGGCGCTACAGATAGGGCGCCTTATCCGCAGGCTGGCTATATCATTGCATTTGTTCCGTTTAAGGATGGCCTGCCTTCGGGACCTTGGGAGGTTTTTGCCGATGGCTTTGCCAGGGTTGACCCTATTGTAAACGTAAGCAATGCCATTTATCGCCCTATGGGCCTGGCCGAAGGGCCAGATGGCTCATTGTATGTTGGCGACACCGAAAAAGGAAGGATCTGGCGCATTATATATACAGGCGACAAAAAGGTCTTCGGCCCGGCACAGCTTGCAGCCATGGAAACCCGAAAACAAACGGCATCAAACATTAAAACGCCGGACGAGATTAAGGATAACCTGTTTAAAGATATGCCTGCCACATCGGTGGTGTACAGCACTTACTGTGTGGCCTGCCATCAAAACGACGGCAAAGGCGACGGCAATCGTTTCCCTCCGCTGGTACAATCCGAGTGGGTAAATTATAACAAAGTCCGGCTTATTAAACTGGTACTTAATGGCTTAAAAGGCCCGGTAAAGGTGAAAGGGTTGTCGTACAATGAAGTAATGCCCGCACATGGCAGCTTCTTGTCAGATGCCCAGGTAGCCGAAGTACTCACTTACATCAAATCCAACTTTAATAATATGCCCGAGATTATTACACCGGCAGAAGTAAGCGCTGTCAGGAAAATGACGGCGAATAAATAACCATATGAAATTTAAAAAAATAACAACGGGCCTTTTTTGTATCGCGTTAGCTGTTTTGGCCGCACAGGCATCGGCACAGGTAAAAAAGAAAGCCGGCATAAAAAAGAAGGTTGTCGCGCCCGCAGTAATATCAAAATCACCGTTTGCCACCGCTCCTGAAATTGAGGCCGGCAAAACCCTTGTTTCCAAATCCGACTGCCTGGCCTGCCATAAAGTAGAAGAGAAACTGGTAGGGCCCGCCTACATGGCCATCGCAGAAAAATATCCGCATGACCAAACATCTGTAACCATGCTTTCGCAAAAAATAATCAGTGGTGGCAGTGGTACCTGGGGGCCTGTACCAATGTCACCCCACCCGGCGGTAAGCGTCGATGAGGCCAATAAAATGGTAAAATATATCCTTACACTAAGTGCCCAAAACACTGCCTCAACCACAAATAAATCTCGCTAACAATAACTAAAACAATATATACACCCGTCACACAAAAAAACGACATGGAAAAAAGAAGATCTGTTTTAAAAAGGATACTAGCCTCGGCAGTAGGCCTGTCCGTATTCGGCATAAGCAAAGACGCAATAGCCGCGCCTGCTAATGAAAAGGTGGTTAATAACGTAACATCGCTCCAGGATGTGCCGTTATTTTCCGGCTCGACCAAACTGGGCAACATGGTTTTTGTAGCCGGGAAAGGTGCCCACGTTGAACCCTTCGAGATTAAAGCGCATACCGAGATTGTATTGAAAGAATTGGAAAAAGAGCTGATAAAAGCAGGCTCGTCGATGGAAAAAGTGCTGAAGGTAACCGTGTTCCTGAATGATATTGCCGATTACCAGGGCATGAACGAGGTTTACAAAGGCCGCTTTGGCAAAAATCCGCCGGTACGTACCACGGTTGCCGTAGCCAAGGGAGGCGTACCCGGTAACTCGCTGGTCGAGATGGATTGTATTGCTTACGTGTAAACCATAAAAAATGAAACGCAGAGATATATTAAAGGGCCTTACCCTGTTACCGCTCACCGGCAGCATGGTAAGCAAAGCCGCAGTTACGCTCCCCTCCTCCCCGGCAAAAAAGCTGGCGCGCGATCTGTTTAAAGAGCTTGGTGTTACGCCGGTAATTAACGCCTCGGTAACGATGACATTTTTATCCGGTTCGCTTATGCTGCCGGAAGTGTTGGAGGCCATCAATTCAACCTCGCACGATTTTGCCAACATGTACGAGCTACAGGATAAAGTTGGGGCCAAAATTGCCGAAATGCTGCATGTAGAGGCGGCCATGGTTACCTCGGGCGCAGCATGCGCCATATTGCTGGGCACCGCAGCTGCCATAACCGGAACCGATCATGAAAAAATAAAGCTGCTGCCCAACCTGCCCGGGCCGCGGCCAGAGGTAATTATGCAAAAAACGCATAGGTACCTGTTTGATCAGGCCGTTACCACTACCGGCGCCAAAATTATTGAAGTTGAAGGCCCGGACGAAATGGAAAAAGCCTTTAACGATAAAACGGTAATGGCCCTGTTTTTTAACGCCGCCGAAAAAAGCAGTATTACGCATGCCGATTTTGTGGCCGTTGCCAAACGGCACAGCATACCAACCTTTTTGGATGCCGCCGCCGACGTGCCGCCGGTAGAAAACCTGTTCAAGTTTCAGAAAATCGGTTTCGACCTCGTGACTTTCTCCGGTGGTAAAATGATTCGCGGGCCGCAAAGTGCGGGCTTACTTTTTGGCCGTAAAGACCTCATAACCGCCGCCCGCCTTAACCATAGCCCCAACGAGGCGCCTATTGGCCGTCCCATGAAGGTAAACAAGGAAGAAATGTTTGGCATGTACGCCGCGCTAAAGGCCTACCTGGAACGCGACCATAAAAAAGAATGGGAAGGCTGGATGCAGCGCACCAAATACATCGGCGCCCAACTGGAAAGCCTGCCCGGTGTTAAAACCGAAACGGCAGTTGATCCCGGCCCTTCCAATGCTTACCCAAGCCTTAATGTAACCTGGGACAGCAGCAAAATTAAAATTACGCCCGAACAGGTGGTAACGGCTTTAAAAAACGGCACACCAAGCATTGTGGCCAACGGGCGCGGCACCCACCTCACTATCGGCGTGGTGCTTTTGCGGCCAGACCAGGTTGATATAGTAGCCGCAAAAGTAAAATCCATATTGCTACAAGCCGTCTGACCGTATCTTCTGCCCAACACCTGTCTGGCTGCGAAAATTACAACCTAATGCTTTACTATGATTTAAATACTAACCCAAAATGCAAAAAACCTACTTCTTATTATTACTGATCCTGTTAAGTGTATTAAGCCGGACAGTAATGGCACAGTCGTACGATATTGTGATCAAAAATGGCCACGTGATTGATCCTAAAAATGATATTGACGCCATCATGGATATTGCTATCATCAATAATAAAATAGCGCTGGTATCCAAAAATATCGACTCCAAATTGGCAGCGGATGTAATTGAGGCCAAAGGCATGTATGTGGTGCCGGGATTAATTGACATCCACACGCACAATTTTAGCGGTACCCAACCCGATCATCAATATGAAAATGGGAACCTGGGCCTGGCGCCGGATGGATTTACCTTCCGGAACGGGGTAACTACGGTTGTAGATGCGGGCAGTTCGGGCTGGCGAACGTTTTCAACCTTTAAAACGCAAACCATCGATAACTCCAGGACCCGCGTGCTGGCATTTTTAAACATTGTTGGCGAAGGCATGCGCGGCGATTACGAGCAGGACCTGAACGACATGGACCCGCGGATGACTGCCCTGGTTGCCCGCAGATATAAAGATATTATTGTAGGAATAAAGCTGGCCCATTACGAAGGCCACGACTGGGCGCCTACCGACCGCGCCGTTGAGGCCGGAACAGCGGCAAAAGGAATCCCGGTGATGATTGATTTTGGCGGAAGCACACCCCCCTTGCCGCTTGAAGAGTTGTTTTTAAAACACCTTAGGCCAGGCGATATTTTCACCCATTGTTTTGGCCAGTTAAATAGCCGCGAACCTATTGTAGACCTGGCAACTAACAAGGTAAAACCCTTTGTATACGAAGCCCGGAAACGGGGTATTGCTTTTGATGTAGGCTACGGGAATATCAGCTTTGCCTATTCGCAGGCATTACCGGCGGCCAAAGAAGGTTTTTTCCCAAGCTCTATCAGCACCGATTTACATGTGGGCAGTATGAATGATGCCATGAAGGATATGCTTACCTGCATGACCAAATTTTTGGCCATGGGAATGCCCTTGCACGATGTGATACAGGCCTGTACATCAAACCCCGCTAAGGAAATAAAACACGAGGAGTTGGGAAACTTATCGTTAGGGGCGGGAGCAGATGTAGCCATTTTGAGTATAGCCGATGGCAAGTTCGGCCTGTTTGATTATACAGGTTACAAGATAGAAGCAAGCAAAAAATTTGTGTGCGAGCTCACTATCAGGGCAGGCAAAATAGTTTATGACCTTAACGGGATAGCGTCGCCTATTTATCCTCCTAAAATCAACACCAAAAACCCGCAAACCGTATTAATCACAGAAAATCATTAATATTATCCCGTTTAATAAAAGTTATGAAATACTATCAACTTTTAATCCTTGCGCTTTTGGTTTGTCTTAACTGTCACAAGACTGCCGCACAAACCATTACGAAGGAGGAACTGATTTTCTATACATCGGAATGGAAAGGCGAACGCTTTGCCGATGGCAGGCCCAAAATTCCGGATGATATTATTGAAAGGGCAAAAAAAATAGGCATTGAAGAAGCGTGGACGGTATTAAAAAACGAAGGCTATAATAACCAGTTTGAAGGTGGATGGAAAATGGTGAACGATACCTTGCCCGTTGTTGGCCGCGCCGTTACCGCTATGTTTATGCCGAGCCGCCCCGATGTAGAAAAAAACATTAAAGAGCGGGGCGATAAACAGGGCCGAAAAGGCAACACCAATGCCTGGCCAATAGAAACCTTAACCAAAGGCGATGTTTATGTTGCCGATGGTTTCGGCAAGATAAGGGGAGGAACATTAATAGGCGATAACCTGGGCAATTCTATTTTCAGCAAATCGGGAAACGGGGTTATTTTCGACGGCTCGGCACGCGACCTGCAGGGGCTTAAAGATATCCGAGGCTTTAATGCTTTTGTACGCGATTTTGATCCATCCTACCTGGAAGAAATGGTGCTGATGGGACTTAACACCCCCATCCGTATAGGCCGCGCGGTAGTGCTGCCCGGCGATTTGGTGATATCCGAAAAAGAAGGCGTATTGTTTATCCCGGCGCATTTGGCCGAAAAAGTAGTGGCTACTGCCGAATTCATAACCCTGCGCGACGAGTTTGGACACGCCATGCTCAAATCGGGCAGGTTTGCCACCGGCGAAATTGACAGCCAGTGGACCAGCCAGGTGAGAGACGCGTTTATGAAGTGGCTTGATCAAAATCCGGGCAAAATAAAAATGACCAGGGCGCAATTAGATGCCTTTATGGAAAAGCGTACCTGGTAACCAAATGTTAAGTCACCAGTACTAAGTCTTAAGTCAAAAGTATTTTTTTGACTTAGAATCTAAGACTTTGAACTAAAGACTAAATAATCTTTACACGATTAACATAACCTAAATTTAAACAGTTGAAAAATACAGTTGTCTACAAACTCATAACAAGTATCGCCCTGCTTTGTGCGCTTGCTGCAGCCTGGGAAATTTATCAGGATGGCATTGCGCATGCCGGCCCGTTTATCATCACATTCTTTATCTTGCTATCTGTAGCATGCCGTGGATGGGAGCTGTTAAAGGGTTTCACCTTTACGCTTATCATTTTCGCGGCAGTTACCGCGGCATTATACTATCCGCAATATTTTGTTGAAATAAAAGGTTTTAAGCTGTCCGGCCTTATTACGCCGCTGCTGCAACTTATCATGTTCGGGATGGGCACATCTATGGGGATTAAAGATTTTGCCGGGGTTATTAAAACGCCCAAAGGAGTACTCATAGGCGTTGGCAGCCATTTTTTGATTATGCCGCTGCTGGGCTTCACACTGGCAAAATTAAGCGGTTTTCCGCCAGAGATTGCCGCAGGCTTAATCCTCGTGGGCTGTTCGCCCAACGGGACGGCCTCCAATGTTATCTCGTACTTGGCAAAGGCCAACCTGGCGTTGTCTGTTACCATAACCGCAGTATCCACCATGCTGGCGCCGCTTTTTACGCCACTGCTTATGAAACTGCTTGGTGGCGCGTTTATTAAAATAGATGTGCTTGGTATGATGTGGGATATTATGAAAATTGTGATTTTACCAATCGGCGCAGGCATTCTTTTTAATAAATACCTGCTTAAACGGGCAGCATGGCTGGAAACACTGATGCCATTGATATCCATGTTTGGTATCGCTTTTATTATTGTAATTATTACCGCAGCCGGGCGCAACAGCCTGTTAAACATCGGGGCCTTACTGGTTTTGCTGGTGCTCATCCATAATTTATTAGGCTATACCCTGGGCTATTGGGCAGGCCGCCTATTTAAAATGCCCGAACGCGATTGCCGTACCATGGCCATAGAGGTAGGCATGCAAAACGCCGGCCTTGCTTCTGGGCTGGCAAAAGCGATGGGAAAAATCGCGACGGTAGGCCTGGCCCCTGCAGTATTTGGCCCGCTGATGAACGTGACGGGGTCATTGCTGGCCAATTACTGGCATCGTAAACCGTTTGAGAAAAGTATCAAGTAGTTAGTATCAGGTATCAAGACT
>Ga0075366_10001779_pt1 | contig 10878 bp, 9 predicted proteins | sample EndMethybrTD3031_FD_72351 | JGI IMG/M metagenome (GOLD analysis project Ga0075366, IMG submission 72351) | Populus endosphere microbial communities from Tennessee, USA - Endosphere MetaG P. TD hybrid TD303-1 | ecosystem: Host-associated > Plants > Roots > Endosphere | place: USA: Tennessee... | reverse complement strand
CACCACACCGCCAGGGAACGGCATCGCGACGTTGGGCAGACGCTTCATGGCCTGCACTGCTGCCTCGGCGGCGTTCAATGCAGTCTCGATGCTGCTCGCGAGCATCAGCAGATTGCCGCCGCCCACGGCCTTGGTCACCGCGGTGGTCTCCTGTGCGACGAACTCGCCGTCCATCACCGGAATGCGCCAGTAGCGCACACCGGCGATGACCTTCGAGATCTGCCAGCCGTCGCCGAAGAAGCGCAGGTTCTTGCCGAGCGCGATCGCCTCGCCTTCGGCGATGCCGGCGAACACTGCGGTGGTCGGGCAGGTCAGCACGCACTGGCCGACGCGGCGCTCGACTTGCTTCGCAAGCTCCTTGCCCGACATCGAGAAGATGAGGATCGCGAGGCCGGGCCGCCCGTCCGGTGTTTCTTCAGGGCCGAGCTCGCGCTCGATGCCGGCCTCGCAGCCGCAGGCGATCACCGAGGTCGCGAAGCCGGTCGCGCTGGCCGCCGCATGGCGCGCCCAGGTGAGGTTGTGCGCGGTGATCACGAGGCGCGTCGCCTTCATCGGGAAGGCTTCGGCGAAGGTGTCGTCGACGACGACGCCGTTGATGATTCTGGGCTCGCTCACGTTGATCGCTCGAAGCAGGCAGCGGGCAGGAGCCGGCCGCCGTTGCAGCAGCTGCACAGCTCGTCGTGGCCGATCGCGAGCTGGTCGAAGTTCACGCTGCCCTGCGCCGCGTGGTGCTTGCGCAGCACGGTCTCGATGCTGCGGTCGTAGTCGGGTGCGACGAAGTGCGTGCCGCCGACCGGCACTGCCGTGATGCGGCCCGCGCGCGCCACCAGCGCACCGTCCTTGAAGACGTAGGCCGGCGTGGTGAACATCGCCTCGCGGTCCGCGTCTTCGCGATAGACCGCGATGTCGGCGGCGGCGCCCTCGCCCAGATGGCCGCGGTCCTTCAGGCCGAGCAGCCGCGCGGGCGCTGCACGCGTCATGATCGCGATCTCGTAGAGCGACAGCTCGCGCGTGATCGAGTTCAGCGCCGCGTTCGCCGCCACGTCGGGATGCAGCTTCGCAAGCTGCTCGGCGCGGAAGCTGCGGTCCATCAGCAGGCGGATCAGGTGCGGGTAGCTGGTGAACGGGCCGCCGTTCGGATGATCGGTCGTGAGCACCACGCGCCACGGGTCGTTGACGAGCAGGAAGATCTCGAGCCCGATCGCCCATTGCAATGCATTGACGAAGTTCTGGTCGCGATACCGGAAAGGCACGACGCCGCAGCCGGCTTCGCATTCGATGTCGGCGCCTATCCACTTGCGCGGGCTCGCCAGGCCCGACTGCGCGTGCTGGCGCATGGTGTCGCCCGAGGCGGTGACGGTCTGCCCGAACATGATCTGGCCGACGTCGATGCTCACGTTCGGATGCGCGTTGACGGCTTCGGCCAGTTGCAGTGCAGCCGACGAGAACTTCTTCGGCCCCTCGGTGCCGTAGGCGTGGAACTGCACGTGCGTCAAGTGCGCGGGCAGGCCTTCGAGCGCGGCGATGGTCTCGAGCGTGGACTGGATGTTGCCCGCCACGCCGAGGTTGCTGCCGTGGATGTGCAGCGGGTGCGGCACGCCGAGTTCGCGCAGCGCCTTCGCGAGCGTGTGCACCACCTGGCGGGGCGTGACCTGCCAGTGCACGTGGTTCTCGTCGACGTCGAGCTTGCGCTGGTTGAACTTGAAGGCCGAGATGCCACCGGGGTTGACGACCTTCACGCCCATCGCCTTGGCGGCGTTGATGGTCCAGCCCACGTAGTCGCGGATGCGCTGGAAATCCGCGCCCCGGCTCAGCATCTCGAGGAACAGCTCGTCGTTGCCGAGCATCACGTAGGCGCCGTGGTCGAGGATGGGCGTGTCGCCCATCTCCATGTGCGTGTGGCGCGCGTTGCAGGCCATCATCGCCGGCTCGAACGCCGCCGTGTAGCCCATCTCGACGTAGCGGTAGCCGGTGGCCAGCGTGCCCGGCGTGCAGCCGCCGCACGATGCGAGCTCGAGCGGGTTGGCCGGCAGTGCGATCGGGTTCGGCCCCGCGCGTTGCATCTCGGGCATCAGCAGCCGCGCGAGGTTGACCTTGCCGCCCCCGATGTGGGTGTGCATGTCGATGCCGCCGGCCATCACGATGCAGCCGCTGATGTCGATCTCTTCGCCCGCGGCCTCGCCGGGCGCCGGCGTCACGATGCGGCCGTCGCGCACGAAGAGCTCGCGCACTTGCCCGTCGACCCCGTTGGCCGGGTCGATGACACGCCCTCCGCGCAAGCGCATGGTCGTCATGCGGTGGCTCCCTGCAATGCGCGCGTCACCCGGCCGAGCACATCGGCCACGCTCGGCAAGCCGTCTTCGCGCACCGCGCGCAAAGGCATCAGCACCGACCCGTCGGTACGAAACAGGTGGCCGGCCGATCCGATGCCCGGTGTGGACACCGGGATGAACACGCTGCCGCTGCCCTGCACCGCGGCAGCAAAGTCGGGATGGCCGAGCACGATGCGCGGCAGGTCCGCAGTGGGTGGCGCGGGCTCGGTGCCGAAGCTCGCGATCCACAGCAGCGCATCGACCGAGCGCTCTTCGAGCAGGCGCGTTGCATCGAAGCGCAGCGGTTCGTGCTCGAGGCCCTTTGGCCCGGCGCGCGTGCGCAGCGGCAGGCCCGAGAGCCAGGTGAACACCGCGTTCACGGTGGAAGCGCCGTCGCCGCCGCCGAGCGGCAGTGCGGCCGCACGGGTGCGTTGGTTCAGCGTCGACACGATGCGGTTGAGCGCTTCGATGATGAGCGCGCCCTGCGCCGGCAGTTGCGCCGCCTCGTAGGCGAGCACCGCGTAACGTGAGGCCTTCAATCGCGCGGCAAGTGCGCCGAGCGAACCCGCCGCGTCGTTGATGGCAACGCGCCCGGCCACGCAGGCGGCGAGCAAGGCCATGGCATCGAACAGGTCGCCCTCGAAGCACACGATCTCGATGCCGTCGGCTGCCGCGCCGCCAGGCGAAGACGCCGGCAGCAGCGCGATGACGCTGGCTGCCCCGCCCTCGCCGATGCCGCAACGCCGCAGGAACTCCGGGTAGCGCTCGTGGGGCAGCGAGCCGATGCAGACGATCAGGTCGGCGCGTGAGCGAACTTCCGCGAGCGTGGTCGTGAACGCGCCGCGATCTTGCATCGCGCGCAGACTGTGCAGCAGCGCAGCACCACCGGCCGGATCGCAGATCGCTCCGGTGAGGCACGCCAGCGGGTAGAGCGCGCGGGCGCCGGCCACGTCGGTGCCGAGCCCGCCGAACAGCGGTTGCCGGCTGTTCGCGAGGATTCGCGCCGCGGCTTCGATCGCCGCCGCCGGATCGCAGGCGACGCCGTCGATCTTCGGCTGCGCGGATGCCAGGGCAGCGCCGAAGCGCGACAAGCCCGAACGCGCGCGTGGACATTCGCTGCCAGCCAGCAACAAGCCGCCTGCTCCGGCGTCGACCGAAAAGGTGTCGCACAGGAGCGGGCAGAACGGACAGGTCCAGGGTGCCGCTGCAGGGCGACCGGAAGGCGATTCGAGGGCACTCATCCGAGTCTCACCACGCAAGCGATGTGCCATTGGCCGGTGCCGTGGACCGGGGCGTGGCACACGCCGTTACGAGCGGCGCCATGCACTTGTCGCACAGGCACCGCGTGGCCACTTCTGGAACACAGTGTGGCGCTTTTGGCCGGTTGCGGGTGCCGCGGACGGCTCGGCGGGGATGGCACGATTCCTGATGCGCGAGAGCCATGGCAGGGTTACGTTCTTCCCCGCGGCGGCGTGTGCGACATGATGTGCAACACCATTTGCGACACCATGCACGAGAGCTCGCCGCTCACCGCGGTTGGCGCGGCAGCTGCAGGTCGTGCAGCGCACTCGCAACGAGCCAGGCACTGGCACCGGCCGAGCGGCCGCGCGCCATATCGTCTGCGCTGCGCACACCGCCGGCCCCGATCAACGTTGTCGCCGGTGCCTCCCGATGCAGCTGCGCCATCGTCTCCAGATCGGGCCCGGCGCCGGACCCCACGCGCTCGAGCGTCATCACGATCACACGCGCGGGCCACAGCGATTTCGCATCCCAGCAACCCGCCGGGTCGAGACGCTGGCCGTCGCGGCGGTCCAGCGACAACACGGCGCCCGCCGCGCCGAAACGATTGCGGCAGTCTTCCAGCGCCGAACGCGAGCGCAGAGACTCGCTGGCGAACACCGGCACGATGCGTGGCGAATGCGGCGCAGGTTGTGCTGCCAGCTGTGCCACCAACCCTGCGGCAGCATCGGCATCGGCGAACCCGGCATCCAGCCACAGCTCGACACCGTCCAGCGCAGCGAGCAACTCGCGCAGAACGCCCTGCTGCGGCAGGCCACCCATCAGCGCATCGAGATCGGCGACATACAACTGGCGCGCAGCACAATGGTCGACCAGGACCCTGGCCACCGTCACCGGGTCGCTGCTGGCGCACAACGCCGACTCGATCGGACGATAGGCCTGCCGATCGCCCCGCACGCCTCGCACCACCTGCCCCTTCAACAGATCGATCACCGGAATCAGGGTCATGCTGCCGTTCAGTTCTTCCATGTCGTCGTTCACTTCCTGCAAGGCCCCGCGATGATGCGCGTCTTCGTCTACGAGCACCTCAGCGGCGGCGGCGCCGCTGCCGATGGGTGCGACGAGCTGCTCGCCGCGGGCCGCACGATGCGCGATGCAGTGGTGCAAGACCTGCTGCGATCCGGCGATTGTGCGGTCTCGGCGGCGGCCAGCGCGCAGGCACCGCAGGTTCCGGCCGGAGTGCTCGCGCGGCGCCCGCCATCGGGCCTGGGCGCGGCCGCGTTCGTGGCGAACGAGGCGCGCGCGCACGAGCATGTCTGGGTCATCGCACCGGAGACCGGCGGCGTACTGGCGCAGTTGCGGCGCGTCGTCGATGCCGGGCGCTGGCTAGGCTGCGATGCCGATGCGATCGAGTTGACCTCCAGCAAGCGGGCCACGCTCTCGCGCGCCGCCGAGCATGGGCTGACCACGCCGCAGGCATTCGCGCTCTCACCGGCCACGCGGCGCTGGGTCGTCAAGCCCGACGACGGTGCGGGTGCCCTGGCCACCCGCGTGCACAACACGCACGCGGCCGCGTGCGACGACGTCCAGACGCGCCGCCGGCGCGGCGAGTCGGCGGTGCTCGAGGCCTGGGTCGCCGGTGAGCCGCTCAGCCTTTCGCTGCTTTGCAGTGCGCAGCAGACCGAGCTGCTCAGCGTGAACCGCCAGCAGCTCGCGATCGATGCCTTCGGCGTGGTGTCGTTCACCGGCGTGCAGGTGGCCGCGCTGCCGCGCGATGACCCGCGCATGGCCAGCCTGCGCGCCTGGGCGAAGACTCTGGCCCGCGCCGTGACGGGGCTGCGCGGTTATGTGGGCGTCGACCTGGTCTGGCATCCGCAGCGCGGGCCGGTGCTGATCGAGATCAATCCGCGCGTGACGATGTCGTATGTGGGCCTGTCCGCGGCGCTCGATCGCAACGTCGCTGCCGCGGTCCTTGCGGCCCATCACCGCGAGGCGGTGCATGCCGACGCCTGATCACCACCACGTCATCGGCTGGGACATCGGCGGCGCGCACGTCAAGGCCTGCCTGTTGCGCGACGGCCGGGTCGTCGACGTGGCGCAGTGGGCATGCCCGCTCTGGCAGGGCTTCGAGCACCTGGAGCGCGTGCTGCATCTGGCGATCGCGCGCTGGCCGCAGGTCGCGAGCTTCGAGCAGGTCGCGCACGCGGTCACCATGACCGGCGAGATGACCGACCTCTTCGAGCACCGCGAAGACGGCGTGCAGCGCATCGCGGCCGCTCTCGCGGGCACGCTCGCGCCGACGAGGCCCGAGGCCCTTCATTTCTTCGCCGGCGAGGCGCGCTGGTGCTCGAGCGCGGAGGTCGGCGCCCACTGGGCGCAGATCGCCTCGGCCAACTGGCTCGCCACGGCGTCGCACGCGGCGCAGTGCATGGCCGAAGGCGTGCTGATCGACATCGGCAGCACGACGACCGATCTGATCGCCTTTCGTGCCGGCCGCGTGCTGGGCAGCGCCCGCAGCGACGCGCAGCGCCTCGCGAGCGGCGAGCTCGTCTATCACGGTGTGGTGCGCACGCCCCTGTGCGCGCTCGGCCCGCGCATCGGCTGGCAAGGCCGCGAGCTGAACGTGATGAACGAGTTCTTCGCGACCACGGCCGACGTCTATCGCCTCACCGGCGAACTCGATCCCTCGCACGACCTGCACCCGAGCGCCGACAACGCACCCAAGGACCTGCCCGGAACGCGGAGACGCCTGGCTCGCATGATCGGCCTGGACGCGCGCGATGCGGCGCCGGACGACTGGCTGGCGTTCGCCCACACCTGGCGTGCAAAGCAGGTCGACGAGCTCGCCGGCCAGTTGCGCCGGGTGATAGACGCTCACGGGCTCGACGATGGCGCGGTCGCGCTGGGTGCGGGCTGCGGCGACTTTCTCGTGAGCGACGTGCTCGCGCGCGCCGAAGCACCGCAATCGCGGCAGCGCTACGGTCGCGACGTTGCGCGCATCGCGGCCGATGCGCTGCCCGGCGCCGAGGCCGCCTCGCGCTGGGCCCAGGTATGCGCGCCGGCGGTGGCGGTTGCCGCGCTCTTCGACAGAGAGCAGCGCTGATGTGGATCGTCAAGCTCGGAGGCAGCCTGATCGCCGATCCGGCGCTGCCGCATTGGCTCGAGCTGCTGGCCCAGCTCGGCGGGGGCCGCGTCACCATCGTGGGCGGCGGCGGCAACTTCGCCGACGAAGTGCGCCGCGTGCAGGCCCTGTGGCAGTTCAACGACCTCGCCGCTCACAACATGGCGGTGCTCGCGATGGCGCAGATCGGCCACCTCATCCACGCGATGAATCCGATGCTGCAGATGGCCGCGCGCAAGGCCGAGATTCCTCAAGTGCTTCACAAGGGCCGCGCAGCGATCTGGCTGCCGTTCGAGCTGCAGCGCGACGAGCCCGACGGGCGAACCAACTGGGGCGCCACCTCGGACACGATCGCGCTCGACCTGGCGCGCGAGCTCAACGCGGAGCGGCTGATCCTCGTCAAGTCGTGCACGATCGACCCGACGCACACGCTCGCCCAGCTCGGCGCGGCCGGCGTGGTGGATGAAGGCTTCGACGAGCGCGCACACGGTGCGGCATTCCCGATCGACGTCATGGACAAGAGCGAGCTGGCGCGCATGCGCTCGCTGTTGCTCGGCGATCCGCGCCACCCAGAAGCGTTGGCCTGAAGCCCCTGCCGCTCAGGCCGGCGCCAGCGCCGGGCGCTCGTGCAGGGTCGCGGCGAGCGCGCGCAGCCGTTCGGGATCGAGCGCGCCGCGACGATCCTCAGCGCACACCGCGCTGCGAAAGCCCGCGAAGTCGGGGCGCAGTGCGCGCAGTGCCGCGAGTTGCGGCTCGCGCAATGCACCGGCCAGCCCGACGAGTGAGCCGCACGCGCGAACCACGCTGACGAAGCGGCGCAGTTCGGCATCGGTCAGCACATCGAACAGGCTGCCTGCGAGCTTGTCGGCGGTGTCGACCATCAGCGCCGGAAAGCGCAGCGTGCAGGCGTGCGCCATCGCCTCGAAGTCCAGCCCCCGATCGGCGATGAACACGGGAACGACGGCGTGACCGCTGTCTGCCAAGGCGTCGAGCGCGGCGGTGGCGTGCGGGACCCGCTCGATGCCGACCTTCACGTAGTCGACCCCGCAGGCCGCGACCGCGTCGACACGCGCGAGGATCGCGCCGAGGTCGCTCGTCGGCAGGTCGCCGATCGTCGCGCTGATCGGCAAGGTGCTGGTCCGCTTATCGCCTTGCTCGTTGCCTTGCCTGCGCAGCGCGTGGACGATGGCGGCGATCGTTGCAATGTCGAGTCCGCCGAGCGCGCCGTCTCGCGGCTCTTTCAGGTCGATGAAATCGGCTCCGCCGTGCGCGGCGAGCAGCGCCTCCGGCACATCGCGAACGCTGACAAGCATGCGCATCATGTCTGCTTCTCTCGTGTCGGTTCTTGTGTCGATGCTTGCGTCGATGCTTGCGCCGATGCTTGCGCCGTGGCGCGGTGTCGCGCGACCGCTTCGGTCAACCAACCCCACGCTTCGTGCTCCTCGGGGCCGGCGGTCTTGTCGATCGCGATCTGCAGATAGGCCATCTCGGCGTCTACCTTCTCCGCCGGCAGCATGCGCAGCCGGCTCACGAGAATCGCGCCCTCGATCACTGCCGCCTGCGCGCGGTTGAAGCCGATGTAGGGCGCATGGCGTGCCTCGAACACGCGCGCCATGCGCAGCACCGGACGCTGCGGGTCGTCACTCAGCTCGGCGAGCTCGAGCTCCACGTGGTCGAGCGCGCAGCTCAGGCGCACGCCGTCGATGCGCTCTGCCGGCCGCAGCGGCCACGAGCGGCGGCCCGTCACCGCGCCCGCGAAGACGCGCGTGTCGGCCACGATGTTGAGCACCGCGTGGCGGTTGCCGATGATGTTGGCAAGCGTGGTCGAGGGCTTGAACGGCATCAGGATCACATCGGCGCCTCGATAGCGCACGCCCATGGGTGCCACGTGCGGCGTGCCGTCGGAAGCGACCGTGCTGATCACGGTCTCGTAGATCACGTCATTCATCGCGCGGGTCCGTCGGGGCTGCGTCGGCTGTGGTTGCATCGAGGGTGGCGGGAGCAGTGGTGGCAGTGGTGGCCGTCGTGCGCGCCCTGCCGGTCGTCATCGTGCTGCCTGGGGCACACCATGCGTTCAGGTCCGGCGCCTCGGTCGCCACGGCGCAGCCCCAGTCCAGCGGCTGGTCCTGCACGTAACGCTTGCCCAGCCGCCAGGCGATCTCGGCATGAGCGAGCTCTACCCCCATGTAGAACGCGTGGTTCGCGTCGTGCTCGAGCTTGAGCTGCGGCCAGAGTTCGAACGCGCCCTGCCCCGTGCGCATGCCGTCGCGGTTGTAGACGTGCAGGCCGCGCGACGAGACCTGAACTCGAAAGTTCGCATCGCGCACCTGCGCGGCAACCTCTTCGATCTCTTGCGGCGTGTCGGGGAACGGGTGCTTTGCATGCACCGTCATCAGCGCATCGCTCATGCCCTTGGGCAAGGTCTGATGGCACGCCGCGGCGTGCATGATGCGGCGCGCCCAGTCGGCCTCGCGCACTGCTCGGCGCGCATGCGCGCTGACCTGCGTGGTCAGCACTGCCGCCGCGTTCAGCTCGGCAGCGATGCCGAACAGCATGGCGTTGATGCCGCTGGTGTCGGCCTCGGTGAGTTCGGTGAGGTTGCCCACGCCCATCATGATCGGCGCGTCCGCAAAGCGCTCGCGCAGGCGGTGGTAGCGCACGATCGACGCGGTCAGCCCGAACGGGATCGGGTCGAGGATGGAGTCGGCCAGGAAGGGTCGGCCGCGGCGCTGCATCTGCTCCACCGCTTCGAAGAGCGAGGCTTCGTCGGCCGGCGTGCGCGGAATCAGCACGGGCGTGGCCGCCACTTCGTCGGCCACCCACAGCGTGTCGAGGTTCAGGCTCAGCAGGTAGTCGGCACCGGCGCGTCCGCCGCGCAGCAGCTCCTCGGGAGCGATCGAGTCGACGCTGACCGTGAAGCCCGCCGCCTTCAGCGCCTGCACGCTCTCGGCGAGGTGGTCGAAGCGCGTTTCGGGAAGACAGCCGAGGTCGATCACGTCGGCGCCATCGGCAGCGAGCGAGCGCGCGCGCTCGACGATCTGCTCGACGCCGAGATGCGGTGCGTCGACGATCTCGGCAAAGATCGCGACCTCGTATTCGTTCAGATCGATGGGCTTGGCACTGCGGTTGAAGTAGCGCGGCAGGTCTTTCAGCTCTTCGGGGCCGCGCTCGACCGGAATGCCGTAGTGACGCGTGAGCGCATCCAGGTCACCTCGGCAGCGGCCCGGGACCATGATGCGATCGGCCTGCACCGGCGCGGCCACGCGGCGCTGGATCATCTCGGCCGTCATCAGCGCGGCGACCTGAAGCCCGATCTCGCGCACCTCCCAGCTGAACGGCGCCGCGTCGATACCGCCCAGGACTCGGGCGAGGCTGGTTTGAGCAAGGCGTCCGGTCAGGAAGACGATGTGTTCCATGCAAGAGAAAGTCGTGCGGCGACCTCGTCACCGCTTCGGTGTCGCATGCAAACACGATGCCCGGGATTCCGAGGGGAGTCAGTCGGGGTGCGAGACCTCGATGTGGAGCTTGTGGAGCTTGCGGTAGAGGGTGTTGCGGCTGACATCGAGCGCCTTGGCGACATTGCTCACGTTCCAACGGTTCTGCTCGAGCATCTGCAGCAGCACTTGTCGCTCGTTCGCCTGGATGGGGTTGAGCTTGACGGGCCGCGGTGCCTTCTCGTCGGCACCGTCTGCACACTCGGCAGCGCTGGGCGTGCTCGATGCGGCGGTCACCGAGACCATCGCCTGGCCTTCCGCAGGCGCCGGATGAAGGATCAGTGCCGGCAGATGCTCGCGCGAGATCGGACGCCCGTCAGCGAGCGCCGCTGCGCTGCGCAGCACGTGGCGCAGCTGGCGGATGTTGCCCGGCCAGGGGTAGTCCATCAGCAGCCGCTCGGCCTCGGCGCTCAGGCCGGCTTCCGCGCCGCCTTCGCTCCTGAGCACATCGCGGATCAGCTCGCGCCTGTCGCTGCGGTCGCGCAGCGCCGGGAGCTCCAGCTCGATGCCCGCGAGCCGGTAGTACAGGTCCTCGCGGAAACGCCCTTCCCGCACGAGCGTCGGCAGGTTCTGGTGACTGCCGCTGATCAGCTGGAAGTCCACCGGGTGGATGTCTTCGGTGCCCAGCGGCGTGACCTGGCGTTCGTCGAGCACGCGCAGCAGCCGCGCCTGCAGGTCGAGCGGCATGTCGGCGATCTCGTCGAGGAACAGC
>Ga0075366_10001778_pt1 | contig 10881 bp, 6 predicted proteins | sample EndMethybrTD3031_FD_72351 | JGI IMG/M metagenome (GOLD analysis project Ga0075366, IMG submission 72351) | Populus endosphere microbial communities from Tennessee, USA - Endosphere MetaG P. TD hybrid TD303-1 | ecosystem: Host-associated > Plants > Roots > Endosphere | place: USA: Tennessee... | reverse complement strand
GGGCGCTGGCTTCGTCAACCGCGGGCGTCAAGTCGACGTCCAGCGCGGCAGCGGGCCGAGTCGCGATCGCGCTGATGGCGGCGGTCGATCCGGAGCGGCGCTGGATGACCGCGATGTCCGCGCCAAACAGCCGTACGCCCTCCACGAACTGCTGGATGCGGACGACCTCGTAGCTCGGCAGCTGCGGGTCTGGGGCGGGCGCCGACTCGCGCAACTCGACCTCGCGCGACAATCCGATCGCGGCGGCGACTTCAGGCCGCGCGACGAAATCCGAGGCGCTCTTTCGAGACGTCGTCCCGCGCACGTTCCATTGCGTCGCCTGCTCCAGATTCGACAGCGCTGCGACATAGCCGGAGCGCGGATCGCGGTAGACGCGCACGGCCGGATACCGGTGGTTGATCGCCCCAAGCGCCTCGTCGACCGATGTGTACAGGACGGCCGCGAAGAAGAAGAAGTACGCCAGCAGCCCGGCGGCGATGACGGTGCCGCCCGATCCGCCGTAGACGATCGCTTTGCGCCTGCGCTCGGTGCGGCGTCGTCGACGCAGTTCGTCATCCGGCGGCGCTTCAGATTCGCCTGTCATCGCTGACCTCCGACGTTCCGTCACCCTGGCGCTATCGCCTGGCCGGAAGCTCGACGCCCAGCAGGCGCCATTCGGCCCCCTGGCGGCCCTCGTCCGACCAGAGCGTCACGACCGTCGTTTCCTCGGTCGAGAGCTTGATGGCGGTCACCACCGCCTGGACGTCGACGTCGCGCTGCCTGATGATGTTCGCCATCGCGAAGCGGAAGCCGACCGTGCCCGACGCCGTCCACTTGATGTCGTTCCAGTCACGCACCTGGTAGGCGAGCGACGGCACGCCTGCGACGAGCAATGCCCGTGGACGCCGTTCCGCGACGTGCTCCCAGAGATCGGACTGTTTCTCGCGCACCACATCAGGCGAGAACGGCACGAGCGTGGCCTCGAGGCTGGTGCTCGGGGCGACGGCGGGCGCCGCACTCTGCGGGCCGGACGGGTCGTCGTCGAGAGCCGCGCCGAGCTGCGTTTCGAGCGCGGTCTCGAACGCCTGTTTCGACATCGGCGTGCTCGCGGCGGCCGACGCGGCTTCCGCCTGCGCCTTGTACTCGGCGGGCGAGAGCGCCGCGGCCGGGACGAAGCGGCGATCGCCGAAGGCTTCGGACGCCCGGCCGTCCACCGCCGCATGCGGCTGGCGCTTGACGGCCCAGGCGTCCAGGAAACGCGCGACCTCCGCGGCCAGGCGTCGATCGGCATCCGCCGCAAGGGGCGGAGGCGTCCGTGGTCCCCCGCTACCAGTGACGGGCGACTGTGGAGACGGAGTCGCCTGGCACGCGGCCAGCGCCACGCCGAACATCAGGAGAGCGCTCGCGCGGCCGGCACGCATGTCAGTAGGCCTCCTTGCAGTGCGCGTTCGAGTTCGACCAGGGCGTCGCGAGCGGTGCGGAGAAGTACGGCACGTCGATGTTGAACGCGTTCTGGTGCACATGCGCGTCGGGGTCGGGCTTTCGCGAACCGAAGTCAGAGTTCGAAGGCCTGCAGTGGCAGATGCACAACAGCTTGACCGGGTCGTAGTCGATATCGACCTCGCCGACGGCGGGGTCGTCCTTCAACATGGAGATCTGGAGCTTCGGTTCCTTCGTCGCTTCCCGGAAGGTCTTCACGTCGCCCGTCTTGAGCAGGGACGCGAATTGCGTGAACGCGGGGTCATCGTCGCCGCCCTTCTGCTTCGGCAGCAGCACGTGGCCGTGGGTGGAGCCGACGAGATTCGAGGACGCCTCCAGCGCGCCTTTGAGCCCTGAGCCGAACCGCACCGACAGACGGAACATATAGCGCCCTTCCTTCTGCTTCGGCCGCACGCCCCAGATGCCGCGAACTTCTTCGACGAAATCGATCACGCGCGGACCGGGATTGCCGTCGTCGTCCTGAATGGGAACGAAGAGCGCGCGCACGATCGAGTCGAACACGGCCTGTCGATCCGGACTGAGGCCGTTGTACACGACCGCCGGGTCTTTCGACTGGTACTGCTTGTAGGTCGCATAGCTGACCAGCAGTGCCTTGGAACGCTCGTCCAGCCGCTGATCGTTGGTCGGCTGTGATACGGCGGCAACAGCGCCTACCGCAAGGCACAGGCCGCCCATCACCGCAAGTCGCCTCGCCAGTTGCATGTCGTCCACCCAACCCAATGGACGGACACGCTCGAACATTTCCAGGAAGCGGCGAACGAATGGAGTGTCGCGACGGCTTGCCGGTCAGAGTCGCGCGCGTAACGCGTCGAGCGTCGGCGGCAGGCGCTCCTCCTGCCGCGGGAGCTGCAGCAGGCGCGCCAGAGCCGGCGGCACCTCGATCTCCCGTCCGATCAGCGGCTCCACGATCTCGTTGAACTTGGCCGGGTGCGCCGTCGCCAGCAGCACCCACGGCTCGTCGTCACGATCCGTGAGAGCCCTCTCGCCATCCCTGTAGCTTCCGCCACGGGGAACAGGGTCCAGCGCGTGGTGATACACATAGGCCGCGGTCGCGCCGTGCGGATCCCAGACGTAGTCGAGCGCCGCGGCGTCCTGCCGGATGGTCGCGCGAATCTGGTCGTCGGTGACCAGCCGCGCCGACACGCGGGTGGCGAGCCGATCCGGAAAGAGCGTGCGCAGGCGCTCCATGTTCGACGGGTTGCCGACGTCCATCGCCGAGGCCAGCGTCGGCACGCTCGCGCGCGGGCGCCAGGCGCCCCCGTCCAGGAATTCCGTCACCGCGGGGTTCGCGTTGGTCGCGAGGACGATGTCGCCGATGGGCATCCCCATCTCGCGGGCCCAGACGCCGGCGGTCACGTTGCCCAGGTTGCCCGACGGCACGACGACGTTCGCCTTCCGTCCCTCGCGTTGCCACACCTCCAGGCTCGCCGCCGCGTAGTACACCATCTGCGGCAGCAGCCGTCCGATGTTGATGCTGTTCGCCGACGAGAGGCCGAGCGCCGCCGACAGCGCGCGATCCTGGAACGCCTCCTTCACCATGCGCTGGCAATCGTCGAACGTGCCCTGGACGGCAAACGTCCGCACGTTGCCGCCCCAGCACGCGAGCTGCTGCGCCTGTCGCGGCGAGACGAGTCCGTCGGGATAGAGCAGGACGACGTCGACCCAGGGCCGCCGATGGAACGCCGCCGCGACGGCGCCGCCGGTGTCCCCGGACGTGGCGACGAGGATCGTGACCTTCCGCCCATGCGAGCGATGCACGCGCTCGAGCGCGGCGGCCGTGAAGCGCGCGCCGAAATCCTTGAACGCGCACGTCGGGCCATGAAACAGCTCGAGGACGCCGGGGCGGCCGCGCGCGCGCTCGAGCGGCCGGACCGGCGCGGGAAAGTCGAACGCCTCCGCGCAGACGGCGCCGAGCTGTCCCGCGAGCGCGTCACCTTCCGCGAAGGGCGCGAGGAGACGCTCGGCGATCGACGGCAGCGCGGCACCGGCCGTGAACTCCGTCAACGGCAGGACCGGCATCCGATCCGGGACGAACAACCCTCCGTCCGACGCCAGGCCCTGCAGGATCGCGTCGCTGAGCGTGACCGGCGCGGCGCTACCGCGCGTACTGACGAATCTCATCGGACCAGCCTCATGGCTCGACGACGATCTTCGCGCCGGCCGGCTCGATCCGCGTGATCCACGCGTCGCTGGTGATGCCCTCCGCGCGAAACGCCTCCACCATGCCGGCGCGGACCTCCTCCGCCTTGATCTCCTCCGCCCACGCGAACATCGTCGGTCCCGCGCCCGAGATCGAACAGCCGAGCGCGCCGCGCGACATCGCGGCGTTCTTGACGGCTTGAAAGCCCGGGATGAGGCCTTTGCGCTGCGGCTCGATCAGGACGTCCTCGAGCGACGCCGCGATGAGAGGCAGATCCGCGGTGAAGCAGCCGGTCACGAATCCCGCGAGGTTCGCCTGCTGCCAGACGACGTCGGAGAGCGGGACCATGCGTTCGAGAATCGCCCTGGCGCCGCGCGTCTCGAGGATCCGGTGAGGCCGCACGAGCACGGAGCGCACCGTCGACGGCACCGGAATCTGCTTGATGTGCGGATCGTCGATCCCGACGCACAGCACCAGGCCTCCGTAGAGCGACGGCGCGATGTTGTCGATGTGCGCCGTGCCGCTCGCGACCTGCTCGCCCTGCATCGCGAACTTGAGCAGCCGCAGGTTGTCGAGCGGACGTTCGAGCAGCGCGTTGGCGGCGACGACGGCCGCCACCGCGGATGCCGCGGAGCCGCCCAGCCCGGATCCGAGCGGAATGCCCTTCTCGATGGCGAGCTCGAACCCGAAGTCGAGATCCAGCGCCTCCGCCATCGCGGACACCGCCATCCCGGCCGTGTTCCGCTCGACCTCGAGCGGCAGGTCTTCGACGACGCCGGTGATCGCGGCAATGCGGACGCCCCGCGCAGACGTGCGCGCGACGCGCACGCGATCGCCGGCGAAGGACGCGCTGTAGCCGAGGACGTCGAACCCGACGGCGACATTGCCGACGCTCGCCGGCGCGAACGCGAGCGCGCGATCGGGGGGACTCATAGCCGCGCTCCCAGGTAGGCGCAGACCCGCAGGAGATCGGCGAAGACGCCGCCGGCCGTGACCGCCGGGCCGGCACCGGGGCCGCGCACGACGAGGGGATTCCGGTTGTAGCGGCTCGTCGTGAACGCCACCATGTTGTCGGTCAGACTCATGTTGGCCAGGACATGGGATCGGTCGACCTCCATCAAGCCCACGGTGGCCCGCCGGCTGCCGGCGTCCAGCCGCCCGACATAGCGCAGCACCTTCCCGCGCGAGCGCGCCGCCTCGAACCGCTCGCGCATGGCGGCGTCGGCCTCTGGCACGCGGGCCAGGAATTCCTCCGCCGTCGCCGAACGGAGCGACTCGGGAACCAGGCCTTCGAGCTCGACGTCGGCAAGCTCCAGGTCGAGGCCCATCTCGCGCGCCAGGATGATCAGCTTGCGCGCGACGTCGGTCCCCGAGAGATCGTCCCGCGGATCGGGTTCGGTGAAGCCCTGGGCCTTGGCGTCGAGGACCAGCGCGGAAAACGGCTGCTCGCCGTCCCAGACGTTGAAGAGGTACGACAGCGTCCCTGACAGGACGCCTTCGATGCTCTGAATGCGATCGCCGGTCTCGCGCAGATCGCGGACGGTCTGGATGATCGGGAGTCCCGCGCCCACCGTTGCCTCGTAGAGGTAGTGCGATCCGCCGGCGCGCCGCGCCGCGGCCAGCGTCCGGTAGAACGCCATGTCGGCGCTGCCCGCCTGCTTGTTCGGGGTCACGACGTGGATGCCCGCCGCGAGCCACTCGGGATAGTGGCGCGCGATCGCCGCGCTGGCGGTGCAGTCCACGATCACGGCGTGGGGAAGGTGCAGGGCGTCCACGTGCGCGACGAACTTCGCCAGGTCCGGCGGACCGCCGGAATCGAGCGCCTCGCGCCAGTGCGCCGGCGGGATGGACGTGTCGGCGAGCCGCATCTTCGTCGACGTGAGCACGCCGCGCAGGCGCAGGTCCAGCTTGAACTCGCGCGTCAGCCGTTCCGCCTGCGACGCGAGCTGATCGAGAAAGGCGCTGCCGACCAGCCCCGGTCCGATCAGCCCGATCGAAATCGTGTGCGGCGACAGGTAGAAGCCGGCATGGACGGATCCGAGCGCGCGCGCCGTCTGCGCCGCGTCGATCACGACCGAGATGTTGCGCTCCGACGCTCCCTGCGCGATGGCGCGGACGTTGACGCCGGAGGTCCCGAGCGCGCTGAACAGCTTCGCCGCGATGCCCGGCGTGCCCGCCATGCCGTCGCCGACGACGGCGAGAATGCTGCAGTCGCGCGTCACGTCGACGCGCTGAATCTGCCCCTGGCGCAGCTCACGGTCGAAGACCTCGCGCACGACCGCGGCCGCGCGATCGGCCTCCGCGTGATCGAGGGCGAAGCAGATCGAGTGCTCCGAGCTTCCCTGCGAGATCAGCGCGACCGAGATGCCGTGCTCGCGCAGCGCGCCGAACAGGCGCTGCGCCGTCCCCGGCACGCCGATCATGCCCGTGCCTTCGACGTTGATCAGCGCGACCCCGTCGATGCTCGTGATGCCCTTGACCGGATGCGACGACACCGGTTCCGCGCAGATGAGCGTCCCCGCCTTCTCCGGGGCGAACGTGTTGCGGATCCAGATCGGGATCGCCCGGCTCACGGCGGGCGCCATCGTCTGCGGGTGAATCACCTTCGCGCCGAAATAGGCGAGCTCCATCGCCTCGTTGTAGGACAGCGCGTCGATGACGGTCGCGTCGGGCACGCGGCGCGGATCGGCGCTCAGCACGCCGTCGACGTCGGTCCAGATCACGATGTCGGACGCGTCGAGCAGCGCGCCGAAGATCGAGCCTGAGAAGTCGCTCCCGTTGCGGCCGAGCGTGGTCTGCAACCCGTCGCGCGTCCGCGCGATGAACCCCGTAATAATGAGCGTCGCGGCGGCATCCCGCGGAATCAGGCTGTCGGCGTTGGCCCGCGACTCGGGCCAGAGGACGCTCGGCCCGAGCGGGGCCGCGTCGATCCGCACGATCTCCCGCGCGTCGATCCAGTGCACGCCGCCGGCGCGGCGGTTCCGCGCCCGCAGATAGCGCGCGAACAGGCGCGTCGACCAGATCTCGCCAAAGCCCGCCACCAGATCGCGGACGACGGCGGACCCGATGCGCACCAGCCGCACGGTCTGCAGGATGCCGGCGATGTCGTCGCAGTCGCGGCCCAGCTCGTCCCCGTACGCCGCGGCGTCCGCGGCGCCGAGCAGCGTGCCGGCGATGACGAGGTGCCGCTGGCGAATCGCGTCGAGACGGCCGGCGTCGCCGTCCTCCTGGCGCTCCGCGGCGGCGACGAGCGCCAGCAGCGCGTCGGTGACGCCGCGACACGCGGACAGGACGGCCGCGACGCGCGGCCGCGGGTCGTCCTCGAGAATCCGCGCGACCCGCTCCATGCAGGCGGCATCCGCGACGCTCGACCCGCCGAACTTGTGCACCCGCCACGGTTCCATGCACCAGAGATTATAGAGAGAGTGGACGGAACGCCACGAAGCAGAAGCCGTACGCAGCGAGAAGAGCGCGGTACTCCGCAAACGGAATACCGCGCTCGACCGAACGGAGACGGATGTGTGCGCTACTGGAAGCGCGGCAACGGCACGGAGCCCGGGCCGCCCCAACTCCTCGCCATCGGCGTCATGTAGTTGCGGCTCGAGAGGAGGATCGTCCAGCTCCCCGCCGTCGTGTACACCCCGACGTCGGCGCGGCCGTCGCCGTCCCAGTCCCCCGCCACCGGGGTGGCGCCCGCGCCGCCGTGTGACACGGTGTACCAAAACATGTGGCCGGTGGCGGATCGCAGCATCGTCCACAGCCCGGTGGACGGGTGATAGATCGCGAAGTCGGTGATGCCGTCGCCGTCGTAGTCGGCCTGCACGGGCACGTCGGCGGCGCCACCAAGGTTGCGCGTGATCGACGCCGTGTAGTTCGACGACGACGTCAGCATCGCCCAGGTGCCCGTCGACGCCTGGTAGACCGCGAGATCCTGCCGGCCGTCGCCGTCGAAGTCACCGGGCGCAGCGGTGTATCCGGTCCCACCCCAGCTCGCGTTGACCGTCGTCGTGTAGCTGGTGGACGACTTCAGGCCAAACCACTGACCCGTTGTTGTGTTGTAGACGACCAGATCCGTCTTGCCGTCACCGTCGTAGTCGCCCGGCACCGGCTCCCAGCCGGCGCCCCCGGAGCTCCTCACGAGCGTCGTCGTGTAGTTGCTCGCCGACAACAGCACCAGCCAGGTGCCCGTCGATCCGTGGTAGACGCCGAGGTCGAGCCGGCCGTCGCCGTCGTAGTCGCCGGGCGCCGCCGTGTAGCCCGTGCCGCCCCAACCGATGTTGGTCCCGCTCGCGAAGCCGGAGCTCGACCTCAGGATCGACCACGTCCCGCTGGTCGTGTTGTAGACGGTCATGTCGCTGGCGAAGTCGCCGTCGAAATCGCCGGCATCGAGCTCGCGCGTCGCGTGCGGCAGGACCGCGGACGTCACCGGCACCTCCCTCCCAAGACCGAACGTCCGGACGATCGCCGATCCGAGCGCGTAGGCCGACGAGGACGTGAGCGCGACGAAGGCGTTCGTCTGAGGCCGATAGACGGCGACGTCGATCCGGCCGTCACCGTCGTAGTCGGCCGGGATCGGGATGTAGCCGGGTCCGCCGTAGCTCACCGTCAGCGACGAGGTGTAGCCGGTACTCGACCTCAGCGCGGACCACACACCCGTGTTGCGGTTGTAGACCGCATAGTCGGCCTTGCCGTCGCCGTCGTAGTCGCCGGGCACGAGCGTATACCCGGCCCCGCCCCAGCTCTTGCTGATCGCGGTCGTGAAGTTCACGCCCGACAGCAGGACGTACCAGGTGCCGAGCGTCTCGTTGTAGAGCGTGAGATCGGCCTTTCCGTCGCCGTCGAAGTCGAGCCCGCCGATCGGCGTGTAGGCGGAGCCGCCCCAACTGCGGATCACCGTGCCCGCGAAGTCGACACTCGACAGGACGATCTCCCATCGGCCGCTCGGCGGGTGGTACACCGCCACGTCGGTCTGGCGGTCGCCGTCGTAGTCGCCGGGCACCGCCGTATAGGCGGGACCACCAAGATTGAGCGAGAATCCGCGCGTGAAATCGCTGCTCGACGTGCGCACCGTCCACTCACCCGTCGCAGGCCGGTACACCGCGACGTCGAGCCTGTTGTCGCCGTCGTAGTCCCCCGGCACCGGCATCGCCCCTGGGCCGCCCAGGGAGACCAACGCCCCCGACGTGAACCCGCCGGAAGATCTCAGCACGGACCACAGTCCGAACCCGCTCTCGTACAGCGTTGCGTCGGCGATCTGGTCGTTGTCGAAGTCACCCGGCGTGTAGACCGTGCCGACCTCGGTGTTACCGATATAGCAAAACGGCTCGCCGACCGCATCGGGCAGCACTTCGGGTACGACGCAGAACCGCGCCACGCCCGGCTGCTCGACGCCAAGCCGGAAATGCACCGCGAACGTACTGTTGTTCGGTATCGAAAAGCTCGTGGACGACGCGCTGATCGTCAGTGTCGAGTTGTAGCCGCCGCCGTTCGGCTGGAAGGGCGGCTCCTCGAGCGTCGTCCCTCGAACCGTGACGATCGACGTCTCGCTGCCGCAGGGCGCGCCGTCGATGGCGACGGACAAGCTGCCGGGCGACGAAAGCAGCCTCAGATCCGCGACCCCCGATGGCGCCTGATAGGTCGTCAGGTCCACGACCCGGAACCGCAGGCGGGTGATGGTGGTCCCCGTGCTGTTGTACACGTTGCGGCGGATGTCGATCGTTCCGAACCTCGAATGATGGGCGGGATCCGGTGTGTAGCTGCGGCTGAAGTTGGGTCCCGCCTCGTTCCCCGAGCAGGTGTCGAGCTTCCGCATCGTCAGGTTGGGCGTGCCATCGCGTACGAGCGGCGACCTCGTGCTCTGCGGCCCCGCCGCACCCAGACTTGTCGGACCGTTGGGTTCCACGAAGACGAAATCGACGGCGTTACTGTTGGTGTCCAGCGGCGCGGTGAGCGACATCTGCCGCATCGTCCTGTAGTCCTGAACGGCGGGGCACGTGAGGGGAATCCCGCCTGCACAGCCACCGCGCGCCCTGCGGACGAGCGCGAAATACGAGCTGCCACGTCCGAAGAAATAGCCGCTGCCCTCTTTGTAAAGGGTGTTGGTCTCCGTGGCGGGGCCGACGGCGTCGATCCGGTTTGCGAACGAGTAGCTCGCGCCGCCGGTGTCGTTGTTGAAGAGGGCGATTCCCGAGTCGTCGGGGTAGTCTCCAAGAAACACGCCGTCGCAGCACGCGTCGGGGTAGCCCTCCAGGCTGAAGGTCGGTCCACTGGAGCAGAGATAGTGGCCGCCGGCGGGAATCACGGTCCGGTTGGGAATCGTGCATCGCGTCACACCATCGGAGGAGGCAATGCCGTAGCCGGTCCCGGACAGCGCGGACACGACGTGCGCGGTACCCGAGGCGTTGTAGATCTCGATGAACTCGTCGCGATCCTGCAGCCGGAACTCCGAGATCATCAACTGCCCTTCCGTGGCGGGCGTTGCTTGTGTGATCGTCAGCGACCAGCCGCCGGCAATGCTGCCCGCAGCGCCGAGGAGATCGTCCGCGACGTACAGACTCCAGGTCCCGTTGGCGTTGCGCCCGCCGAACTTCGACGCGAACGTGGCGGTGCCGTCGGGCGCGGGAGCATCCGCGGGGACGCTCGCGGGCGCCGGCGCCGGAAACGTGTCGACGGCGCCCCCGGGATCGTTGTTGGTCGGGCGATAGCGGGTGGATGTGAGTGGCCCGGACGGCACCAGCGTGGGCGCCTGATCGCTGAGCGTGATCGTGGTGTCGACCACATGAGGGCTCCCTGCGTCGGACATCAGGACCATGCGCGTACCATCGGGCGCCACCAGCAGGATGTCGACGTCCTGGAGAATCTCGTGCGACAGCCCGTTCAACGTGACCGAGACGTCCCCGATCCGACGGGCTATCCCGGAGACGATGATGGCCGAGGGATAGGGCGTCGCCCGGCCCACCGTCCCGGACGCGGGAATCGTGATCGGGGTCGAATTCGTGAACGTCTGCGCATGGGCGGCCCCGGGGATCGCCAGAGACGCGAAGGCGGCGAGACACCCCGCCAGGAGCCGCGTGATGAAAGTCCTGCCCAAGTGATACCTCCGCACGCACTTTGCGGGCGAGGGCCGGCATTCGTCCTGCGGACGCTCTCAGGATTTCATCAGGAAAATATTTGGGCCGAAAAGGCGCCGGCAGGGTCGTTCAATGCCGACAGGCCGTTCCATTAAGATGTTTGGGACTTGGACCAGGGGCGACAGTCATACG
>Ga0075366_10001777_pt1 | contig 10884 bp, 8 predicted proteins | sample EndMethybrTD3031_FD_72351 | JGI IMG/M metagenome (GOLD analysis project Ga0075366, IMG submission 72351) | Populus endosphere microbial communities from Tennessee, USA - Endosphere MetaG P. TD hybrid TD303-1 | ecosystem: Host-associated > Plants > Roots > Endosphere | place: USA: Tennessee... | reverse complement strand
CTGGCCACCATCGCGTTCGAGGTCAACGAGCGCACCGAGAACATCGGCGCCCGCCGGTTGTCTACCGTGATGGAACGCCTGCTCGATGAGGTGAGCTTCGACGCCACCCGGCTCGAAGGCCAGTCGATCCGCATCGATGCGGCCTACGTGGACGAGCGTCTTGCGGCACTAAGTCACGACGAAGATCTTTCGCGCTTCATCCTCTGAACGGCTGCTGGCCTGCGGCCCGCTTCACGCAACACATTCATTGCGTGTGCTAAGTGCTTCATTTGCAACGAAATTCAGTGTTTTCGGGCATCCGAAAACACCGCTAAGTCGTTGATTCCATTACAAAAAATAGCCGCGACCCCTTGTTGCGCTGTAGTTGTTTCCTGCTACAGTGGAAAAAAGTGCAGTTAAGTGGGAAAAAGTGTCGGAAAACGCCTCTGTCAGGCGGCCGAAGCTTCTCATAACCGGGGTCGTTTTTCGTGTTTCAAGGCGCTTCATCGCTGAGTCTGGATGCCAAAGGGCGGTTGTCAGTGCCGACCCGGCATCGTGACGTCCTGAGCGCGACCGCCGGCGGCCAGCTCACGATCACGCGCCACCCGCACGGTTGCCTCATGATCTTTCCGCGTCCGGCGTGGGAGCAGTTCCGCGAACGCATTGCCGCGATGCCGCTGAAGGACCAATGGCTCAAGCGCCTGTTTCTCGGCAACGCGATGGACGTCGAGATGGACGGCACCGGCCGCATCCTGGTGTCACCCGAGCTGCGTGCGGCGACCGGCATCGCGCGCGACACGCTGCTGCTCGGCATGGGCAGCCACTTCGAGCTCTGGGACAAGGCCACGCACGACGCCAAGGAGGCCGAGGCGCTGGCCGCGGGTCTCGCCGAGGGTGCGTTCCAGGATCTGGCGTTCTGAAGGCGTACGTGGACACCGCATGGACCCATACCACCGTCTTGTTGCACGAAGCGGTCGACGCACTGTTGGCGGCCGAAGCGGCCGAAGCGGCCGAAGCGGCTGCAGCGGGCACCTACGTGGATGCGACTTTCGGGCGGGGCGGGCATTCGCGCCTGATTCTCGAAAGGCTCGGGCCGCAGGGCCGGCTGATCGCGTTCGACAAGGACGCGGAAGCGGTGGCCGAAGCAACGCGCATCGAGGATGCGCGTTTTTCCATCCGGCACCAGGGTTTCCGGGACCTGGGCGAACTGCCGGCGGCCAGCGTGGCCGGGCTGCTGCTGGACCTGGGCATCAGCTCGCCGCAGATCGACAACCCGGCACGCGGTTTCAGTTTTCGTTTCGACGGCCCGCTCGACATGCGCATGGACACCACGCGCGGAGAGAGTGTGGCCGAGTGGCTGGCAACGGCCGAACAACAGCAGATTGCCGAGGTGATACGTGACTATGGCGAAGAACGGTTTGCTGTTCAGATTGCAAAGGCGATTGTTGCTCGCCGACAAGAACGGGGCCCAGTTTCAACCACCGCCGAACTGGCCGAGCTCGTGGCTGGCACGGTCAAAACCCGCGAGCAGGGCCAGAACCCTGCAACGCGCACATTTCAGGCTCTTCGGATTTTCATCAACGCCGAGCTTGAAGAGCTGCAACAGGCGCTAGAAGCGAGCATCGACGTGCTGCAACCCCACGGCCGGCTCGCGGTGATCAGCTTCCATTCGCTGGAAGACCGCATCGTCAAGCAATTCATCGCGAAGCATTCGCGCGAGGTGTACGACCGCCGCGCGCCGTTTGCCGCACCGGTGCCGATGCGCCTGCGGGCGCTGGCCCGCGTGCGGCCGTCGGCCGCCGAAGTGGCGGCCAATCCGCGCGCCCGCAGCGCAATCCTGCGCGTGGCCGAACGCACCGAGACGCGATAAGCCCGATGGCCCGGCTCAACCTCCTCCTGCTGATCGCCGTACTGGGGACGGCGCTCCTGCTCGTGCACACGCAGTACCGCTCGCGCCAGCTCTTCACCGAGCTCGAGCGGGTCAACAGCGAAGCACGGCGGCTCGAGGTTGAGTACGAGCGGCTGCAGGTCGACAAGCGGGCCCAGGCCACGCCGCTGCGCGTCGAAAAGCTGGCCAAGGAGCAGCTCAAGATGCGCACCACCACGCCGGCGATCACGCTCTACGTGCGGCAAGACGGCAGTGTGATCCCGGCGGTCGTGGCACCCGCTACGCCAGCCTCGGCGGTTCCGCCCGCCCGATCCACGGCACCCACCGCGGCGCGAAGGAGCCACGGATGAGCCGCCGGAGCGTCCAGTACACCACCAGCCCGTTGCTCGCCAGCAAGACCCCGGTCTGGCGCAGCAAGTTCATCGTGGCCGCCATCGCCTGCGGCTTCGTGGTGCTGGCCGCGCGCGCTGCCTACGTGCAAGTGATCGGCAATGACTTCTTCCAGCGCCAGGGCGAGGTGCGGTTCGCGCGCACGCTCGAGTTGCCGGCCAACCGCGGCCGCATCTTCGACCGCAACGGGCTGATCCTGGCCTCCAGCGTGGTAGCGCCGAGCATCTGGGCGATTCCGGAAGACATCGAGCGCGACGACCCTGCCGTCAAGGCCAAGCTCAAGCAGGTGGCCAAGCTGCTCGGCATGGCGCAAAAGGACTTCGACAAAAAGCTGGCCGACGAAGACAAGACCTTCGTCTGGGTCCAGCGCCAGGTCGACGAGCCGATTGCCAAGCAGATCGCCGCGCTCGACATCAAGGGCCTCTACCAGCGCAAGGAATACAAGCGCCAGTACCCCGAGGGCGAGGCGGCGGCGCACGTGGTCGGCTTCACCAACGTCGAAGACCACGGCCAGGAAGGCATCGAGCTGGCCTTCGACAAGGATCTGGCCGGCAAGGCCGGCTCGCGCCGCGTCATCAAGGACCGGCTCGGCCGCGCGGTCGAGGGGGTGGGCGACCAGATCCCGCCGCTCGACGGCAAGGACATCCAGCTCAGCCTCGACAGCAAGGTGCAGTTCTTTGCCTACCAGAAGCTGCGCGACGCCGTCACCGCCAACAAGGCCAAGGCTGGCAGCGTGGTGGTGCTCGACGCCATCACCGGCGAGGTGCTGGCGCTGGCCAACTACCCGAGCTACGTGCCCGACAAGCGGCAGAACCTGACCGGCGAGCAGCTGCGCAACCGTGCGCTGACCGACACCTTCGAGCCTGGCTCGACCATGAAGCCGATCACGGTGGCGATGGCCCTCGAGGCCGGCCGGGTCAAGCCGCAGACCATCATCGAAACCAGCCCCGGCCGCTTTTCGATCGGCGGCTTCACGATCAGCGACACGCACAACTACGGCACGCTGACGGTCGAAGGCGTGATCCAGAAGTCCAGCAACGTCGGTGCGCTCAAGATCGCGCAGAAGATGAGCCCGCACGAGATGTGGGACACCTACACCGCGCTCGGCTACGGCCAGAAGCCGCAGCTCACGTTTCCCGGCGCCGTCACCGGCCGGCTGCGGCCCTGGAAGAGCTGGAAGCCGGTCGAGCAGGCGACCATGGCCTACGGCTACGGCCTGTCGGCCTCGCTGTTCCAGATGGCGCATTCCTACACCTCGTTCGCGCACGATGGCCGCATCATCCCGGCCACCATGCTCAAGAGCGCAGAGCCCGCGGTCGGTGTGCGCGTGTTCTCGGCAGAGAACGCGCATGCGGTGCGCAAGATGCTGCAGATGGCTGCCGGCCCGGGCGGCACCGGCCAGCTCGCCCAGACCGTCGGCTATTCGGTCGGCGGCAAGTCCGGCACCGCGCACAAGCAGGTCGGCAAGGGCTATGCGAGCAACAAATACCGCTCGTGGTTCACCGGAATGGCGCCGATCGAGAAGCCGCGCATCATCGTCGCTGTGATGATCGACGAGCCCAGTGCCGGCCAATATTTCGGTGGCACGGTGGCCGCGCCCGTCTTCAGCGAAGTGGTGCAGCAGACGCTGCGCATGATGAACGTGGCCCCCGATCTGGCGGTCAAGCCGCTGGTGGTCACCAAGGGCGTGGACGAGAGCTTCTGAGAATGAAATACCACCCCCGAAGCGCCTTCGACGCCTCCCCCTCAAGGGGGCGATACCAGCGGCCCGGCAGCGCCGGTTCCGCGGTATCCCCGGGCCTTGGCCGCTGCGCTGTCTGACATGGTCGACCAACACTTCTCCTCCCCGAACGAAGCCGCCTGGTGGCTGCGCTCGTGCGTGCCCGGCGACCTGCACGCCGACAGCCGCCGCGTCGGCGCAGGCGACGGCTTCATTGCCTGGCCCGGCGCCGCCGCCGATGGCCGCGCCCACGTGGCGGCGGCGCTGGCGCAGGGCGCGGCGGCCTGCCTGGTCGAGCAGGACGGCGTCGAGGCATTCGGGTTTGACAACGCGGCGGTCGCCGCCTATCCCGGCCTGAAGTCGGCCACCGGCCCGATCGCCTCGGCGTTCTATGGCCAGCCTTCCACCCAGCTGGCGCTGCTGGCCGTGACCGGCACCAACGGCAAGACCTCGACCGCCTGGTGGCTGGCCGAAGCGCTGTCGCGCCACAGCGGCTACGGCCCTTGCGCTGCGATCGGCACGCTCGGCATCGGCGTGCCGCCCGATCTCACCTACACCGGCCTCACCACGCCCGATCCGGTGATGCTGCAGCGCGAACTGCGCGGCTTCGTCTCGCGCGGCTTCGGCGCCTGCGCCATCGAAGCCTCGTCGATCGGCATTGCCGAGCGGCGGCTCGACGGCTGCGAGATCCGCGTCGCGGTGTTCACCAACTTCACGCAGGACCACCTCGACTACCACGGCAGCATGGACGCCTACTGGCAGGCCAAGGCCGAACTGTTCCGCTGGCCCGGCCTGCGTGCCGCCGTCGTCAACATCGACGACGTGCACGGCGCCAGCCTGGTTGCCAACCTGCTCGACACCGGTTGCGGCGCGCTCGACGTCTGGACGGTGTCGGCCGGCGGCGCGCCCGCGCGGCTGGCGGCGCACGACATCGGCCATGGTCCCGAGGGGCTGCGCTTCTCTGTGGCCGAGCAGGGCGGTGGCAACGAAAGCCTTTCGACCCGCTTGATCGGCCAGTACAACGTGGCCAATCTGCTCGGCGTCATTGGCACCTTGCGCTCGCTCGGCTTGTCGCTGGCCGACGCCGTGCAGGCCTGCCGCGATCTCAGCAGCGTGCCAGGCCGGATGGAGCGCGTCACGGCGCCGGGCCAGCCGCTCGTGGTGGTCGACTATGCCCACACGCCCGATGCGCTCGACAAGGCCCTCGCCGGTCTGCGCCCACTGGCAGCGCAGCGCGGCGGTGCGCTCTGGTGCCTGTTCGGCTGCGGCGGCGACCGCGATCCGATCAAGCGCCCCCTGATGGCCGCCGTGGTCGAGAAGCAGGCCGACCGCGTGGTCGTGACCAGCGACAACCCGCGCAACGAAAAGCCGGCCGCGATCATCAGCCAGATCCTGCTGGGCCTGGCGCGGCCCGAAGCCGCGCAGGTCGAGCCCGATCGTGCCAAGGCCATCGCCGCCACGATCGCGCAGGCCGCGCCGCAGGACGTGGTGCTGCTGGCCGGTCGCGGGCACGAGGCATGGCAGGAGATCGCGGGCGAGAAGATCGCGTTCTCTGAGCGTGCGCACGCCGCCGACGCGCTCGCGCGGAGGGCCCGGCCATGATGACACTGGCACAGGCCCTCGGCTGGATCCCCGGTGCGCGGCTGGTCGGCGACCCGCTCACGCAGATCGAGCGCGTGCACACCGACACGCGCACGCTGGCGGCCGGCGATCTCTTCGTGGCGCTCAAGGGCGAACGCTTCGACGCCAATGAATTCCTGGCCGACGCGAAGGCGCGCGGCGCCGCGGCCGCCATCGCCCATGGCGGGCTCGAGGCGGCCGGCTTGGCCGGGCTGGAAGTGCCCGATTCGCTGGCGGCGCTCGGCGCGCTCGCAACCGGCTGGCGCAGCCAGTTCCGCTTGCCGCTGATCGCGGTCACCGGCAGCAACGGCAAGACCACCGTCACGCAGATGCTGGCCACCATCCTGCAAGCCGCCTGCGACGACAGGTCGCTGGCGACGGCTGGCAACTTCAACAACGAAATCGGCGTGCCGCTGACCTTGCTGCGGCTGCGCGAGCGCCATCGGCGCGCGGTGGTCGAGCTCGGCATGAACCATCCCGGCGAGATCGCGCGGCTGGCCGCCATGGCCCGGCCGACGGTGGCGCTGGTCAACAACGCGCAGCGCGAGCACCAGGAGTTCATGGCCACTGTGGAAGCGGTGGCGCGCGAGAACGCGGCCGTGTTCTCGGCGCTTCCGGCCGATGGCACCGCGGTGTTCCCGCACGGCGACGAATTCACGCCGTTGTGGACCGAGCTGGCCACCGAGGGCGCGCAGCGCCGCTGCCTCAGTTTCGGCGAGCACCCCGATGCCGACATCACGCTGATCTCGGCCGATTGGCAGCAGCATGCGTGGCGATTCGCGGCCCGCACACCGCTCGGAGACTTGCGCTGCACACTGCACATTGCCGGCCGCCACAACGTCGTAAACGCACTGGCGGCCATCGCCTGTGCGCTCTCCACCGGCGTCTCGCTCGACGACATCGCACGCGGGCTCGAAGCCTTCGAACCCGTCAAGGGCCGCTCGCGCGCCAGCGCCTTGCAGTTGGCCGACGGCCGCGAGATCACGCTGGTCGACGACACTTACAACGCGAACCCGGACTCGGTACGCGCCGCGATCGACGTGCTCGCCAGCCTGCCGGCCCCGCGCCTGCTGGTGCTCGGCGACATGGGCGAAGTCGGCGACGACGGCGAACGCTTCCACGCCGAGGTCGGCGCCTGGGCGCGCGAACGCGGCATCGACACTTTTTATGCGCTCGGCACGGCCGCGACCCACAGCGTCGCGGCCTTCGGAGACCCGGGCCGAGCGCGCCATTTCGAGACCATCGACCTGCTCAACGAGGCCGTGCTCGGGCAGTTGTCCCGGACCGCCAGCGTGCTGGTCAAGGGCTCCCGCTTCATGCGCATGGAGCGCGTGGTGCAGGCCATCGACAGCCGCGCGGTGCGCTCGTCGCCACAACAACAAAAAGAGGAGGCCGGTCATGCATCGTGAACCGCGCGCTTTCGCACCATGCTGCTGAGCCTGGCCCAATGGTTGCAGACGCTCGCGCCCGAGTTCGGGTTCCTGCGCGTGTTCCAGTACCTCACGTTCCGCGCGCTGATGGCGGCGTTGACCGCGCTGCTGGTCGGCCTGGCCGCGGGCCCCTATGTGATCCGGCGCCTGGGCGCGCTCAAGATCGGCCAGCCGGTGCGCGGCTACGGCATGGACACGCATCTGAGCAAGAGCGGCACGCCGACCATGGGCGGTGTGCTGGTGCTGTTCTCGATCGCCCTTGCCACGGTGCTGTGGTTCGACGTATCGAACCGTTTCGTCTGGATCGTGCTGTGGGTCACGCTCGGCTTCGGCGCGATCGGCTGGGTCGACGACTGGCGCAAGGTGGTGCGCAAAGACCCCGAGGGCATGCGCTCGCGCGAGAAATACCTGTGGCAGTCGATCGTCGGCCTGGTGGCCGGTTTCTATTTGCTGTTCAGCATTTCGGAAAGCTCGAACTGGCGCGTGCTGGAACTGTTCTACACCTGGGTGCGCTCGGGCTTCGACCTCGACTTTCCGCCGAAGATCAATCTGCTGGTGCCGTTCTTCAAGGAAATCAGCTACCCGCTCGGCGGCATCGGCTTCGTGATCCTGACCTACCTCGTGATCGTCGGTGCCAGCAATGCGGTGAACCTCACCGACGGGCTCGACGGCCTGGCGATCATGCCGGTGGTGATGGTCGGCTCCGCGCTCGGCGTGTTCGCCTATGTGACCGGCAGCGCGGTCTATTCGAAGTACCTGCTGTTCCCGCACATCCCGGGCTCCGGCGAGCTGCTGGTGTTCTGCTCGGCGATGGCCGGCGCGGGCCTGGCCTTCCTGTGGTTCAACACGCATCCGGCCCAGGTCTTCATGGGCGACGTCGGTGCGCTTGCACTCGGCGGCGCCCTCGGCACCATCGCCGTCATCGTGCGCCAGGAGATCGTGTTCTTCATCATGGGCGGCATCTTCGTGGTGGAAGCCGTGTCGGTGATGGCCCAGGTCATGTACTTCAAGTACACCAAGAAGCGCTTCGGCGAGGGTCGGCGCGTGCTCAAGATGGCACCCTTGCACCACCATTTCGAGAAGAGCGGCTGGCGTGAAACCCAGGTCGTGGTGCGGTTCTGGATCATCACGATGCTGCTGTGCCTCGTGGGTCTTTCCACGCTGAAGCTGAGGTGAGTGACATGCGCCCGCGTTCATCGCTTCGCGTATCGCAGCCCCACAAGGGCGCGCGCAATGTCCTTCGGGCGGCCGGGCGGGCATTGACGTGAAGCAGTTGCAAGACCAACCCGTCCTGATCCTTGGCCTGGGCTTGTCCGGCCTGGCGATGGCGCGCTGGTGCGCGCGCCATGGCGCGCGGGTCACCGTCGCCGACACGCGCGAGGCGCCTCCCTTGCTGGAGACGCTGCGGGCCGAATGGCCGCACGCCGTCTTCATCGGCGGGCCGTTGGCTGCCAGCCTGGTCGAAGGCACGCCGATCCGCGCGGTCTACCGCTCGCCGGGCCTGGCGCCCGCCACCCTCGCGCCGGTGGTCGATGCGGCGCGCGCGATCGGCTTGCCGGTTGGCGGCGAGCTGGATCTGTTTGCGCAGGCTTTGGCCGACCTGCGGGCCGTTGACCTGCCGTCCGAGGAATCGGTGTCCGGTGCTCCGGTGGAAGCCGAAGCCGAAGCCGAAGCGGACTTGCCAGCACCGGTCGATCCGTCGCCAATGGCTGACGCCATCGAATCCGAATCCGAATCCGAATCCGAATCCGAATCCGAATCCGAAGCCGAAGCCGAAGCCGAAGCCGAAGCCGAAGCCGAAGCCGAAGCCGAAGCCGAAGCCGACTCGCCGGCGCCGGCCGATCCGTCGCCGATGGCCGAAGCCGAACCCGTTGCCGAGCCGCTGCCGCCCGTCGTCGTCGCTGCCCCGGTGGCCGCGGCCCCGGTCAAGGCATCGGTGCATACCGCCGCGCGCGATGCGGCCGAGTTCGTGGCCCGCATCGCCGAACTTTCCGTGGCCGCGCCAGCCGCGGCGGACGCGTCCGAAGACCGGAAACCGCTGCCGATCGCGGCGCCCGAGCCGACGCCGGCGCAGGGCTATCGTCCGGCCGTGCTTGCCATCACGGGCACCAACGGCAAGACGACCGTCACCGCACTCACGGGCCAACTGGTCGAGCGTGCCGGCAAGACGGTCGCGGTGGCCGGCAACATCGGCCCGACCTTGCTCGATACGCTGGCGGCGCACATGGACGCGGGCACGCTGCCGCAGGTCTGGGTGCTCGAACTTTCCAGCTTCCAGCTGGACGGCGTGCAGCACTTCGAGCCAACCGCCGCCGCCGTGCTGAACCTCACGCAGGATCATCTCGACTGGCATGGCGACATGGCGGCCTATGCGGCGGCCAAGGCGCGCATCTTCGGCACGCGGGGCCTGATGGTGCTCAACCGCGACGACGCGGCAGTCATGCAGATGCTGCCCGCGCCGGTGCGCGTCAAGCTGCAGCGCCCGCAACAGCGCACCCACATCACCTTCGGTGCCGGCATGCCGCTGCGCCCCGGCGATTTCGGCATCGAGCGCATCAACGGCATGGGCTGGCTGGTGCGCGCACTGGAAGCCGACGAGACCATCAAGCGCAAGCGCGGCGGCCCGGTCGAAGAAGTGGAGATCCATCTCCAGCGGCTGTTGCCGGCGGACGCACTGCGCATCCGCGGCCAGCACAACGCGCTCAACGCGCTGGCCGCGCTGGCGCTCGCCAGTGCCGCCGATTGCGCACTGGGACCGATGCTCTACGGCCTGCGCGAATACCGCGGCGAGCCGCACCGCGTGGAACCGATCGCGATCGCGGGCGAGGTCGAGTATTTCGACGACAGCAAGGGCACCAACGTCGGCGCCACCGTCGCCGCGCTCAGCGGCCTCGGTGCCGAGCGCCGCGTCGTCGTGATCCTCGGCGGCGAAGGCAAGGGCCAGGACTTCACGCCGCTGGCGGCGCCGGTGCGCGAGTTCGCGCGTGCCGTGGTGCTGATCGGCCGCGATGCGCCGATCCTCGAAGAAGCCTTGGCGGGCACCGGCGTTGCGCTGCTGCATGCGGGCTCGATGGAAGAGGCCGTGCAGGCCGCGGCCGGGCGCGCCCATCCGGGCGATGCGGTGCTGTTGTCGCCGGCCTGTGCCAGCTTCGACATGTTCAAGGACTACGCCCACCGCGCAGCGGCGTTCTGCGAGGCCGTGCAGTCGCTCGCCGATGCGCCCCAAGGCCAACAGCCATGAACCAGACCGCCGCCGCCACCCCGAACGAAAGCAGCCGTTTTGCCGGCTGGTTCCGCCGTGCCGCACGGAGCGGCATCGATGCGTTGCCGATGCATCTGCCGGTGCGCCTCGGCGGTGCCGACATCGCCCAGACCAAGGCCACGCCGATGCGCGTGCTGGGTTTTGATCAGGCGCTGCTCTGGGTCACGATGGCGCTGGTGGCCTGGGGCCTGGTGATGGTGTATTCGGCCTCGATCGCGCTGGGCGACAACCCGCGCTTCTCGCGCATGAACTACAGCCAGTCGTACTTCGTGCTGCGCCACACGCTGTTTCTGCTGATCGCGTTTGTCGCCGCACTGCTGACCTTCCAGGTGCCGATGAAGACTTGGGAGCGCGCGGCGCCCTGGCTGTTCGTCGCGTCGCTGCTGCTGCTGGTGGCGGTGTTGATCCCGCACGTGGGCCGCAGCGTGAACGGTGCGCGCCGCTGGATTCCGCTGGGCTTCATGAGCTTCCAGCCATCGGAACTCGCCAAGCTCGCGATGGTGCTCTACGCGGCCAGCTACATGGTGCGCAAGATGGAAATCAAGGAGCGCTTCTTTCGCGCCGTGCTGCCGATGGGCATCGCGGTGGTGGTGGT
>Ga0075366_10001776_pt1 | contig 10885 bp, 5 predicted proteins | sample EndMethybrTD3031_FD_72351 | JGI IMG/M metagenome (GOLD analysis project Ga0075366, IMG submission 72351) | Populus endosphere microbial communities from Tennessee, USA - Endosphere MetaG P. TD hybrid TD303-1 | ecosystem: Host-associated > Plants > Roots > Endosphere | place: USA: Tennessee... | reverse complement strand
TAACCAATCCACGTCACATGCCCGTCAGCATTTGTAGTTGGACGACGCCCTGCTTCCGAGTCTGAGGGAGATTCAGATTATGGATGAGCTCGAGTCGTATCGATAAGAAGCAACAGTCGATAGGCGGAAGGTGTGGAGTCCACCCTTGACGTGACCTCAACCGAGTCTTAGAATTCCCCACCCCTTGGGATCAGGAACCATCAGGAGTGTCGACAGACTCCTGAGCGACGGAGGGTCTCATGAAGAAGCGGCTCCGGCTGAAGAAGGTCACGCTGCGGGACCTCGACAACGACGCGCTGAGAAACGTTGCGGGAGGAGCGACGCTTTCGTGTCAGGGCTGTCCTCAGACGGCGAGTTGCCAAAATACCAACTGCGAGAGTTGCTGGCCTTCGGCCTGTCAGTCCGGGTGTAAGTCCCAGTGTGGAACCTGTGGCTATCCATGCAGCCAGGGCTGTGGCACCGGAGCTACCTGCGGCGGGGCAGTGACGTGCCAAACCTGTCAGCAGTTGACCTGCAATCCGAGTGACCTTTCCTGTTGGACGTGCGGCGGCACGTGTAATGGCGACACGTGCAGTCCGTCGATATGCCCAACGTGTGGCCAGCTCACGTGCGACAACTGTGCGTAGTGTAGGAGTCGGCAACAGTGGGGCTGAATTGCCGACCGGGACTTCAGCTCCACGGCGCGGTCCGTCCATCGCTAGACTGAGGCATCCGACCCCGGGATTTCGGCGCGTTCCTGGTCTGGGGGATACCGACGGCGTCAGCGAGGGACGGCACTGCGTGACAATTCGAGCCATGGAGTAGGACCGGCACCATGGCCGAAGGCCCGCCTGCCACATTGCGTGACATCGCTCTCGACTCCGGGTTCTTCGTCCTACGAACGCCGCTCCTGCCATTCGGGGAGCTGCTTTCGTGGGGCGACGGGTTGCAGTCGGCATCGCGCCACGATGCGTCGAAGCCCGAGGCCCTGGAAGAGGCATGGGCCCTGGACGTTCGGATACTACGCACGCGCCTGCGCGCCGTCCTCGATCGTCCGGAGATCCTCCAGGCCCTCTACATCGCATCACCTGCGCTCCGAACCGGCATCGATCATTGGCGACGCGATCCGGACAGCAAGAAAGGACTGCAGGCGGAGCGGTCGATCGTCCGCTACTTCGAGCGGATGTGCACCCGCCCTACGCCGTTCGGTCTTTTTTCGGGCTGCTCCGTCGGCTCGATTGCAAAGAACGGCGAGAAGACGTCTCTCAACCTTCGGCCACGATCGCAATACCGCACCTCTTCGCGCCTCGATTTCGACTATCTCTTCGCGTTGAGCGGGGCGTTGCGCCGCGATGATGCGTTGCGGCTCGAACTGACCTACTGGCCGAACTCGAGCCTCCGCCTGATAGCCGGTGCGTGGCACTACACGGAGTCACGGCTGCGCGGAACCGCTCGCAGCCACCATCTCGTCAAGCTCGAAGACGATCAGTTCTTGGCTGCAGCCCTCAGCCGAGCAGCGGGCGGGGCGTCGGTCACCGAGCTGGTCGACGCCATCATTGCGCAAGACACAGAGGACCCACCCTCCGAGGAAGAGGCGCGCGAGTTCGTGCTCGAACTCGTCGGCAACGACGTGCTCGTGCCGGCGCTGGCACCGCTGGTGACGGGAGAGCCGGCGCTCGAAGATCTCATCCGACAATTGAGATCCTTCCCGTCGGGCGTGGCGGCGTCCACAACCCTCGAGAGGGCCCGACACGCGCTCGCCGAATTGGACGCCACGTCGCCAGGGTCATCTCCAGACGTGTACGAAGCGATTGCGGATGACCTGAAGGCGCTTCCCGCTGCGGTCGACCCGGCGAGGTTGTACCAGGTCGACATGCGAAAGCCCGTTGTGGCGGCGCACCTCGGCGTGGCGGTGATGGACGAGCTCCTCCACGCCGCCGAGATTCTCGCGCGGTTCGGGCAGTCGCACGAACCCGATGATCTGAAGACCTTCCGCGACGCGTTCTCCCAACGGTACGACCGGGCCTTGGTGCCGTTGCTGGAGGCGTTGGACGAGGAAACTGGTCTTTCGTTCGGCCAGCAAGCGGGCGAGGCCGCTCCGCTGCTTCGCGGTCTGCAGCACGGGGCGGCCGCTCAGCCCGGACAGAGGAACGGCGTGGATTCCACCGCCGTTCTGTTACGCAAGCTCGCCCTCGGCGGTCAACGGCTGCGAGAGTTGGAGCTGGCCGAAACGGAGCTGCCGCCGCTGGCGGCCGGTTACTCCCTACCCGATTCGTTCTGTCTCTTCGCCACGCTCGTCGGATCGCCGGCGGCAGTCGCCGCCGGTGATTTTCAGCTGTTCCTGCGCGGTGGTGTCGGTCCGAGCGGTGCGCGCCTGTTTGGACGCTTCTGCCACGCGGACCCCGAGCTGGAGCGCTGCGTCCGCCAGCACTTGCGAGAGGAGGAGCGTCACGATCCCGACGCTGCCTACGCCGAGATCGTGTACGTCCCGGAAGGTCGCGTCGGCAACGTGATCTGCCGGCCCAGCCTTCGGGACTACGAGATCCCGTACTTGGGGCGATCAGGCGCGCCCGGCGATCGCCAACTGCCGCTCACGGATCTGCTGATCGGTATGGAAGGCAGTCAGCTGGTCGTTCGCTCGCGTCGGCTCGGAAAACGCGTCATTCCAAGGCTCACGAGCGCGCACGGCTTCATGAACCCCACGCTGCCCGCGGTATACCGGTTGCTGTGCTCTATGCAGCATCAGGGGAAGAAATACGTCCCGAGCTTCTCGTGGGGCGCGCTTGACAGCACGGAGTCGTTACCTCGCGTCAGGGTTGGCAGGGTGGTGCTGAGCCTCGCCAAGTGGAGGCTGTCGAAGTCAGAGGTCGACGCCATCACACAGCCGTCGAGGTCCGCGGCATTCGGTGCCGTCCAGAAACTGCGTGTCGAGCGCGGCCTGCCGCGGTGGATTCTTTACCACGAGAGCGACAACGTGCTGCCGGCGGACTTGGACAACCCGCTCAGTGTCGATGCGTTGACGCACGTACTCAAACGGTCGGGCGGCGGCGTGGCCTTCACGGAAATGTTTCCGGAACCAGACGAGCTGTGCGTGCACAGCGAGGAGGGCCACTTCTGTCACGACCTCAACGTGCCCTTGGTCCTTCGGCCGCGCACCGCTCCCCGGACGGCAAGTACGACCCAGACCGTCGAATCGCCCAGTATGGCGGTCCCGGCCGTGGACAAACGCGTCCGAACACACCCACCCGGCAGCGAATGGCTATACGTCAAGCTGTACGGCGGGAATGTCGTCCTTGACGAAGTCCTCACGACTGTTCTTCCGGCTCTGGTCGAGGCGTCCGTCGCCACGGGCGCCGTGTCACGCTGGTTCTTCATCCGCTACGCCGATCCCCAGGACCACGTGCGGATTCGTTTCCATGGTGCTCCCGATCGACTACAGCGTGAGGTGCTTCCGCTTCTGACTCAGACTTTGAACCCTCTGCTCTCGGCAGGAAGGGTCTGGAAGGTCCAGCTCGATACATACGAACGCGAGATCGAACGCTACGGCGGAGTCGACGCTACGATTGCCGCCGAGGACTACTTCTGCGCCGACAGCATTGCCGTCCTCGACATCCTCCGCGCATCAGCCGGCGATGAGGGACAAGATGCTCGCTGGCGCGCTGCGCTCTACGGCGTCGATCGGCTTCTGGCCGATTTCGGCCTCGACCTCGAGACCAGGCGAGTGACGGTCGGGCGGTGGCGGGATCAGCGGTACTCGGGCGCTCCACCCAAGCAGCAGCTCGCGGACAGGCTGCGAACGGAGCGAAGGGCGCTCCAAACTTTCTTGTGGGCGCCGCGACGGCCCGACGAAGATCTCGAGTTCGTCCGCGTGGCGTACGATGGTCGATCCCGGTCCATGGCGCCCGTCGTGGAGCGACTGCGCCGGCTCGCAGCGGATGGACGGCTCGCCGTCGACACGGCTGTCCTCCTGGAGAGCTACGCCCACATGCACGTCAATCGCATGATACGATTCGCCGCGAACGCCCACGAGCTCGTGATCTATGATTTTCTGTCACGCCTCTACGAAGCTGAAATCGCTCGCCGGCGTCGCGCGACGACGCCGCCCGCGGCAGCACTGGCCTGAGACGATTCCTACCGCGCCACTCCATCCCCGTCCGCGCTGAGCGGGTATCGCTGGTGCGCGACAGGCCCCGGCGACGCGTCCATGGCGAGTTGCGCGTCCACCAGCTGCGCGTACAGCCCGCCCCGCGCGAGCAGCGTCCGGTGGTCGCCTCTCTCCACGACGCTGCCGTGTTCCAGCACAAGGATCAGGTCCGCGTGCATGATCGTGCTGAGCCGGTGCGCGCTGATGATCATGGTCGGCTGCATCTGCCGCAGGCCTTCCTTGATGTTCAGCTCCGTGATCGCATCGAGCTGGCTCGTCGCCTCGTCGAGGACGATGATTGAAGGGCGGCTGGCCAGCGCACGAGCAAGCGCGATCCGCTGACGTTGGCCCCCCGAAACGGATGCGCCACCCTCGGTGAGCAATGTCTCATACCCCATCGGCATGGCCATCACGTCGTCGTGGATCTGAGCCAGTCGTGCGGCCTCGATCACGCGATCCAGCGGAAGCTCGGGATCGGTCAACGCGATGTTCGAGCGAATGGAACCCCCGAACAGGTGCGTGACCTGGGTCACGATACCGACGTGGCTCCTGACCGACTGGCAGTCGACACGTCGGAGGTCGATTCCATCGATCAGGATGCGTCCTTCACTTGCCGGGTAGAGCCCGACCAGCAGCTTGGCGAGCGTCGATTTACCCGAGCCAGATCGACCCACGAGCGCCACGTGCTGGCCCGGCACGATGTCGACTGACACATTCCGCAAGACGAGTGGAGCCTCCGGACCATACCGAAACGAGACGTTTTCCAGCGTGATGCGCCCGGTCAGCCGAGTCACGCGTTCCAGCCTGTCGCCCGACTGCTCCGGGGCCGTCTCGAGGACGTCCTTGATGCGGTCGAGATAGCTGCGCATGATCTGGAACTGCATGAACGAGCCGGCCAGACTGGAGAACGGACCAATGAACCCCATCGCCAGGGCATTGAGGGCGAACATCGTGCCGAGGCTCATCGTCCCGTTCAGTACCCAGAGGCACCCAACGACCATCAGCAGGAGGGAAGAGGCCGTGCCGACGCCGCTCATGACCGCGTCGAATACGATGCCGAGCCGTCCGGTTGCCAAGGAGACGTTGAGCGTATCGATATAGAGATTCGACCAACGCTGCACAGCACGATGCTCGACACCCATCGACTTCAGAGTCTCGACGCTGGTCAGCATTTCCACCTGATAGCTTTGCGCCTTCGCTTGCGTTTCCAGCGACTGGTTCATCAATTCGCGCTGGCGCCGGATCACGGCCAGCAGCAACGCGACGCGGACGGTCCCGAGACCCAGAGCCAGCACGCCGAGCGTCGGTCGGGCGGCGAACAGGAGCACCACGTACAAGCAGACCATCAGGCCGTCCAGAACCGTCGAAATCATCCCGGACGTCGCGATTTCCCGCATAGCCCCATTGCTATTCAGGCGCATCATCAGATCGCCTGCGGTTCGCTGCTGGAAGAACGAATAGGGAAGGCTGACGAGATGCTCGAGGAAATCCAGCGTCAGGCGGGCGTCGAGGTGCGTTCGCAGATTGAGCAACAAATGAGAGCGCAGCAGCGTGGACGCGATCTGGAATCCGTTCAGCAGCACCATGCCGAGTACGACGACGAGGAGCAGGCTGTAATCACCTCGTGGCACGATTCGGTCGACGATCAAGCCGGTCAGCAGCGGGAATCCGAGACCGAAGATCTGCATCCATAGTGACGTTGCCAGCACTCGAAGGAGTGCCTGCCGGTGCTGCAGAATCTCGCGCCAGCCACGCCACGCCTTCCGACGTTCGGCATTCACCGGCTCGAAGTCGGTCGCGGGTTCGAACATCAGCGCGACACCGGTAAAGGAGCGACCGAACTGCTCCATCGGTATGGTGCGGCGGCCCACCGCCGGATCCACGACACGCACTGCTTGTCGGTCGCAGGACTCGAAGACGACGAAGTGCCGGAAGTCCCAGAAGAGGATGCTGCCTGGAGTGAGGAAGGGGAGACCGTCGAGATCCGTGCTGACGGCTCGCCCCCTGAGCCGGTGTGCGCGCGCCGCTTCCAACAGCGCCGACGCCGTGGAGCCGTCCCGGCCCGTGCCAATAGACGCGCGCAATTGATCGAGCCGCACCTCCCGGCCGTGATACCCGAGCGTCATCGCGAGGCAGGCGGGCCCGCAGTCGGCGGCTGTCATCTGGTGCACGACACGAATACGGCGTCGGCGCGAGTTGTCCAAGCGGCCGAGTGCCGGAAATCGCTCGTACCAGCCGCGAGGTGCCGACGTCTCACTCATGGAAGAGCCCCTTCAGACTCGGCGCCAGTACGGCAACGAGCCGTTCAGAACCCACGCGCACGCGCGCCGTCCCTGTCATTCCCTCCTGATAGCGATAGGTGTGTTCCTGGATGAGAAACGTGCCAGACGTCAAGCGAGCCTGAGCCACGGCGAGCGATCCAGGAGGCAGACGGTCGGCAGAGACACGGCTTCCGAGAAGACCGTGAACCTCTGTCCGGTCCACGAAGTCGTCGCCGACCCATTCGACCGTGAGCGCCTGCGATTCGTTCGGGAATCCGTTCAGTTCGATCGAAAGCGGCAGTCCGGCCCGGAGCTTCGGCAGGTACTGTCCCGGGAAGAACATCACGATACGTCGGGACCCGCCTCCGGCACTCAAAGACCGCGCGGGTGGCTGCGTCTCGCCGCCTGGTGTGGCGGGAGTCACCGTCCCCTCGGCTCGCCCGTCGATCCGCACGACAGCAACCCCTGCGGCGAACTCGTCGACTGACGCCAAGGAGACGTAGAGAACACCGCCGAGGATTGAGAGGGCGATGAGCCTGAACGTCCACTTCATCCAGCGCTCCGAGACGCGAAGCACGTCTCCACGCTCGCCAGCGGAGATGTGGTGACGGAGCGCCTCCTCTCGATACATGTCCGTGGCCCCGCGCGCAGGCAGCGCACCGGTGTCGGCTGCCGCCCGTTCCACCTCCAGATGCAGGGCCAGGCGACACAGCGACGGTGCCACGTACCGTGCGAGAAGGCCGACGGCACGAGCGTCGTCCGGCGCGAACTCGGGTTGGGACGCCGAGCGGACCGCCACCAGGACTGCGAGAACTCGGCCGTCGCCGGCTTCCACGACCGGCACGACGAGCAGACGCTCGTCTCCGTTGCCGTCGGGATCGTCGGTCTCACGGTCGTGCCGCGGGTCCCGGTTGGCGCACGGCACCCGGAGGATGGATCCAGTGCGGGCCGCGAAGCTGGTGATGCCGGCAGCCGCGCTCTCGACGCGTCGCTGGCCACGTGGCAGGTTGGTTGTGAGCACCTGCGCGCGCGCGTCGTACAGGAAGCAATAAGACCGATCGGCTGAAACGATGTCGCGGATCGTTCCGGCGGCCAATTCAGCAATCGCGAGGGCGTCGTTTTGAAAAGCGATTGTTTCGGCGGCGTCGAGAATCCTGCGGACGCGAGCGATCTGGGCCGCGCTGGCCAGACCGTCGTCGTGTGCCGCGTACAGCCAGCGCTCCCGGGCCGTGACGGCGCTGCGCACAATCGCCACGAGCTCTTCAGAATCGATTGGGCTCTGAGTGAGAAAGAAGACGGTGTCGTCGTCTACGAACTCCTGAAACAGCGCGAGATCGCTGCCTGCCGCGAGGACGATGAATCGAGTTGCGATGGAAGGACGTCGCTGCTTGAGATCGTCGAGAAAGGCGCGTGCCGCTTCCGCCGCGAGCTCCGAGCCAAGTACCGCGACCGCGATGTCCTCGTTGCCGAGGATCTCACGTGCCGAAGCCGCGGTCGGCGACAACGCCAGGTTGAATGCTGGCCGGAGAGCCTCGATTGCTGTGCCGGGGATTTCGCCCACGACAAGGACGATCGGCCTGAACGTCACGGAGAGGCGCTCCAGCGCGGCACGAGTTTCCGCAGACAAGCTGTGGAAACTCAGTCCGACCCCGACGCACCGACGACCGTGGTAGTCGACGGCATTCCAACGCACCCAACGGACGTGCGTGTCGACGCGGACCCTTCCATCGCCGAGCGGCAGTTGGATGTCCAGGACCGCCGGCGTGTCAGGAGTGACCGGCATGGCCGTGAGGTCGTACAGCAGCGCTTGGGCGCCGTCGGCACTCACGGCTCTGATGATGACGTCGTGCACACCTCCGTCGACCTGCAGCTCGGCAGCGTAGCGGATCGGTATCCGACGATCGCCGTAGGGTTCCTCGTGGTCCATCGGGCGTACGGACGATAAGAGATGTGTTTCTTACCATAACTCGCTCACAATCAGACGGCTTTTCCGAGCTGCATCCCCCGTGCGTACGGCACTCGAGCGAACGAATGGATCTCGACCAAGACCGCCTCTCGACCATGCGAGCATCTTGATTCAGGCCAGTGACTCTGGCAGTCTCAATCATTCCTGAGTCGGCGTTCGGGCAAGCCACGCGGGCAGGCGCGCCGATGCAGCAGGGGCTTCAAGTGACCGACACGATTGCAACGACCTGGGAACCGATCCTGACGTCATCGGACCGCGTAGCGGCCGCGTGGGCGGCCATTGACGCCGTCGCTCAGGCGATGGTCGCCGGCGACTATGAGCCAGGACGCAGCAGAGGTGAGGACTACGCCCTGCTGTATGCCTATCTAGGCGCCAGTCGGTCCGAGGAGTCGTGGACGGTTCGCGCGACCGACCAGCTCAATGAGTCCATCGACGAAGCATCCGCCCGGTACTATTACGGCCTGTACGGCGGACTCTGCGGGCTCGGTTGGACCGTCGAACACGTCCCCAGGCTGCTCGATGCGGCTTTTCCAGACCCGCCGGATGACGTGTCAGCCGACGATGACGGCGGCGAGAACGTGGATCTCAATGCTGACGTCGACGCCGCCGTGCTCCGTCACCTCCGCTCCGCTGCGCCTGGGACGTGGCTCGATCGCCATCAGTACGATCTGGTCAGCGGGCTCGTGGGGTATGGCACCTACTTCCTCGAGCGCTGGCCAGGTGAGACCGCCAAGACCGGTATTGCGCTGGTGCTCGAGCACCTCTCGGCCGCCGCGGAGCGCACCGATCGAGGCATTACCTGGCATACGCCGCCCGGACTGTTGCCCGAGTGGCAGCGAGAGCGGTGCCCGCGTGGCTACTACAACCTGGGCGTCGCGCACGGCATGCCCGGCGTGATCCATTTCCTCAGTGAGGCGATTGCCGCGGGAGTCCAGCAGGAACACGCCGAGCAGTTGTTGGACGGGGCCGTCCGCTGGCTGATGGCGCATCGATTGCCGTCGAGCTCGAGCTCCTGGTTCAGCGCGTGGTTCACCGAGAGCCCGACCGAAGAGTGCCGGCTCGCCTGGTGCTATGGCGACCTCGGCATCGTAGCGGTGCTCCTCCAAGTCGCGCGCCGAACCGGACGCGATGACGTGCGGCAGTTCGCGTCCGCTCTACTGGATCATTGTCTCGAGCGGCAACCAAGTGACTACGGAGTCGTCGACGCTCCGCTCTGTCACGGCGCATCGGGCCTCGCGCACATTTTCAACCGGATCTATCAGACGGAGGGGGATCTCCGCTGCCGGGACGCCGCGCTCGCTTGGTTCGACCGAACCCTGGCCATGCGGCAGCCGACAAGCCGAGCTGGCGGCTTCCTCGCCTCCACCCGCCCCGACCCTCAGGGACCGACCGTCTGGGAAGCGAGCCCGGCGTTTCTGGACGGAGCGATTGGCGTCGCGCTGGCGCTGCTATCTGCCGTCACCCCGACAGAACCGAACTGGGACCGGCTTCTACTCGTATCCGGCCGGTCGTGGGCTTCGCGCTGATCGTCGAGCCCGTTGATGGTGTCGTGACGCCCTCAGCCGGTCAGCCTCCTACCGCGTGACGGCGCAATAGCCGCCGATACGGGCACGAGCCGGCCCGCCCGCGCATGAGCGGGCGACCGCACCAATCAGTACAGCCGGTACTGCTGCCGCAGCCGCTCGAACTCGGCGACCGCCGGTTTCCACGACTCCGCCATCCGCCGCGGATCCGTGCCGCGCTCGATGTCCTCGCGATAGGTCGCCGTGCCGGCCAGGATGTCGATCGGCAGCAGCTTGTGCTCGTACTCGTAAGGCGGCGGCCGCCACGCGAACTGCGCCGGATCCATCTGGCGCATCTCGTGCAATACGGCCGTCGTCGTGAGCACCGATTCGAACGTGCGCCGGTCGGTCACGTGGAGCTGGACGCCGTGGCAGGGCGTCTTGGCGTGCTTGTGAAACGTCGGCTCGAAGGTCACCGGGCGGAACGCCACGCCAGGCAGCCGGTAGGCATTCAGCTTCGCGGTCAGTGCGCCGGCATCGAGCCACGGGGCGCCGCACAGCTCGAACGGCCGCGTGGTGCCGCGCGCCTCGGACAGCATCGTGCCCTCGAAGAGCACCTGGCCGGGATAGACGACGGCGGTGTCCAGGGTCGGCATGTTCGGCGACGGGAGCACCCACGGCACGTCGGTGGCGTCCCAGTAGGCCTCGCGCGACCAGCCCTGCATCGGCTCGACGGTCAGGTCGGCGCCGAGCCCGAAGACGTCGTTGAACAGGCGGGCCAGCTCGCCGATGGTCAGCCCGTGCCGCATCGGAATCGGATACAGGCCGACGAACGACTCGAAGCCGCGCTCGAGCATCGGGCCCTCGACCGACACGCCGCCGATCGGGTTGGGCCGGTCGCAGACGATGACGGGGATGCCCGCCCGGGCTGCACCCGTCAGGCAGTAGGCCATCGTATAGATGAAGGTGTAGATCCGCGTCCCGACGTCCTGCAGGTCGACGACCAGGACGTCGAGCCCGTCGAGCATCTCCA
>Ga0075366_10001775_pt1 | contig 10886 bp, 9 predicted proteins | sample EndMethybrTD3031_FD_72351 | JGI IMG/M metagenome (GOLD analysis project Ga0075366, IMG submission 72351) | Populus endosphere microbial communities from Tennessee, USA - Endosphere MetaG P. TD hybrid TD303-1 | ecosystem: Host-associated > Plants > Roots > Endosphere | place: USA: Tennessee... | reverse complement strand
GACCAACCTGATCACCCAGGGCATCTGCGAACAGCGCGAATGCCGCAAGGCCGAGCACGCCAACGACCCGGTGTGCCGGCGCATCAAGGAGGCCGAGGAGCGCCGCCTGTACCGCTAGTGCCGTCCCACTCTGAAGGAGCACGCATGAGACTTCCCGTGTCGACCTCTCCCAGGCGGGCCGAGCGCCGGGCCGTTCCCAAGCCGGCCCGCATCCCCTCGGGGGATCAGCCGCGGTACTCCGCGGACGAGGGGCAGTCATGAGTCCGAGCGAGCCGATCCGCGGCCTGTCGCCGAACGCGATCTCGAGCCTGTTCCAGGCGATCGGCGGCCTGCGCAACCACCGCGCGCTGATCGCGATGGCCGGCTGCGCCATCATCGCGGTGCTGATCGGCGCGTTGTCGGGCGCCGTGCTGGGCCGCGCCGGCGCCTTCGGCGCCTTGCTGACCGCGCTGCTCGTGCTGCTCGCGGTCTACACCGGCATCAACGCCGCCGGCATGCTGCTAATGGACCAGGCGCGCGGCGCGCCGCTGCGCGGCCTGACCGACGCACTCGTCAATGGGCTGCTGTGCATCCCGAAGGTGATCGTGCTCGGGCTCGCGTTCCTGCTCGTCGCGCTCGTCGTGTTCATCGTGCTCGCGGTCGTGTTCTTCGTCTGCAAGCTGCCGTGGCTCGGGCCGCTCGTCTTCACGCTCGTGTTCCCGCTCGCGGTGCTGATCGCGGGGCTGACGATCTGCGGCCTGATGCTGTGCATGTTCCTCGCGCTGCCGGCGATCTGGGAGGGTGCGACGCTCACGCATGCGATCGCGCAGTCGCTCGCGATCGTGCGCAGCCGCCTCGTCGAGACTTTCGTGCTGCTGGCGGTCGTCGGCATCCTGTCGTTCTTCGTCGCGCTGATCGTGTTCGGTGTGCTCGGCATCGGGCTCATGCCCACCCTCGGACTGTCCGCATCGATCATCGGCAGCGGCGGCGGCGACATCGACGGGATGCGCGGCATGGGCATGGGACCGTTCGGCGGGATGATGGGCATGATGGGCGGCGGCTACATGGTCGCCGCGGGCATCGGCGGCGGCCTGCTCTGGGCGATCGCCGCGACGCTGGTGTCGCAGGTCTGGCTGCTCGGCTTGAACCTGGTCTACCTGCGCGTCGGCGAAGGCCTGGACACGCAGGCGACCGAACAGGCGCTCGAGCAGGGCCTGGCCGAGGCGCGCCGCAAGACTGCCGAGATGGGCCACAAGGCCAAGGAGGCCGCCGAGCGCGTGCGCGAACAGGCGCGCCCGCATGCGGCCCCGGCCGAGACGCCGCCGCCCGTGCCGACGGCCGCGCCCCACCCTACAGCGCCGCCGGCGATCGTGCCGCTCGCGTCGATGCCGCCCGCCACGACATGCCCGTCGTGCCGCGCGAATGTCAGCATCGACGACATGTTCTGCGGCGTCTGCGGACACCGGCTGAAGTAGCACGATCCCCGACTTGCAACGCCGCCAGTTCATCCGCGGGACCAGCGCGACCCTGGCCGCCCTTTCGGCCGTGCCGCTCGCGGGTGCCGCATCGGCGCACGACACGCCGACCGACGCGTCCGGCGACCGCCTCCCGTTCGCGCCCGTGCCGCCCCTGGTACCGATCCAGGCCCGGACCGACAGGATCATCGATGTGTCCGTCTGCACCCGGCCGTTTCGGGCCCAGGGTCCACGCATCGAGGCACAGCAGCAGGGGCGCCAGACTGTCATCCACAACTACGGCCATGGCGGCAGCGGCTGGTCGCTCTCGTGGGGCTCGGCGATGCTGGCGGTGCAACTGGCGCTGGCGACCGGCGAAAGGCGCCTGGCCGTGATCGGCTGCGGCGCGATCGGCCTCACGTCCGCGCGTGTGGCCCAGCGCGCCGGCCTGCGCGTGCGCATCTACTGCCGCGAAAGGCCGCCGGAGGTCCGCTCGTCGGCGGCCACCGGCGTGTGGTCGCCCGACTCGCGCATCTGCACCGAGGCGCATGCCACGCCGGCGTTCCAGCAGCGCTGGGAATCGATGGCGCGCTACTCGTTCCGCCGCTTCCAGAGCCTGCTCGGGCTGGCCGGAGACCCGGTCGAGTGGCGCAATGGCTACGTGCTGTCCGACACGCCGTTCGACGAGCCCAGCGAGCCGCCCCCGGGTGCCGACGCCGAACCCGACTACCCCGACCTCGAGGCGCTGCTGGGCGACCTGCGTCCGCGCTCGCAGCCGCTGACGCGCCAGCAGCATCCGTTCGCCGTGCCGCATGCGCGCCGCTACACGCAGATGGTGTTCAACCTGCCGTCGTACACGCGGCTGCTGATGGACGAGTTCATGCGCGACGGCGGCGAGATCGAGCAGCGCGATTTCGCCAGCGCGCGCCAGTTCGCGTCGCTGCGCGAGCGCACGTTGATCAATGCCACCGGCTACGGAGCGCGCGCACTGCTGGGCGACGAATCGATCGTGCCGGTGCGCGGCCAGACCGCACGCCTGGTTCCCCAGCCCGAGGTGAACTACGGCATCACGTACCGCGGCCACAACCTGTGGGTGGTGCCGCGCCGTGACGGCATCCTCGTGCAAGCGCAGGCCGAGGGCGACTTCGGCAGCGCCGACACGATGGCGGACCGCGCCGCGTCCGATGCGGCCATCACGCGCCTCGCGGCACTGTTCAGTTGATCGCCGCCGAGCCGGGCATCTGCCGGCCGGCCGGCGTGAACAGCCCGCCGACGTCGACCGGATCGAAGCGGTACTTGCGGCCGCAGAAGTCGCACCCGATCTCGACCTCGCCGCGCTCGGCGACGATGCTGTCGATCTCGCCGCGGCCGAGGCTGCGCAGCATGCTGGCGACCCGCTCGCGCGAGCAGCTGCACGAAAAGCGCGGGCCGTGCTCGCCGGCGAGCGGCTCGAAGCGGCGCAGATCCTCTTCCCAGAACAGACGCCGCAGCAGCGTGTCGGCGTCGAGCGTCAGCAGCTCCTCGCGCGTCAAGGTCGCGGCCAGGTGGGCGATGCGATTGAACGACTCGTTGACGCCGATCTCGTCTTCATTGCGCCGACCCAGGTTGCCCGCGCCCTCGACCGGCAGGCGCTGGATCAGCAGCCCGGCGGCGACCTTGTCGTCGGCCGCGAGCACGAGCCGCGTGTCGAGCTGCTCGGACTGCAGCATGTAGTGCTCGAGCACCTGGCTGAGCTGCTGCAGCGGCTCGCGCGAATCGCCATGGAGCGGAACGATGCCCTGGTACGGCTGCTGGCCCGGCAGCTTGTCCTTCGGGTCGAGCGTGATCGCGCAGCGGCCCTGGCCGTGCACGTTGAGCATCGCTTCGAGGTGCGCCTCGGCCGGCACCTCGCCGACCACCTTGGCGGTGACGCGGAACGCGAGGTCGGGCTGCACCTCGGCCACCGCGAGCTTGACCGGCCCATCGCCGAACACCTGCAGGATCAGCGCGCCGTTGAACTTGATGTTGGCCTGCATCAGTGCGCCGGCCGCGGCCATCTCGCCGATCAGGCCGCGCACCGGCGCGGGAAACCCGTCGTTCGCCTCGTCGCGGCGGCGCAGCACCTCTTGCCAGCTGTCGGTCAGCCGCACCAGCATGCCGCGCACCGGCTGCCCTTCGAAGATGAACTTGTGGAGTTCCGACATCAGCCGATCTTCTTCAGGCCCTTGCGGTAACGCGCGGAGTTCTCGACGTAGTGCGTCGCCGCGTGGCCCATGCGGGCCGCCTGCTCGGGCGTCAGTTCCTTGATCGCCTTGGCCGGCGCGCCGACGATCATCGAGTTGTCCGGAAACTCCTTGCCCTCGGTCACCAGCGCACCCGCGCCGACCAGGCAGTTGCGGCCGATCTTCGCGCCGTTCAGCACGACCGCGCCGATGCCGATCAGCGAGCCGTCGCCGATCGTGCAGCCGTGCAGCATCACCATGTGCCCGATCGTCACGTTCTCGCCGAGCGTGAGCGGGAAGCCCGGGTCGCTGTGCAGCACGCTGCCGTCCTGCACGTTCGAGCCGCGGCCGATGGACATCAGGTCGTTGTCGCCGCGCAGGATCGCGCCGAACCAGACGCTCGCGCCCTCGGCCAGCTCGACGTTGCCGATGACCTCGGCGGAGTCCGCCACGTAGGCGCTCGGGTGCAGGCGCGGCGCGACGCCGTCGAGTTCGTAGATCGCCATCGGTTTCGTTTCCGCTGCGCAAAGACGCCAGTGTAGTTACAGCGCCCGGTTGCTGCGTTCCTCGGCCTTCGTCATCACGCGCACGCACGGCGTGTAGCCGTCGTGCACGACGCCGTGCAGGTCGGTGCGCTTGTGCGAGCGCATCAGCGAGAGCAGGAACTGCACGATCTCGCGTGTGATCACCTGCCCCGGCACGAGCGCCGGGATGCCGGGCGGGTACGGCACGATCTGGTCGGCGCAGATGCGCCCGTCGAGCGCCGCGTTGGCGTGCTCGTCGGCGTCGATCAGCGGCAGCAGCTCGCCTTCGCAATAGAACGCGTCGCGCGGCAGGTAGCGCAGCCCAGTGAAGCCGGCGATCTCGGGCGTGCGCACACGCTGGCGCGGCGCGCGCGCCTCGCGCGCGAGGCGCAGCAGCGCGTCGTGCAGGCGCGAGACCTTGCTGCGCGTCGTGCCGATCGTCAGCAGCAGGGTCACGGTGTTGAACGTCGACTTCTCGACCTGGATGTTGAAGCGCTCGAACAGCACCTGCTGGAACTCGTCGACCGTGAAGCCCGAGCCGGAGATGTCGACCGTGATCTTGGTCGGGTCGAGCCGGATGCCGTCGTCCTGCACCTCCTGCGGCAACAGGTCGGCGAGCGTCAGCGCGCGGAACACGCCGGTCGCGTCGATCGCCTCGCGCAGTTCGGCGGCGAGCTCGAGCGTGCGCTCGAGCAGCTTGTAGCCTTCCATCATCGCCTGCTGGCGGCCGACGTCGAGGCTCGCGATGATGCCGTACTGCGGGCTCGTCGACGCATGCATGTTGAAGTTCTCGCGGAACAGATGCGCGTCGAAGTCCGGGTCGTTGACGTGGATCATCGACGCCTGGCTGAGCGCCGACAGCACCTTGTGGGTCGACTGCGTCGCGTAGTCGGCGCCGGCCTCGAGCGCGGTTGGGCGGAACGACGGGTGGAAGCGCGCGTGGGCGTACCAGGCCTCGTCGATGATGACCTTGATGCCCTTCGCATGCGCTGCCTGCACGATCGGCGGCAGGTCGTAGCGCAGCCCGTCATAGGTGCACGAGGTCAGGATCAGCGCCTTCGCGTCCGGGTGCGCATCGATGGCGTCGAACAAGGTCTGCTTCGGCACCGGGCCGAAGAGGCCATAGGTGCGGTTGACCGAGCTGTTCAGGTAGACGGGCATCGCGCCCGACAGCACGACGCCGTGGTGGACCGACTTGTGGCAGTTGCGGTCGAGCAGCAGCTTGTCGCCCGGCGCGAGCAGGGTCTGGAAGATCACCTTGTTCGCGGTCGAGGTGCCGTTGGTCGCGAAGAAGGTGCGGCGCGCGCCGAAGGCACGCGCCGCCATGTCCTGCGCCTGCGCGATCACGCCCTTCGGGTCGAGCAGCGAGTCGAGCATGTCGACCGAGACCGAGAGGTCGGCGCGCAGCAGGTTCTCGCCGAGGAACTCGTGGAACTCGGCCGCCCACGGGCTGCCGCGCAGGCTGTCGCCCGACGAGTGGCCGGGCGTGTGCCAGGCGTCCTTGGCCATCAGCACGTACTCGCGCAGCGCATCGAAGAACGGCGTGCGCGACTTCTCCTGGATCTCCGCCTGCAGGATGCGGAACCAGCCGCGCGGGTCGGCCTCGTCGCGGATGAAGAAGCCGTCGATCGCCTCGCGTGTCAGCGCGCCGACGGTCTCCTCGTCGCGTTCCTTGTCGACCAGCACGTAGAGATCGAGCTCGGGGCGCCACTGGTGCAGCGCCTGCACCAGCGTCTCGGCGCCCCACGCGGCGTCGCCCGCGCCGCCGACACCGTCGACCAGCACACTTTGCAGGTCGCCGTCGCTGCGCGCGAGCGCGATGGCCTCGTCGGCCGTCTCGGCGCCGGTGAAGCTCAGTCCGTACGGATTCGGAAGGCTCTTAGCCGCGGCGTTGAGGCCCTTGAGCAGGCTGCGCCGCAGCACGGGGTCGGCGACGACGAGCAGGACGTGCGATTGGGGACGCGGCATGGGCAGGCGGGGATGGCGAGGTGGCGCGAGCTTAAGGGAACTCCAGGCCCTCGATAATCGCCGCATGGAAGCGCGCGAACTGCGCCGCGAGGCCTTGCGGCTGCTGCAGATCCCCGAGCCCGAGGCCAAGGCCGCCGCGGTGCGTGCGCTGGCCGCCGGCGCCGTGCCGGCGCCCGACCCCGACGCGCCGCTCGCCGACCCGGGCGACCTGCCCGGCCGTCCGCCGCGGCCGCGTCTTGTGCCGCCCAAGGACGTGCCGTCGCGCTCGCCGTTCACCCTCGAGGGCCGCTGCGCGCTGCTGCATTCGATCGCGCACATCGAGTTCAACGCGATCAACCTCGCGCTCGACGCGGTCTGGCGCTTCGCCGGCATGCCGCCGGCGTTCTACCTTGACTGGCTGCGTGTCGCGTCGGAAGAGGCGCTGCACTTCACGCTGCTGCGCGAGCACCTGCGCAGCCTCGGCAGCGACTACGGCGCCTTCGACGCGCACGACGGCCTGTGGACGATGACGCAGCGCACGGCGCACGACATCGTCGCACGCATGGCGCTCGTGCCGCGCACGCTCGAGGCGCGCGGGCTGGACGCGACGCCGCCGCTGCAGAAGAAGCTCGCGCGCGCCGGCGACGCGCGCGCGGTCGAGATCCTCGACGTGATCCTGCGCGACGAGGTCGGCCACGTCGCGATCGGCAACCGCTGGTACCGCTGGGCCTGCGAACGTGCCGGGCTCGACCCGGTGGCGATCTACCCGGAGCTCGTGCGCCGCCACGCGGCGCCGCGCCTGCGCCCGCCGTTCAACGATGCCGCCCGCCGAGCCGCCGGCTTCACCGAGGCAGAGCTCGCTTTCCTGATGAGTCCCGAGCCATGAAGATCTTCGTCGCCGGCTTTCACCACGAGACCAACACCTTCGCGCCCTCGCCGGCCGACTGGGCCGCATTCGAATGTGGCGCCGGCTACCCGGCCTGTGCGCGCGGCGCGGCGATGCTCGCGCAGATGCGAGGCGGCAACCTGCCGATCGCCGGCTTCGTCGAGGTCGCACGCGAGCGCGGCTGGACGCTGGTGCCGTCGCTGTGGGCCGGTGCGATGCCGTCGAACCGCGTCACCGCCCAGGCTTTCGAGCGCATCTGCAGCAAGATCGTCGCCGACCTGCGCGCGGCGCTGCGCGACGGGCTGGACGGCATCTACCTCGACCTGCACGGCGCGGCGGTCGCCGAAGGCGCCGACGATGCCGAGGGCGAGCTGCTCGCGCGCATCCGCGCGGTCGTCGGCGCGGGCCTGCCGATCGTCGCGAGCCTCGACCTGCACGCCAACGTCACCGCCCGCATGCTCGCGCTCGCGTCGGGCATGACCGCGTTCCGTACTTACCCGCACATCGACATGCGCGAGACCGGCGCACGCGCCGCGCAGATGCTCGCGGCGCGCCTCGCAGCGCAGGCCGCGCCGCGCCATACGCATGCCGAGCGGGTGCCGTTCCTGCTGCCGCTGAATGCGCAGTGCACGCTGATGGAGCCGGCCGCGTCGGTGATCGAATCGCTGAAGCAGCTCGAACGCCACGCCGACCTCGAGCTCAGCTTCGCGATGGGGTTCTCGGCCGCCGACTTCGCCGAGTGCGGGCCGGTCGTGTTCGGCCACGGGCCGCACGTCGAGCACCTGCGCGCCGCGGTGCGCGAGCTGCACGCGCAGATCGTCGAACAACGTGCCCAGTGGGCACTGGATCTGCTCGCGCCGCGCGACGCGGTCGAGGCCGCGATCGCCGCCGCCGCGCACGCCGACGCGCCGGTCGTGATCGCCGACACGCAGGACAACCCCGGCGCCGGCGGCGATGCCAACACGACCGGCTTGCTGCATGCGCTGCGCGCCGCGCAGGCCGGCCCGCGGCTCGGCGGCAAGGTCGCGCTCGGGCTGCTGTTTGACCCCGAAGCGGCGCGCGCCGCCCATGCCGCCGGCATCGGCGCGCAGCTCGAACTGAGCCTCGGCCGCGCGGTGCCAACCTGGAGCGGCACACCGACCGACCCGCCGCTGCGCGCACGCGTGCGTGTGCTCGCGCTGCACGACGGCAGCGTCGCACTGCACGGGCCGATGACTGCGGGCCAGACGATGCGGCTCGGCCCCTGCGCGCGTGTCGAGGTCGACGGCGTGCAGGTGCTGCTCGCGAGCGCGAAGGCGCAGATGCTCGATCTCGACCTGTTCCGCTTCCTCGGCGTCGAGCCCGCGGCGATGAAGCTGCTGGTCGTCAAGAGCTCGGTGCACTTCCGCGCCGCGTTCGCGCCGGTCGCCGCGCGCATCCTGGTTGCGAAGGCGCCGGGGCCGATGGCCGCCGATCCGGGCGACCTGCCGTGGCGCCACCTCGCGCCGGGCACCGCGCCGCGTCCCTGAGCCTCGAACCGCGGCCGGCGGGCGCGTCAGCGCCGGCGCTTACACTGCGCGGCACGTTCCGGCTCTACCCGGCGCCGAACGTTCACACCACGATCCCGACAGAGGACTTCATGCCCCAGATCACCACCCGACGCTTTCTCCAGACCACCGGCCTGATGCTTGCCGGCCTCGTGCTCGCCGCCTGCGGCAAGAAGGAACCGGAGGCGCCCGCCGCGGCACCCGCTTCGGCCCCGCCGATGGCCGCCGCCTCGGCCCCGCCGCCGGCCGCCAAGGTCTACGTCGTCGGCACCGACGCCGCCTACGCGCCGTTCGAGTCGCAGAACGAGAAGGGCGAGATCGTCGGCCTGACGATCGACGTGGTCAGCGCGGTCGCGAAGAAGGCCGGCATCGAGGTCAAGTTCGTCAACACGCCGTGGGAAGGCATCTTCAACGCGCTGCAGCAGGGTGACCGCGACATCCTCGCCTCGTCGATCACGATCACCGACGAGCGCAAGCAGACGATGGACTTCACCAACCCGTACTTCGACGCCTACCAGCTGATCGCCGTCAAGGCGAACTCGAAGGTCGCCAAGTTCGACGACCTGAAGAAGCTCAAGGTCGGCGTGCAGACCGGTACCACCGGCGACGAGGCCGTCACCAAGCAGCAGGGCAAGAACAGCACGAACATCAAGCGCTTCGAGTCAACCCCGCTCGCGCTGAAGGAGCTCGAGGCCGGCGGCGTCGACGCGGTCGTCGCCGACAACGGCGTCGTGATCAACTACGTGACCAACAACGCCGGCGCGAAGTTCAAGACCGTCAGCGACAAGGCCTTCGCGCCCGAGCAGTACGGCTTCGCGGTCAAGAAGGGCAACGCCGAGCTGCTCGAAAAGCTGAACAAGGGCCTGGCCGACATCAAGGCCGACGGCAGCTACGACCAGATCTACGCCAAGTACTTCGGCGCCGCGCCCGCGGCCGCCGCCTCGGCCCCCGCCCCGGCCGCCTCGAAGTAAGGACGGAGACCGGCGGTGGATCTGCGCTGGGAGATCCTCGCCGGCTACGGGCCGCTGTTCCTCGGTGGCCTGTGGACGACGATCCAGCTGACGATCGTCTCGATCGGCGCCGGGCTGCTGCTCGGCGTGCTGCTCGGGCTGGTGAGCAGCTCGCGCGACGCGCCGGCGCCGAAGTCGGCGCCGCTGCGCTGGGTGCTGCGCATCGCGCGCACGATCACACTAGCCTATGTGACCTTCTTCCGCGGCACGCCGCTGTTCGTGCAGATCCTGCTCGTGCACTTCGCGCTGATGCCGCTGCTGATCCATCCGGACCACGGCCTGCTGCTCTCGGGCGACATGGCGCGCGAGTTCCGCCAGTCGCACGGCGCGTTCTTCTCGGGCGCGCTGGCGATGACCTTGAACGCCGGCGCGTACATCTCGGAGATCTTCCGCGCGGGCATCCAGAGCATCCATCTCGGCCAGACGCAGGCCGCTTACAGCCTCGGCTTCACGCACCCGCAGGCGATGCGCTTCATCGTGCTGCCGCAGGCCTTCCGGCGCATGCTGCCGGCGCTCGTCAACGAGGGCGTCACGCTGATCAAGGACTCGTCGCTCGTCTCGGCGATCGGCCTGGCGGAGCTGGCGCTCGCGGCGCGCACCGTCGCCGGCGCGTACTCGCGCTACTGGGAGCCCTACCTCGCGATCTCGGCGGTCTACCTGGTGCTGACGCTGCTGCTGTCGATGCTCGCCAAGCGGCTCGAGGCGCCGCTGCACCAGCGCGGGCGCTGACGCCAACCCCCACGCGGTGCCTGTGGCCTGCGCGCAACGCAAGCCGGGGTTTTCCATGACGGGCCCGTTAAGATTCGTCGTCTCGCGTGTTGGGGGTCGCTACGACACGACAGCGCGGGCTCTTACACGACAAGGGAAATTCATGAATCGCTCTCTGCTCCTGGCCGCCGCGGCCACCGTCGCCAGCACGTCCGTGCTGGCCCAAAGCAACGTCACCATCTACGGCCGCCTGAACACCACGGTCGAGCGCCAGAAGACCACCACCCTGGACGTCGCCGAAGGCGGCAACGTCAGTTCGTCCGCATCGATCTGGGCGCTGCAGAACAACGCGTCGCGGATCGGCTTCAAGGGCACCGAAGACCTGGGCGGCGGCCTGAAGGCCGGCTTCCAGATCGAACACGGCTTCAACGTCGACAGCGGCACGCAGTCGCAGACCGCGTTCTGGGCCCGCCAGAGCGAAGTCTGGCTCGGCGGTAACTTCGGTACCGTGCGCTTGGGCAACTTCACGAGCGAGGCCTACTACGCGACGGCCGACTACGTGAGCATGCACAACCACGACACCGGCACCTCGTCGGACGCGCTGTACGCCTACATCGGCCGCAACACGAACAAGATCGCCTACCGCGCGCC
>Ga0075366_10001773_pt1 | contig 10889 bp, 10 predicted proteins | sample EndMethybrTD3031_FD_72351 | JGI IMG/M metagenome (GOLD analysis project Ga0075366, IMG submission 72351) | Populus endosphere microbial communities from Tennessee, USA - Endosphere MetaG P. TD hybrid TD303-1 | ecosystem: Host-associated > Plants > Roots > Endosphere | place: USA: Tennessee... | reverse complement strand
TTTTTCAATTCATTTCATTCCGTGCGGTGGAGAGCGACGGCCCACTCGCCGACGCGCCGACTGCCTTCCGATCCGCACCGCTTCGTCGCTTCAAGCTAAGCACCGCGCGCCGGCGTCGAAGCGCGGCTGCGGTCACACTTTGCCGCCGATCGCGCCGTGGGCAGGCGCCGTGGTACCCGGAGCGCCGCGAACGTCGTCCTGGAATCCCGTGCCGAACAGCCGGGCCATGACGACGCTTGCCGCGGTCCCGACGCCGAGCGGGATGAGCAGCAGCAGGAAAATCTCATATAGCGGCAGCTTCATCGCGATCAGAATGCCGCCGAGCACGGGACCGCTCACCGAACCAATGCGCCCGACAGCGAACGCCCAGCCGGACCCGTTGGCGCGAAAGGCGGTCGGATAGATGAGCGCCGATGCGGCATTAAGCCCGAGTTGCAGGCCGAGAAGGCAGAACCCGGCGAAGAACACGGCGGTCATGAGCAGGGGCTCGATCCCGGTAAGAAAGCCCAATGAACCGACGATCGGAAGCGACAGCGCGAACAGCATCGCCACTGGCGTGAAACCGTGCTTGTCAAGCGGTCGGGCGAGCGCGAGACCGCCGACCGTGCCGCCGATCTGGAATATCGAGGTGGCGAGCGCCGCATGCGAGGTCGGTACTTGCGCTGTTGCAAGCACCGTGGGCAACCAACTATTGGTAAAATAGAACGTCATCTGACAGCAGATGAACATCACCCACAAGAGCGGCGTGAAATATGCGAGGCGGCCCGCAAACAGCAGCCTTGGAGTGAACCCCGAAAACGCGGGTTCGCCCTGGATCACGAAACGCGTTTCTGGACTGATGCCGAAGGCCGGGTCGAGGGCGCGGACGACACGAACGATCGCTTCGCGCCTGCGGTTTTTCAGCACGAGGAACTTCAGGGACTCGGGCAGGACAAAGATCGCAAGGATCGCGATTGCGATTGGGACCACGCCGCCGATGAGAAAGAGGGCCTGCCAGCCGTAATGTGGCACGAGCGTGGCGGAGACAAGGCCCGGGAGCGCGCCGCCGAAGGTGATGCCGGTGAACATGACGATGATCATCGTCGCGCGGATCCGGCGCGGCGCGAACTCTCCGTTCAAAGCGGTGATGTTCGGAAGCAGCCCTCCGATCCCAATGCCGGCGAGAAAGCGCAAATAGATCAGATCCGTCACCGCGCCCGCCTTAGCGCAAGCAAGCGTGAAGACACCGAACGTGAGGCACGAGCCGACGATCGCGATCTTCCGGCCGAACCGATCGCCCACATAGCCAAACAGCGGCGAGCCGATGAGAACGCCAACCAGGCTCGCACTGAAGACCGGCCCGAGCGCAGCCATGCTCGTGATGCCCCATTCCTTTACGAGGAAAGGTGCGGCAAACGCCGCTGCGGTGATGTCGTATCCGTCGAGGAGGACGAGTAGAAAAGAGAACAGCACCAACTTGATGTTGAAGGCGTTGATCCGGCGCTCGTCGATCAGCTGCGAAACGTCGACTATTTTTGGCTCTAGCATAGGTTTTCCGATGGCTGCAGCAGCAGGCGCTGCCGGATGAAATCTACGCGATGTCAGGTTGTTCGACGGAGGCCGCAGTGCGGAAGCCGGAAAGCCTCACGCACGCGGCGTCGATTTTGCAAATCAGCGGCCCGCGCGTCGAATACACCTGGAAGCAGCATCGCGGCGTACCACCGTCACGCCCGTGACGAAGCCTCCTAGCGTCTTCCTGAACTATGACATCAAGGCGATTTGAGCTGATCATGCCCTCAACCCATCACGACGATCCTGCCCGGTGCTTCTAAAGCGCAGGCCAAGTCCGGCCTCTGGCGCCCGTTATCCTTCTTTCGCCCATCAAATCACTCTGTCATATCGATGTCAAGACAACGATGTGTACGCAACGATTAAGTTCCGTTATGGTATTTGACCCAAGCGGGCAGAACAGCGATTGGTAAGCATTCCGAGTCGCCTATGCCTGGCAAACTGGAGCAAGCGGTTCAACAACTATGGCGCGCAAAGCCAGCGGCCTCCGGCCAGCAAGGCAAGAGGATCAATTTCCGCTAACGGATCTGGTGGCATTCCGCTTAATCCATCTCGCCGATGTGATCAGCCGGGCGGCAACCGCTGTTTTTGAAAGGCGGTTTGACATCAACAACTCCGAACTCCGCGCACTGATCGTACTACGCGAGGAGCAGCCGCTTACTGTGGCGGAGCTCAGTCGCCGCGGACGGATAGACAAGGCTTGGGTAAGCCGGTCGATCGACAGTCTGCACGAGCGCGGCCTAGTGAGCCGTAAAGGGCATCCGACCGACAGCCGGATGACTCTTATTTCGTTAACGGCGGCGGGCGTTGAGATGATCCGAAAGTTGGCGCCGATTGCCTGGGAGCGCCAAAACCGGCTGCTTTCCGGGCTTTCCCAGCAGGAGGCATTCCGGGTTATTGAAATTCTCGAGCGAAACGCCAATGATCTTCTGATCAACCCGTGATGTGATTGTTGTTGCCGTCCGTATTCGGCTTCACTGAAACCGGCAGCACGGGGTTGGCGACCGACTACAGCGCGATGTTCAATTTTAGCGTGCCGGTCAACGTCGGACGCTGATCGCAAAGTCCACGCGGACCGCTCCGGCCTATCGCCGGAGAAAGTTGGACGCCAGTTCGTCTCGCTTGCGGGTGGCGGAGCGAGAGGAACTGGGTTCCAACATTCTCCGCTGTAGACCCGCGTAGTCCAGCGAATTCAAGCGTAGGATCAAGGGAGAGGAGCAAGCCCCAACTCTCTCCAATAGACCGCGTAGGCTCCCAATTTGCCTGTTAAAGCAAGGAATTGACAATCATCGCTATGCAGGTAAAAAAACCTAAGACAGGAACAATAACAGGCACGCTGACGGCGGCCGGCGGGGCTTTCGACCTGCTCCATCGAATCTTGATCAATGCGAGATTGACCAGCGCAAATACAATCAACGTTGCGAGCGACGTCGCCTGTGCCAGCCCCTCAAACGGCACGAGAAGGGCGAAACCAAGTGCCATGATTGCGATAGCGACGGTAGCCAGAACGGGCGTTGATGTTCTCCGATTCACTTGCGCGAAGACACGCGGCAGATCGCCTTGGCTGGCGAGACCATAGACCACGCGAATTGCCATCGTCATCTGGGCAATGATCGTGCTAAGCGTAGCAACGATCGCGATCACACTGATCGTCGTAGATCTGATGCCGGCGAGTTCCCGAAACACCAAACTCAGCGGCGCAGGGCTCGCGGCAAGTCGTTCGATCGGCAGCGCAACCACCGCAATCGCCGCGATGATCACATAGATTGCCGTCGTGACCACGAGCGTAATGGCCATCGCGATTGGTACATTCCGTTCCGGCTCCCGTGTTTCCTCGGCCATGTTCGTCAGGTCTTCAAAGCCGGTAAACGCGAAGAAGGCCAGAAGGCTGGCGAAGGCCACTCCTCCCCATTGGGCGAAGTCGAGCGGCGGTATTGCAAAGAGCGCCGATCCGATCGGCAACTCGGCATGCCAGGCAGCGGCGATGATCAATAAGAGGCCGCCAACCTCAATGACCGTGAAGAGGCATGCCAGAAGAACGGATTCGAGCACACCCCACGCCGATACGAGGGCGAGGCTGAAGATCACGGCGGTGATGATGACCGCCCGGGATAGGTCGGTGAATTCCGCGATATAGCCTGCGGCGCCAACGGCGACCGTGGCGGTCGCGATGACGCCGGTGCCAATCATGATCAAGCCGGTGAGAATGGAGAGCCAACGCCGGCCGAATGCGGCTTTGACATAGGCGGCCTCGCCCGCGGCCACCGGAAAGCGGGCACACAGCTCGGCGTAGGAAGCGACGGTCAGCCCCATGACAATCGCCGCAAGCACGAAGGCCAGAGGCGCATGAATCCGGGCGTGGCTCGCAACGGCACCGATCAACACATAGATGCCCGCACCGACGGTGACGCCGATGCCGTAAAGCGTCAGCAACGGCAGGGTCAATCTACGCCGGAGTTTCGGTTCGACGGTGTCCGCAGACATGGCGAATAGGCCCTAGGGCGTTCCTACGTCGTCGTCAGACAGCACACGAACCGCAGCACCATCAAGATCGTCGTACTGGCCGGCGCGCATGGACCACAGAAACGCAGCCAGCCCAGCCAGCCCCAGCGCCAGTGCCATCGGCACGAGATACAGCAGCACGTTCATGCAGCGTGCCCTATTGCAGGCGTCCGCACGATTTCAGTGGAAATCGTTTCGTTGGGGACCGTTTTTCGGCGAGCCCGCAGAGCATTCAGAGTGACAATGACCGAGGACCCCGACATCGCGGCGGCAGCGATCAAAGGTGTTACGCCGCCTGCAATCGCAATCGGCACCGCAATGGCGTTGTAGAGGACCGCGACCCAGAGATTTTGCATCATCAGCGCGCGAGCCCGCCGCGCGATTAGAATGGAATCCAGAACCGGCGACAACGGCTCGCCCAGAAATACCGCGTCGGCCTGCGCCTGGGTGATCTCCGCTGCGCTGATCGGAGACAGGGAGACGTGCGCTGTTGCAAGGGCTGGCGCATCATTGAGGCCGTCGCCGACCATCAGGACCCGACGGCCGGCGGCCTTCAGTTTGGTCAGATAAGTGATTTTCTCAACCGGCTTAAGACCCGCGTACCAGGAGCGGATACCGAGCTCTTCGGCGACCGGCGCAACCGCATCGGAACGATCGCCGGACAGAATGTGAAGCTCGAGTCCCAGTGCAGCAAGCGACCTCACGATCTCTTTGGCATCCGGCCGAAGCGTCTGACGAACCGACAACACGGCCGAGCGGCCGTTGTGGGCGAATACGATACACGATGTGCCGTTGGCTGCATCCGAAGGTCCAGCTACGCCACAAAACTCAGAACTGCCAAGCCGCGCTTCTGTGTCCTCGATCATAGCCCGGACACCCCTGCCCGGCTCCTCCACCACGCCATCATAAGGCGCCCGGCTCTCGGCATGTCGCGCCACCGCCACAGCCAGCGGATGATGGCTCGACAATGCGAGCCGCGCCGCGCGTTCGAGCAGGTCGGACGGGATCATTGCCGCGTTGTCGAGCCGCGCCTCCGGCAGCGTCAGCGTTCCGGTCTTGTCGAACACCACGGTGTCGGCGTTGGCCAGCCGCTCGATGGCATCGCCGGCGTTGATGATGATGCGGCTGCGGAACAATGCGCCGGACGCCACCACCTGCACGGCCGGGATCGCCAGCGCCAGCGCACAGGGACATGTAATAATCAGAACCGCAATGCCGGTGACAATCGCGTCGTGCGCCGAGGCGCCCGCGATCAGCCAGCCGATCACCGTCAACGCGGCGGTGAGGTGCACGACCGGCGCATAAAGCGCCGCGGCGCGGTCCGCGAGCCGCACGATTTTCGATTTGGCGAGAACGGCACTGTCGAGCAGCCGCTGGACCTCGTCGATGAGGGAGCCACCGGCCGCCGCCGTCACCTTGACGGTGACGGCCCCGGAAAAGCTGCAGCTTCCCGCGTAGACCTGAGAGCCTGCGTTCGCCGTACGCCGTGCCGTCTCGCCCGTGATGAGGCTTTCGTCGAGCTCGGTGGTTCCTGAGACAATGATGCCGTCCGCCGGCACTCGCTTGCCCGGACGCACCAGCAGCCGATCGCCAGGCTTCAACGCCGCAGCCGGCACCGTGACGATTTCGCCGCTGTCATCGAGACGGTGCGCAACCTCCGCCTTGAGCGCGGCTAGATTACCGGCAACCGCCCTGGTCTTGCGGCGCATCGCGTGATCGAGCGTTCGCCCACAAAGCAGGAAGAACAGCAGCATAATCGCTGAATCGAAATAAGCGTGCTCTGAGTGCGTGATGGTTTCGACGAGCGACATGCCAAGCGCCAGCACCACGCCGATCGAAATCGGCACGTCCATATTGGTGCGTCCGGCGCGCAACGCCTGGAATGCGCTGCGGAAGAACGGCCGGCCCGCATAGGCGCCGGCCGGCAGCGCGATGGCGGCCGACAGCCAATGGAACAGGTCGCGGGTCTCCAGCGTCATGTCGCTGACATTGCCGGACCACACCGAAACCGACAGCAGCATCACGTTCATCGCCGCGAAGCCGGCGACCGCAAGGCATTTCAGCAGAAACCGTGCGTGCAGAGCCTCGTCCGATTCGGCCTGTTGCGGCCGGAACGGATGCGCCCGATAGCCGATGCGCTCCAGGGCCTCGATCACGCCGCCGGCGCTGAGTTCGCCTTCGCGCCAGTCGACCGCAAGGCGACGATCGGTGAAATTCAGCCGCGCGCCAGCGATGCCCGGTATCTCTTTCAGGCCGTTCTCGATCTTGCGAATGCAGCTCGTGCAGCCGACACCGTCTACGGCGAGCTCCATGCGGGCGATGCCATCAGCCGCCCGCGTGACGAACATGGAAAGATCGAGTGTCTCCGACATCGGCTAGCCTTGCTTTACGATAACGCGGCTCTTGGAGAGGAAGACCCGCTCGCCGCCGCGCAGGAGTTCGACGACGAGGTCCCATTGGCCCGCTGCGGGCCAGGCGGTGCCGGCAAAACGTCCCGGTGCGATCTCCGACGCTTCCATGGTCTTGTCCGAGCGCCGGTCGGTCGGATGGCTGAAGCGGGCCACGGCGGTAAGGCCTGCGAGCGGCCGCCCGTCGGTGTCGCGAGCCGTGATCTCGACCTGTTGCGCAACGCGGCCGGGCGTGAGCGCTGCGCCTGTGACCTTTACGTCGACCCGCCAGTGGCGGCTGTCCTGACTCCGGGCTGCTGCGACTTCGCGGGAATATGCGAGACCGGCTTTGTATGAACTCTCGGTCTCAACTCCACCAAAGGTCGAAACCGCGGCGCGGACCATAAAGGCGTTAACGCCGAAGACCACGGCGAAGAAGGCGACAAAACAGGCAAGCACGGTCCGCCCCGTCACCTCCTTCGGCCGCTCGGCCCCCCCGCCGGACATGTTTGGTTGCCTCATTGCGGCCTCCAGAAGTGATCGGATGCCTGCGCGCGCTCGCTGCCCGCGACATCCAGAATGTGGAAACGAATCGGCGTCGAATGTGCGCGGTTGTCGTCGTAGTCCGTCACCAGCACCCGAACTTCGCGGGTCTGATCGGGGCCGACTTCGATGGTCGGGCTGCGGTTAGGCCTACGGGACGCACCGACCACTTCGACGAACGTTCCGGCGAGGCCGGTCACACTCAGCGCGAATTCGCGCGACTGGACTTTCTTGTTGCTGATCCGAGCGATGTATGCGTTGCGGATCGCACCGTCGGACAGCCGCACGAACATGGGACTGCGTTCGTGGATGACGCTGACCGATTCGGTTTGGCGCATCACCAGGGCGTAAAGCATCGTCAGGGCGACGACTGCGATCACCGCGGCATATAGAATTGTCCGCGGACGCACGATACGGACCTCAGGCGTCTCGCCGCATTGCCGCCGCTTGATGTTGATGTCCGTGTCATAGGCGATCAGCTTCGGCGGGCGGCCGATCTTGGCCATCACCTGGTCGCAGGCGTCGATGCAAAGCCCGCACTGGATGCAGCCGAGATTGGCTCCGCCGCGGATGTCGATTCCGGTCGGGCAGACGTACACGCACTGCATGCAGTCGATGCAATCGCCCACAGGCCGGCCCTGCGCGCGCAGCAGCTCGCTCTTCTTCACGGAGCCGCGCGGCTCGCCACGGTCGTATCGGTACGTGACGTTGAGCGCGTGCTCGTCGGTCAGTGCCGCCTGGATGCGCGGCCACGGGCACATATAGAGACAGACCTGCTCGCGGAGATGACCGGCGAGAAAATAAGTCGTGACCGTCAGGATGCCGATCCAGGCATAGGCGATGAACGGCGCATTCAACGTTGCCAGGTCGTGAACCAATGTCGGCGCATCGGAAAAGTACAGAACCCACGCGCCGCCGGTCCACCATGCCACGATCAGCCAGAGAAAATGCTTGGCGCCGGCGCGCGCGATGCGTTCCACCGACCAGGAGCCGCGTTCGCGCAGCAGGTGCTCGCGCCGGTCGCCTTCCGTCAGCCGCTCGATCGCCTGGAACAGATCGGTCCACACCGTTTGCGGGCAGAGATAACCACACCAGATACGGCCCGCGACGGCGTTCATCAGGAACAGCGTCACGGCCGCGATGATCAGGAGACCCGTGAAGTAGTAGACCTCCTGCGGCCATAGCTCGATGAAGAAGAAGTAGAAGCGCGTGTTGGCGAGATCGATCAAAACCGCCTGGTCAGGCGCGACAGGTCCGCGGTCCCAGCGCACGAACGGCAGTAAGTAATAGATGCCAAGAGTGACCAACAGAACCGCCCATTTGATGCGCCGGAAAGTCCCACGGACACTCTGCGGATAAACCTTCCGCCGCGCTTCATAGAGCGGGACGTCAGGCTCCGGCTCCGGGAGCTCGGCTTCCCGCACCAACAACTCAAGCCCGGTCCGGGACTGGGGCTCAGTCACCGCCGGCTCCGTGCCGGCGCCTTTCGGCGCTACGCGCAAGGACCGCTGGTGAATGGTCACGGATCACCTCTCGCCGCCGAGAGTGTGCACATAGACCGTGAGCGCCTTGATGGTGACGTCGTCGAGACGGCTTGACCATGCCGGCATGACGCCGCCACGCCCGTTCCATAAGCCGTCGACGATCACATCCCTGTCGGAGCCGTAAAGCCAGATCTGGTCGGTCAGATTGGGAGCGCCGACGTCGCGCTTGCCCTTGCCGTCGTCGCCATGACACGAGGCGCAATTCGCAGCGAAGACTTTCTTGCCCGCCGCGAGATCGGCTTTGGGATCGGTCGGCAAGCCAGCAATCGAGCGGACGTAATCGGCCGAAGCCTCGATCTCGTCCCGCTTGAGCATGCCGTCGCGTCCGAACGCCGGCATCGAGCCGAGCCGCGTCTTGGCGTCATTGGACCGGATCCCGTGGCGGATCGTGGTCGCAATATCGCCGAGCTTGCCGCCCCACAGCCAATCGTCGTCGTTGAGGTTGGGATAGCCCTTGATGCCGCCGCCACCCGGCCCGTGACACGGCGCGCAATTGTCGCCGAACGCGGTGCGGCCCTGTGCCCGCGCGAAGTCGAGCAGCAGTGTATCGGCTCTGATGTCCTCGATCGAAGCTGTCGAAAGCTTGTCCATCATCGGACCGCGAACGGCTTTAAGCGCGGCCAGATCGCGAACGATTGCGTCTCGCGAGTGCCAGCCGGAGATACCGGGCGCGTAGGAGGACAACAGCGGCCATGACGGATAGACGATCCAGTATCCGATCGACCAGACGATGGTCACGTAGAAGATCCACAGCCACCAGCGCGGCAGCGGCGTGTTCAGCTCGCGCAACCCGTCCCATTCGTGGCCCGTGGTCGCCGTGCCGGTGATCCTGTCGACCTCATGATGCGCGGGCTCAGCCATGACGATCAATCCTCCCGCAGCGGCATGCGCGCGGCCTCGTCGAATGTCTGCTTGCGCGAAGGCCACAGCGCATAGACGAGCACGAGCATGAACACCGTCACGAAATAAACGAGGCCCCAGGTTTGAGCGAAGCTGGCAAGCGCGTGATAGGTCGAGGACATCGTTCGGCTCCTATCGGATATTGGCTTTGCCGTCGTAGAGCTTGAAGTTCACCTGCGTGCCGAGGAGCTGCAGGTAGGCGATCAGCGCATCGGCCTCGGTGATGCGACTGGGGTTGCCATCGAAGTCTCGCGCCTGCGCTTTGGGGTAGCGCTTCTCGAGATCGGCGGTGTCCGGTGCATCGGTGGTGGCCTGGGTTTTCACATCGGCCACCGCCTGCGCGACCATCTCCGGCGTGTAAGGCACACCGAGATTGGCCTGCACTTTCAGATCGTCGTCGATATGAGCAAAGTCGAGTTCGGTTTTGGCAAGCCAGTGATAAGACGGCATGACCGAACCCGGCACCACCGATTTCGGTGAGGCGAGATGATCGCGATGCCAGTCGTCAGAATACTTGCCGCCGACGCGTGCGAGGTCCGGGCCGGTGCGCTTCGAACCCCACTGGAACGGCCGGTCGTACATGCTCTCGGCCGCAAGAGAATAGTGTCCGTAGCGCTCGACCTCGTCGCGCAACGGCCGGATCATCTGCGAGTGGCAGTTGTAGCAGCCTTCGCGCACGTAGATGTTTCGGCCGGCGAGTTCGAGCGGCGTATAGGGCCGAACGCTATCGACCTTCTCGATCGTGCTCCTGAGATAGAACAGCGGCACGATCTCGACCAATCCGCCGATCGCAATCACGATCAGTACGCCGATCAGGAGAACGATCGAGTTCTTTTCAAAAATCTGGTGTCTGGTCCAGAGCGACATCGCTTTCGTTTCCCTATTCGGCGGGCTGCAGCACGGGGTTGGCGGCTGGGACGACAGCACTCTGGTCGTGCACCGTCTTCCACAAGTTCCAGACCATGATCAGCGCACCGGCCAGGAACAGCGAACCGCCAAGCGCGCGGATCGCGTAGAAGGGATGCATGGCCTCGACGGTTTCGATGAAGCTGTACTCAAGGAAGCCGAGGCTGGTGTAGGCGCGCCACATCAGGCCCTGGAGAATACCGGACACCCACATCGACGTGATGTAGAGAACAATGCCCAGTGTCGAAATCCAGAAGTGCCAATTCACAAGGCGGAGTGAGTAGAGCCGCTCCTTGTTCCAGAGCCACGGCACCAGGCAATAGATCGCGCCGAACGAGATGTAGGCGACCCAGCCGAGCGCACCGGAGTGCACGTGGCCGACGGTCCAGTCGGTGTAATGGCTGAGCGAGTTGACCGCCTTGATCGACATTAGCGGCCCTTCGAAGGTCGCCATGCCGTAGAACGCCACCGACACCACCATCATGCGCAGCACCGGATCGGTGCGCAGCTTGTCCCAGGCACCAGACAGCGTCATCAGCCCGTTGATCATGCCGCCCCA
>Ga0075366_10001771_pt1 | contig 10892 bp, 11 predicted proteins | sample EndMethybrTD3031_FD_72351 | JGI IMG/M metagenome (GOLD analysis project Ga0075366, IMG submission 72351) | Populus endosphere microbial communities from Tennessee, USA - Endosphere MetaG P. TD hybrid TD303-1 | ecosystem: Host-associated > Plants > Roots > Endosphere | place: USA: Tennessee... | reverse complement strand
TGCCCGCCGGACCGTGCGGCCGTGCAGCTCTTCGCACTGGCGGGGACGGTGCGTGCGGGCGCCCGCACGCACCGTCCCCGCCAGTGCGAAGAGCTGCACGGCCGCACGGTCCGGCGGGCACCGGCACCGGTGCCGCCCACCGCGCGATTCACGAGGCAAATCAAGGGCTTGGCTTCGCGCCACCGGCAGCATGCCGGCGCTGGCATGCCTCTCGCGATGCATCACGCGGCCTGACCCACGGAGCGAGACGCCATGGCAGAGACGAAGAAAGACCGCAGCCTGCAGGAAGTGAAGATCTTCGCGCGGGAGAACACGATCTGGGGGATCCCGAGCAAGCAGTTCATCGGCGCCGCGGTGCTGACGGTCGCGATGCTCACGCAGATCCCGTTCGTCTTCGCGTTCGCGATGGGCGGCCTGCTGTTCGGCGTGCTGTTCGCGATCTACAACGACGACCCGCGCGCGCTGCTGGCCTGGCAGCGCTCGGTGGGCCGGCCGGTCCGCTGGTCGGCCTGCGCGCGCAACCCGCGGCGCGTCGTCATCGTTCCCTTCCACAAGTGACAACCTCAGGAGTGCCTTCCATGCATGTCAAATCCTTCGCGCGGCATATCGTCCGTCGCAGTGCCGCCCCGCTGTCCGGTCTGATGCTGGCGCTGCTCAGCGCATCTGCCCACGCGCAGGCCACCGCCGCCAACTTCGACAGCCTGCGCACCTTCCTGCAGGCCTTCGCGAACTTCATGACCGGGCCGTTCGGCAAGGCGGTGGTCGTGGTCTCGATCGTCGCGGCCTTCTGCACCTGGGTGTTCGCGCCGAAGGACGGCATCTTCGGCCCGGTGCTGCGGGTGGTGGTCGCCGGCATCGCGATCATGAACGCCGCACTGTGGATCGCACAGTTCGGCGGCGCCGGCAACATCACGCTGTAACCCGCACGGACGCGGCCGGCCATGGGTGCCAGGGACAAGATCGGCTCGGTGCTGGACCTGCACACCGCCTACGGTGTGTACAACGGCTTCGTGCTCACCAAGACCGGCTCGCTGATCGGGGCGATCGAGCTGTCGGGGCGCGACCCCGACGGCATGGCCGCCATCGACCACCAGGGCATGACGCACATCGCCCGCGTGATCTACGGGGCGCTGCCGAAGGCGGTCGCGGTCACGCAGTACTTCGCGCACTTCGAGGGCGCGCGGGTCTCGCTGCTGCGCCGCGAGCACCCGATCAGCGACCTGATGTCGAGGCAGCGCGAAGCCTTCCTGAACGGCCGCGACCTGTGCAACTCGCGCCTGGTGCACTACTTCGAGGTGCAGGCGGGCGAGAACTCGAACAAGCTCGACGTCGCCGGCCTCGTCAAGCACCTCGCGATGTCGCCGGTCAGCGGCGCGAGCCGCCGCATGGTGAAGCAGACGCTCGGCAAGGACGGCGCGCTGCTGTACCTCGCCGAGCAGCTGGAGCGCCAGTCGTGGATGCTGAAGGACGCGCTCGCGGTGCTGGTGGCCAAGTGGTCCGGGATCATGGGCGTCGAGCAGCTCGGCATCGACGAGCTGTGGGCGCACATGCGCTTCCTCGCGACGCTGCAGCCGCGCCGCCTCGACACCGCGCGCCACGAGACGCCGCCCGAGAGCAACTGGGACCACTTCCTGTCGAGCGGCGACGTGCGCCACCTGCGCGTGCACAACATGGACGTGCTGAAGATCGACGACGCCGAGCACCAGTACGTGAAGATCGGCGCGGTCAGCCGCCTCGGCAGCCCGGTGCGCGAGGGCCTGTGGGGCCATGGCGACGACTCGCCGGCGCGGCTGCGCGGCAACTACCTGCTGATGCACCGCTTCACGCCGTTCAGCGAGTTCAAGCGCTCGATGCTGTTCCGCAACAAGCAGACCGAGCTGGAGCGCAGCGCGATCAGCCCGTGGGACGTGCTGCAGGGCCGCGAGCGCTCGCTGTACGAGAAGCAGGCGACGATGAAGCCGGTGATCGCCGACAAGATCGCCGAGCTCGGCGAGGCCGAGGCGCTGGACGAGACCTGGGGCCAGGGCCACAGCTTCGTCGCCGCCTTCCACCCCGACCCGGTGCAGCTGCGCGAGACCGTGCTGTCGCTCGACCGCGCCTGCTCCAACGTCGGCCTCTCGCTGGTGTGGGAGGGCGTCGACCTGCCCTACGCCTACCAGACGATGCAGCCCGGCGGCCAGCACAAGAGCATGCGCGACATGGTGCTCAACGGCACGCAGAGCGCCGCCGCCGCGCTGCTGTACCAGAGTGCGCTCGGCCAGCCCTGCGTCGAGGACCTGGGCGGCGAGGAGGCGCAGTACGTGCTCGAGAGCCGCGACGGCCGGCCGTTCTTCTTCAGCAACTTCATCGGCGGGCGCGCGATGCTGGTCGGGATCGGTCCGATTCGCAGCGGCAAGACCTTCCTGAAGAACACGCTGGCGACGCACTTCCTGAAGTACGGCGGCGTGATCCGCGCGATCGACATCGACCCCGGCACCGAGACGCTGGCGCAGGCCTTCGGCGACGACGGCGGCATCTTCCGCGTCACCGCCGACGGCCGCCACGGGCTGAACCCGTTCGTCAATTACCAGGGCCCGCACGACATCGGCTTCGTCGTGCACATGACCGAGCTGCTGGTGGAGATGATGCGGGCCAACGACGACCCGCTGCTGCAGCAGCTCGCGCACAACGAGCAGGAGTACCTGGACGGCGCGATCCGCAAGACGCTGCTGCTGCCGACCTCGATGCGCACGCTCGATTCGCTGGTGGCCCACATGCCGATGCAGCTGGCGCAGAAGTTCACCCGCTGGACGCGCGGCACCGACCCGCAGATGGCCGGCCGCTACGCGCCGCTGTTCGGCGCCACCGTCGACTCGGCCGGCGGGCTGGACAAGCGCGTCGGCGTCTACAACCTGCAGGCGGTGCGCGACGACGAGAACGCGATGCGCCCGCTGCTGCTGGAGCTGTTCTACCGCATCACCCGCACCTTCGAGGACCCGGCGAAGCGCGGCGTGCCGAAGGAGCTGCACGTCGACGAATGCCACCACGCGCTGCGCCTGAAGTCGTTCGCCGAGTACCTGGTGGCCAAGGTGCGCACCTGGGGCAAGTGGGGCGCCGGCGTGCAGCTGTGGACGCAATCGCCCGAGGAGCTGCTGCGCAGCGACAGCTGGGCCGCGGTGCGCAGCGCGGCCAGCACCTTCATCTTCATGTCCGACCCGAAGATGGACGACGCGCTGTACCGCGAGACCTTCCCGTTCCTGCAGGCGGGCGAGTGCGAGGCGATCCGCTCGCTGGTGCCCAAGCGCCAGGCCTTCCTGGTGCAGCAGGAGCTGGGCGTCGCGAAGATCATCAACCTGGTGGTGGAGCCGGAGCAGTACGTGATGAACACCTCGCACCCGCGCGAGGCGGCGATCCGCACCGCGCTGATCGAGGAGCACGGCTACCAGCGCGGCATGCAGCTCACCTTGGCCCGTTTCAAGGAAGAGGGGATCCTGTGATGGCGCCGCGGCGGCTGTTCGTGGCGGCGCTGCTCGGCTGCTGTGCGTGGGCGCGCGCCGCCGGCGATCCGGAGATCGACGAGCTGGTGCGCGAGATCGAGCGCCTGCCGCCGCAGGCCTTCGAGCAGGATCCGCAGGGCTGGCAGGAGGTGCTGGAGCTGCTGGAGAACTACGCCGCCTCGCAGGCCGGCACCGCGAAGGCGGCACCGCGGCGCGCCGCCGCCGCGACCGGTGCGCCGGGCATGACGGCGGGGCAGCAGCGCGATGCGTTCGGCCAGCTGCTGGGCGGCGTGCGCGAGCTGCCGGTCAACGACCTCGCAAGCCTGATGGTGTCGGCCGGGCTCGCGCAGGTCGATCCGCCGCGCGGCCCGAACGAGGCGATCGACCCGCGCGCCGCGGTGCAGCTGATGCGCTGGGCCGAGTCGGCGCGCAACGTGCCGGCGGGCGCGCCATCGTTCGGCGTGCTGCCGCTGTTCCAGCCCGACACGCTGCGGCTGCTCGCGCGCCGCGTCGAGCTCGCGAACGCCGGCCAGCCACGCGCCGCCGCGCTGAACGACACGATGCAGGCCAGCATCGCGACGCTGAGCCGGCGTGCCGATGAAGAAAGCCGCACGCTGCTCGACCTGCGGCGTGCCGGCCAGGCCAGTGCGCAGCGCCTCGGCGCGCTCGACGGCCTGATGCAGGCGGCGACCTCGGCGCCGCTCGCCGACCCCGCCGCCGAATCGGCCCAGCTCGCCGCGCTGCGCGGCACGCTCGCCGGCCTGCAGGCGCAGCAGACGCAGGCGCTGATGCAGCTCGGCGGGCCCGATTTCAGCGGCGGCGCCGCGCCGATGGCGATGCCGCGCAGCGCGCTGGCCTCGCGCGCCGCCGCCTCGGCGCTGGCCGACGAGCTGAAGCGCCGCATCGCCGCCGGCCAGGTGGTCGGCGACGAACCGCAGCGCCAGGCCGCGCAGCTCGGCCGCGACACGCTGGCGCTCGCGCTGCTCGATGTGCTGGCGCGCGAGGAGATGGTGAAGGACGCCGCGCTGCGCTACGGCCGCCAGCTGCAGGCCCAGCTGCTGCAGACCGGCGCCGAGATGCGCCGCCTGGCCGACGCGGTGGAACGGGCGCCCGGCCATGCGGCGCTCTGAGCGCGCGGCGCTCGGCCTCATCGGCGCGCTGCTGCTCGCCGGCTGGGCGCTGCCGGCGCATGCCGCGTCGCTGCCGGCGCTGCACGAGGTGTTCCTGGTGTTCGACAGCGTCACCGAGCAGATCACGCAGAAGATCGGCGACGCGCTCGGCACGCACGAGATCGAGATGGTCGTCAACGTGCTGTTCTCGGCGCTCGCGCTCGGGCTGTTCGTCTGGAAGTTCAGCGGCTATGCGCTGCGCGGCTTCGACCTGCTCGACATGATGGCGCTGATGATGACGCTCTTCTTCGTCTACCTGATCCTGAGCGCGTACAAGGCGATCTTCCCGGCCATCTTCGGCGCCGGGCGCTACGTGTCGGACGTGCTGGGCGCCGGCATCTCGGGGCGCGACCCGAAGGTGAGCCTGGCCGAGAACATCTTCGGCATGGTGGTGCAGGTCGACTTCCATTCGTCGTGCGACCTGTTCGACTGCCTCGGCCCCGGGATCATGTCGTGGATCGCCGCGATCTTCGCGTACATCATCGTGATCGCGCTCGGCATCGTCGCGACGCTGGTCGAGCTGTGGACGATGTGGGGCTTCCAGATCGCCTACGCGATCGGCTGGCTGACGGTGCCCTTCCTGCTGTTCGAGCGGCTGTCGTTCCTGTTCGACGGCTGGCTGAAGTTCTTCTTCGGCATGGTGGTCTACGTGATGGTCGCCAAGGTGAACCTCGCGCTGGTGCTGCTCGGCCTGGAGATCATGTTCGGCATCGCGCACGGCGGCGGCATCCCCGACACGCAGACGGTCGACGTCGACGGCTTCTTCTCGATCGTCGGCATGCTGGTGTTCCTCGCGGTCGGCATCGCGACGCTGTACAGCACCGGCCGCTTCGCATCGGCCATCGTGCAGAACGCGGCCGGCGGCGGCGTCGGCGAGGTGGTGCAGCGGGCGGCGAGCGCTGCGGCCAGCGCGGCCGGGGCGGCGCTGGCGGTGGCGCTGTGAGCGGCACGGCGCTCGTGCGGTGGTTTGCCACCCTCGGCCTGCTGCTGGCCACGCTGCCGGCACATGCGGCGCTGAACGATGCCTTCAAGCGCATCGGCCAGTTCGAGGACGCGATCGTCGACCGCGTCAGCGCCGTCGTCTCGGGCGGCGCGATGCACTATGTCGCCACGCGGCTGTTCTTCGTGCTGGCGCTGGCGCTGTTCGTGCTGAAGTGCACCTCGTGGGCGCTGCGCGGCTTCAAGCTCGGCGAGATGGTCGAGACGGCGGTGCAGATCATGTTCACCGGCCTGATGCTGAGCATGTTCACGACCGTGGTGCCGGCCATCTTCAACGCGGCGCTGTACGTCGGCGCGGCGCTGCTGGCCGGCATCATGGGGCTGGGGGGCGGCACCGCGGCGGCCGTCGCGACGCCGACCTCGCTGGTCGACATGCTGGTCACCTACGGCATGCAGATCTCGCCGAACTGCCACCTCGGGTGGAACCCGCTGAACATCCTCGACTGCGTGCGCGGCGGCGCGGTGCAGATCGTCGCGGCGCTCGCGATCTCGCTGCTGCTGGCCGGGCTGTGCGTGGCGGTGCTGCTGGTCGACATCTGGGGCTTCTGGCTGTACGGCATCGCGCTCGCGACCGGGCCGGTGCTGCTGCCGTTCACGCTGTACCGGCGGCTGTCGTTCCTGTTCGAGGGCTGGCTGCGCTTCTTCTTCGGCGCGGTGATCTACCTGATCCTCGCGCGCGTCAACCTCGCGCTGGTGGTGGTGGCGCTGATGACCTACTGGGGCTCGACCGCCGCGGCGCTCAGCGGCGGCGGTTTCACGCCGCCGACGCTCGCACCGATCGACGACGTGACGCAGGTGCTCGGGCTGATGCTGTTCGCCGGCGTCGGCATCTTCACGCTGCTGGCCACCGGCCGCTTCGCGAGCGCGATCGTCGCCGGCGCGGCGGCGGGCGGCATCAACTTCGGGCAGATGGCGCGCACCGTGACGCGCTGGGTGACGAAGTGAGGCCGCTCGCGCGCGCAACGGCCCGGCTGCTGGTGCCGGTGCTGCTGTGCGCCGCGCTGCCGGCGCAGGCCGCGCCGCCGGCCGACATGCCGTGGCTGCACGACATCTTCGTCACGCTGCGCGAGGCCAACGATGCGATGACGGCCCATGTGTCGACCGCCCTCACCTCGGCGGGCATCGGCATGGTGGTACACGTGCTGTTCGCATCGCTGTCGCTGTTCCTGTTCGTCTGGAAGTTCATCGGTTTCGCGCTGCGCGGCTTCGACCTCGTCGACCTGCTGGAGCTGATGTTCACGATGGGCTTCGTCTACCTGCTGCTGACCGGCTACCGCAGCCTGATGCCGGCGATCGCCGCGGCGACGCGCTTCGTCGGCGACCACCTGGGCGGCAGCATCGCCGGCATCGGCACCGACCGCACGCTCGCCGAGGAGATCTTCACGACGGTGCTGCAGCTGAGCCTGCACCCGGTGTGCGACGGGCTGATGGACTGCATCACCAACCGCGCCTATGCCATCTTCACGACGATGGTCGCGAGCCTGGCGATCCTGTTCCTCGGTGCGATCGCGACGGTGGTGGAGCTGTGGATGCAGTGGTGCTTCGAGATCGCGTTCGGCGTCGGCTGGTTCACGATCCCGTTCCTGCTGTTCCGCCGGCTGTCGTTCCTGTTCGACGGCTGGCTGAAGCTGTTCTTCAACGTGATGATGTACGACCTGATCGCGAAGGTGACGCTGTCGATGGTGCTGCTCGGCTTCCGCTCGATGAGCGCCGCCGCAACCGGCTCGATGGGCGCGACGATCGACGTGCACGGCCCGTACGACCTGATCGCGCTGTTCCTGTTCCTGGTGCTCGGGATGCTGGCGATGGCCTGCACCGGGCGCTTCGCGACCTCGGTGGTGGCGGGGATGTCGGGCACGGGCGGGTTGCTGCAGGACGTGGCGCGCAGCGCGGCACGCTCGGCCGGCGGGCGCTGAGGCGGCCGTGCGGGCGGCCGCCCAGGCTCGCCCGGCGAGTGCGCCGGGCCGCACGCCCTGCCCGTCCCGGCGCGAGGCAAATCAAGCACTTGGGGACAGGCCGTGCTGGCACGCCGCTGGCGATGGCTTGCTGCATCGACGACCGCTCACAGGAGATCCCATGGCGCTTCCGCTTGTTCGTCGGCTCGTTCGCCGGCTTGTTCGACTCGTCCCGCTGCTCGCGATGGCCGCGCTGCCGCAGCTGGCGTCCGCCTTCGCGTGCGGCGCCCCGCCGTCGGCCTACATCGACGGCCAGCGCGGCGGCTTCACCGACTTCACCGATTCGACCGGCTTCCCGATCTTCAACAAGGAGCATTGCTACGGCAACCCGATCTTCAGCACCAACGGGCACGACACCTACACCAGCAACCCGTTCAACAACCGCACGATGACGAACAGCGGCTTCGGCTACCAGTGCACCGAGTTCCCGCAGCGCTACTACATCTTCCGCTTCCACAAGCGGCTGGTGGTGCCGTCGGCGGCCGACCTGTGCACCTTCAACCTGCCGCAGGGCGTGTCGCGCTTCAAGCCCGGGCAAGGCACGCCGGTGCCGGGCGACATCTTCGTGTTCGGCCGCGGCATGTGCGGCGCGAGCGCGGAGCACGGGCATGTGTCGATCGTCACGAAGGTCTACAACCCGTCGTCGATCCAGATCGCGCAGCAGAACATGCGCAGCGAGCGCTCGACGATCGCCAACGTGAAGACGAGCTGCGGCTGCGGCTTCCTGCATGCCGAGGACAACCTGGCGGCCAACATGCCCTGGACCGACACGCCGAGCGACGCGTGGGACCCCGACAACTTCCCGTGGGACGACCGGCCGATGGACACCAACGGCGGCAGCCTGATCGGCGATCCGGCGGACATGTGCACCTGCCGGTCGGACGACCCGACGCAGATCTGGCCGCTGTGCTGCAAATTCCCCAAGGAGAAATGACCTTCCCGTTCGCCCTGAGCCTGTCGAAGGGCCCGATCATCCTGAGCTTGTCGAAGGACCTGAGCCTGTCGAAGGGTTCGCTCGCATGGCACCAGGCTTCGACAAGCTCAGCCCGAACGGGTCAGGTGTGACTACTCGAAGACCGCCGTCGCCTGCGGCACGCCCTCGCGCACCCAGGCCCGGTACATGCCCTGCGAGTTGAACGGCATCGCGAGGCTGCCGTCGGCGCCGAGTGCGACGAGGCCGCCGCGCCCACCGAGCGGCTCCAGCGACTGCAGCATCGCGCCCTGCGCCGCCGCACCCACGGCCTGGCCGAGGTAGCGCATGCGCGCGTGGATGTCGTGCGCCAGGCACGCGCGGATGAAGTGCTCGCCGCTGCCGGTGCACGACACCGCACAGCTCGCATCGTTGGCATAGACGCCGGCACCGACGATCGGCGTGTCGCCGATGCGGCCGGGCGCCTTGTTCGTCATGCCGCCGGTCGACGTGGCCGCCGCGAGGTGGCCGTGCCGGTCCAGCGCGACCGCGCCGACCGTGCCCATCCGCCGCGCTTCCGGCGCCAGCGGCAACGGGTCGTCGGCCTGCGCCGCGGCATCGTGGTCGAGCGCCGTCGCACCGGGCGATTGCGAGCGGATGCGCCGCCACTGCGCCAGCCGCTGCGGCGTCGAGAAGTACGCCGGGTCCACCACCGCGAGCCCGCGCGCTTCGGCAAAACGGTCCGCCCCCTCGGCACCCAGCAGCACGCTGCCGCCCTCGCGCAGCAGTTCGCGCGCGGCCAGCACCGGGTTGCGCACCCGCTGCACGCCGGCCACCGCGCCGGCGGCCAGCGTGCTGCCGTCCATCACGCCGGCATCGAGCGTGTGGCGGGCGTCGGCATCGAACACCGCGCCATGCCCGGCGTTGAACAGCGGGTTGTCCTCGAGCGCACAGACCGCGGCCACCACCGCATCGAGCGCGCTGCCGCCGCGCGCCAGCACCGCCTGCCCGGACGACAACGCGGCGCGCAGCCCCGCGTGATACGGCAACTCGGCCTGCCGCGCCTGCGGTCCGAGGCCGCGTGCGATGGTGCCGGCGCCGCCGTGCAGCGCAAGGACGTAGAGTCGTTCCATGGAAGTCAATGCGCCATCAGCTGGCCGAGGAACGCGCGCGTGCGCTCGTTCTGCGGCTGGTCGAAGAAGCGGGCCGGCGGCTGCAGCTCGACGATGCGCCCCGCCTCCATGAAGGCCACCCGGTCGGCCACGCGCCGCGCGAAACCCATCTCGTGCGTGACGACGATCATCGTCATGCCGTCGCGCGCCAGCGCCTGCATCGTCTCCAGCACCTCGCCGACCATCTCCGGGTCGAGCGCCGAGGTGGGTTCGTCGAACAGCATCAGCCGCGGCTTCATCGCCAGCGCCCGCGCGATCGCGACGCGCTGCTGCTGCCCGCCCGACAGCTGGCCGGGGAACTTGGCCGCCTGCTCGGCGATGCGCACCCGCGCGAGCAACGCCTGCGCCTGCGCGCGCGACGTGGCGGCCGCCTCGCGCTGCACCAGCTGCGGGGCCAGCATCACGTTCTCGAGCACGCTCAGGTGCGGGAACAGGTTGAACTGCTGGAACACCATGCCGATGCCGCGCCGCGCCAACGCCGCCTCGCGCGAATCGTCGAGCAGCGTGCCGCCGAACACGATGCGGCCGCGCTCGGGACGCTCGATCGCATTGATGCAGCGGATCAGCGTCGACTTGCCCGAGCCGGACGGCCCGCAGACCACGAGCTTCTCGCCCTCGGCCATCTGCAGGTCGCAACCGGCCAGCGCATGGAAGTCGCCGAACCACTTGTGGAGGCCCGAGATCTCGAGCAGGTTTCTTGCTGTCATGGAGTTCACCTCACGGCATGGCGACGGCCGAGCCAGCGGCCGTACTGAGCGATCGAGATGCCGATCAGCAGGTAGACCGCACCGACCATCACGTACATCTCGACGAAGAAGGGTTGCCACTGCGGATCGCCCATCGCCAGCCGCAGCGTGCCGGTGAGGTCGTACACGTTGACGATCGCGACCAGCGAGGTGTCCTTCACCGCGCCGATGAAGTGGCTCGCGGTCGGCGCGATCGTCACGCGCAGCGCCTGCGGCAGCACGACGTGGCGCAGCCGCTGCCAGCGCGTGAGGCCCAGCGCATGCGCCGCCTCGAGCTGGCCGCGCGGCACCGCCTGCAGCCCGCCGCGGAAGATCTCGGCCAGGTAGGCCGCGCCGAACAGCGTCAGGCAGGCGGCGATGCGCAGCATCGGATCGAGCCGCCACGCCGGCGGCAGCAGCAAGGGCAGCACGAAGGCGCCGAAGAACAGCAGCGTGATCAGCGGCACGCCGCGCACCGCCTCGATG
>Ga0075366_10001765_pt1 | contig 10903 bp, 11 predicted proteins | sample EndMethybrTD3031_FD_72351 | JGI IMG/M metagenome (GOLD analysis project Ga0075366, IMG submission 72351) | Populus endosphere microbial communities from Tennessee, USA - Endosphere MetaG P. TD hybrid TD303-1 | ecosystem: Host-associated > Plants > Roots > Endosphere | place: USA: Tennessee... | reverse complement strand
CCGTGGATAGGTTTCCCTGTGGCCTACGCGGTGTCTGGCATCTTGTTGACGGTGTTTGGCTATTTCGCCATGTTGCTGGCGGCGTAGTTGTAGAAAATTTGCTATTAAAAACGCAGCTGCTACCGCAGGATTTATTTGCGGTAGTAGCGGTTTTTATGCTTGGTAAGTTGACTCAAAAAGGATAGTGCCGTGGCGTGGTTTGCACCGTGACCCAGCGCAGGTCGGTGAACGCCGCGATGCCGGCGGCACCGCCAAAGCTGCCGATGCCGCTGCCCTTGACGCCGCCGAAGGGCATCTGCGGTTCGTCGTGCACCGTCGGGCCGTTGACGTGGCAGATGCCGGACTGGATGCGCCCGGCGACCTGCAGTGCGCGCGCAATGTCGCGGCCGAACACTGCGCTGGACAGGCCGTAGGCGTTGTCGTTGGCGCAGGCCACGGCCGCATCGACGCCGCTGACGCGGACGATGGCTTTCACCGGGCCGAAGGATTCCTCGCTGTAGATCTTCATCGCTGAGGTCACGTGGTCCAGCAGGGTGGCGGGCATCAAGGTGCTGTCGGCCTTGCCGCCGCAGAGCAGCTTCGCGCCGTGGGCCAGCGCGTCGTCGATCAACGCGTTGCAGCGCTGCACGGTGCTCATGTCGACCACCGAGCCGAGCACCACCGGACCCTTGCGCGGGTCGCCCAGCGGCAGCCCAGCGGCCTTGGCGGCCAGTTGGGCCACGAAGGCATCGGCGATTTTTTCGTCCACGATGATGCGCTCGGTCGACATGCAGATCTGGCCCGAATTGGCGAAGGCGCCGAAGGCGGCGGCGTTGACTGCCGCGTCCAGATCGGCATCGTCCAGCACCAGCAGCGGGGCCTTGCCGCCCAGCTCCAGCACCACCGGCTTCAGGTACTTGGCGCAGACGCCGGCAATGATCTTGCCCACATGGGTCGAGCCGGTGAAGTTGACGCGGCGCACGGCGGGGTGGGCCACCATAGCTTCGACCACCGCCGCCGCATCGGCCGGCGCGTTGGTGATGAAGTTCACCACGCCCGGCGGCAGGCCGGCCTCTTGCAGGGCTTCGATGATCAGGCCGTGGGTGGCGGGGCAGAGTTCCGAGCCCTTCAGTACCACGGTGTTGCCGCAGGCCAGCGGCACGGCAACGGCGCGCACGCCCAGGATCACCGGCGCGTTCCACGGCGCCATGCCCAGCACTACGCCAGCGGCCTGGCGCACGCCCATGGACAGGCTGCCCGGCACGTCGGACGGAATCACCTCGCCGCCGATCTGCGTGGTCAGCGACGCGGCTTCCAGCAGGGTGCCGGCGGCCAGGTGCACATTGAAGCCGGCCCACATCGCCGAGGCGCCGGTTTCGGCGGCCATGGCGGCGATGAAGGCCGGGGCTTTGGCTTCGAGTGCGGCAGCGGCCTTGGTCAGCAGCGCGCGGCGCTGGCCTGGGCCGGTGGCCGACCAGGCAGGGAAGGCGGCGGCTGCAGCTTCTACTGCTGCCACTGCGTCCTGTACTGTGGCGGCGGGGGCGCTGGTGGCGATGCTGCCATCTAGCGGGTTGCGGCGCTCGAAGGTAGCGCCGGAGCTGGCGGGGACGGATTGGCCGTTGATGAGCAGGTGGGTGTTGGGCATGGTGTGTTTCTTGCGGCGCGGGGCCGTTGTCTCTGGGACTGCAAGCATCTCACAACAGACCCTAATTCAGAATTAGAGTTTCTAATAAACCATGGTGTTATGAATTAGGTCAACTTATATTTCAACAAGTTTCAATTTCTCACAAAGCGAGCGCCACATGAAAGTTCTGATCTTGGGCAGCGGGGTGATAGGCACCACGACCGCGTACTACCTGGCCAAGGCCGGACACCAGGTGACGGTGGTGGACCGTCAGCCCGGCCCCGCGCTGGAGACCAGCTACGGCAATGCGGGTGAGGTATCGCCCGGCTACTCGGCGCCCTGGGCCGGGCCGGGCGTGCCGCTGAAGGCGATCCAGTGGCTGATGATGCACCACAGCCCGCTGGTGATACGCCCGCTGCTGGACCCGAGCATGTGGCGCTGGGGTATGTCCATGCTGCGCAACTGCACCGAGGCACGCTACCAGGTCAACAAGGGCCGCATGGTGCGCCTGGCCGAGTACAGCCGCGACTGTCTGAAGCAGCTGCGCGCTGACACCGGTATTGCTTACGACGAGCGCAGCCAGGGCACGCTGCAGCTGTTTCGCAACCAGAAGCAGCTGGACGGCACGGCCAAGGACATCGAAATATTGAAGCAGTACGGCGTGCCCTACCAGCTGCTGGACCGCGAGGCTTACCTGGAACACGAGCCGGCGCTGGCCCTGGTGAAGGAAAAGTTCGTCGGCGCGCTGCGTCTGCCTGGCGATGAAACCGGCGACTGCTTCAAGTTCACCAACCGCCTGGCCAAGATGGCCGAGGCCCTGGGTGTGGAATTCCGCTCCAGCGTGCATATCGAACGCATTGCCGCCGATGGGAACAAGATCACCGGCGTGCATACCAGCGTGGGCCTGCTGCAGGCCGACAGCTATCTGGTGGCGCTGGGCAGCTATTCGCCCGTCCTGCTGAAGCCGCTGGGCTTCAACCTGCCGGTGTACCCGGTGAAGGGCTATTCCATCACCGTGCCGATCACCGACGCAGCCTGCGCGCCTGAATCCACCGTGATGGACGAAACCCACAAGGTCGCAGTGACTCGCCTGGGCGACCGCATCCGCGTGGGCGGTACGGCCGAGCTGGCTGGCTACAGCCTGGAGCTGCACGAAGAGCGCCGCAACACGCTGAACCACGTGGTAACCGACTTGTTCCCCAAGGGCGGCGATGTGTCCAAGGCCGAGTTCTGGACCGGCCTGCGCCCCATGACGCCCGATGGCACGCCGGTGCTGGGCGAAACGCCGTACCCCAATCTGCACCTGTCCACCGGCCACGGCACGCTGGGCTGGACCATGGCAGCCGGCACTGGCCGTGTGATGGCTGACCTGTTGTCGCAGCGCAAGCCGGACATCAGCATGGAGGGCCTGAGCCTGGCCCGCTACGGCAACGGATTTAGCGGTCGTACACATACCGGCTAGGCTCCTAAGGTACATTCGCTTTCCATGAGCAGTTTTGACCCCGACGCCCTTGAATGCCTTGCCGCCATTGTGGAAGAGGGGGGCTTCGAGCGTGCGGCGCAGCGGCTGAACATCACGCAGTCTGCAGTGTCGCAGCGCCTGCGCTCGCTGGAGGCACAGGCCGGCACCGTGCTGGTGGTGCGCAGCCGCCCGCTCAAGCCTACGGCCGCCGGCCATTTGCTCATCAAACACACCAAGCAGCTGCGCCTGCTGCGCGCCGATCTGGAGCGCGACATGCAGGAGTTGGCGCCCAGCATCAACGGTGGCGCGCGCGACGAGGAGCGGGTGTCGATCGCCATCAACGCCGACAGCATCGCCACCTGGGCCATGGGCGCCTTGCAGGGCGTGGTGGCGCAGGGCTTGCCGCTGGAGATCATCACTGACGACCAGGACTTCACCCAGGAATGGCTGCGTGAAGGCCAGGTGCTGGGTTGCGTCACCACTTTGAAACAGGCCCTGCGCGGCTGCAAGGTGGTGCACCTGGGTGCCATGCGCTATGTGGCCGTGGCCCAGGCCGAATATGCACGCCGTCACTTGCCGCATGGCTTGACGGCGCACAACTTCCGCAACGTGCCATTTGTCGCCTTCAACCGCAAGGATGATATGCAGCGCGAGTTCGTCAGCCAGCAGTACGGTCTCAAGCGGGTGTCTCTGCGCCAGGTCTTCGTGCCCAGTTCCGAAGGCCAGGTGCGTGCTGTGCGCGCCGGCTGGGGCATCAGCGTGGTGCCCGAGTTGCTGGTGCTGGATTTGTTGGCCCAGGGGGAACTGGTCAATCTGGTTCCGAAAGAGGCACTGTTGATCCAACTCTATTGGCACTGCTGGAATCTGCAGTCCGAGGTGCTGGACACCTTGAGCGCCGCGCTGACCGACGCGGCGGCTGCCTCGCTGCAATAAGGCTTGGGCTCAGGTAGAGCTGCCTGCGGTAGCCTGCCCGCAGCCCAGGGGGCTGGCTACCAAAAACTCAGGCTTTTTGCCAGAATGCGCTGCATCCAGTTGCGGGACGTAGCGTCTTGCACATCGCCCTTGCCGACCAGTTCCAGCTTGGCATCCACCACATCGCCAGAGGCGACCACATTGCCCGCGGTGATGTCATACGGGTTCACCACGCCAGAGAAGCGCAGTGTGCTCATGCCGTTGTTCAACACGATGCTTTTTTCGCCGGCCACCAGCAGGTAGCCGTTGGGCATGACGTTGATCACTGCCGCCGCCAATCGGCCGCTGAATTTGCTGCTATTGCCGGCAGTGCCCGAGCCCTTGAGCGTGTCGGTGCCCGAGGCGGTTGCGTCCACGTTCATGATGCCCTTGAGGATGCTGCCCAGGGAGTTGGATTCAGATCCCGGCCCTTTTTGTGTCAGCTTGGTTTCCTTGCTGGTATTGCTGGTTTGTTCGCTGGTGGCGCTCAGGGTTTCGGAAATATCGATTTTCAGGGCATCACCGATTTTGGTCGGCTTTCTGCGGTCTGAAAATAAGGAGGTTACCGTCATATTCGAACGGAATATCGCACCAGTGGCAACAGGCTCTATATCCATGGGCTGCTGCAAAGCCGTTACCCGTACGGGTGGCGGGACAATACTGTCCGATCCGGCGCAGGCTCCTAGCGCGCCCAATACAAATATCGCCATCAAATATGCGTGTACGCGATAGATAGTCTGTGCCATATGAATCTTTCAGGATTTAGTTTTCAAAACCGGTGAGTAAAGCAGTAACCACCGGAGCTACCTTGCTGCGTGTGGAAGACCATTTACCCATGCCATAAGTTGGGTCCAATGCATAACTGCTCTTGGATAAAACCTTGCCGCCAGCCGTACGTAATGTCAGCGTGGTACTGGTTAAATAGGTTTTATAGTCGTTGGTAAAAGGTGGAATATCCCATTCCACATAGGCCACATAATTCAGCCAGATTTCACAGTTACCTGGAGCGGTACCGGCTTCATATATCCGACTTTCTATTTGGTGCAAGCGCAATTCTGATTGCAACGCTGGTAAAACTTCAACCGCTTGGGATTGCGGATTGAATTCAATGCACACTTTGTCGAAAGTAGGATGGATGTGGTAAACCGTGTCCTTGGCCTTGCTGGGCCCGACCGTGATGAGCGTGCTGGCGGCCGTACCCGAAGCCTTGACCAGTTCGAACAGCGGTACGGGCGAGAATATGGAACATGCGGTTTGCAGCAAACACGCTGCAACCGCAACCCCGCGCAGGCAATAGGACTTAAACAGAATATTCTCCTGGCTCGGTATTGCCGGGCTGTGGGCTAAGCCAGTGCGCTGACAACCTGCGTGGCGTTCGATATGCCCGCTTGGGTATATTCGGCGGCGGCGCTGGCAACCTTGCCAATACCTTTTGCGGTGGCGTTATAGGCGGTTTTTAAACCGTCGACGCTTTCATTGGCCAGGGTTACCGTGCTATCGACCGCGGATTTGGCGGTGTTTTCTACCGCCTGTACTGCGTTGCTGGCGGCATTGCTGATACCGTTGGTCATGTTGTTATAGGCACTCTTTAATTCTTTGGCGCCTTCTGCAACAGTGGATGTGGCATTTTCTGCCGCCGATTTCACGGTATTTACGGCGCTGCTGTTCAGGGTTTTAGCCGCTGTACCCGCCGAATTAGCCAGACCCATGGCATCGGCAGTGGCCGCGCTAAATGCTTTCGCACTTTTTTCATGGATGGAGGAGTTTTTGGAGGCTGCCGTAGACGCTTTGGCAGTGCTGGCGGGAAAGGTGGTTGCATTGCTGATTTGCATGGTGATCCTCTGGGTTGATGGACGGGCAATTAAATTTTGTCAGTCCGCCCTAGATTTAAATCACAGATAAAGCGCTAGAAAACCCACTAAGTACATTGGATTCACAAGCAAGTATGCAATGGGTACAAATGGTATATGTAGTGAAATATAAATGCGTCGATACAATCGACTTTTAAATAAAATTAAAGATAATATGGCTGAATTTTTCGAATATCCGTTGTACGCATATTGTGTTTAGTGACTTGTGGGTCTAACAATAGACCCGTAGTTCTTATTTTGTGCATCTGCACTTAAAATGCGGTATGCGCTCTTCCCCCCAACCCAAAATTTCCTTTAAGCAGCAGATGCTGCAGGCCCGTGAAGAGGCCATCGTGCAGACAGTCAACCGTCTGCTGGCCGAAAAGGGCTTTGACGCCATGACGGTGGACGAGGTGGCGCTGGGCGTGGGTATTGCCAAGGCGAGCCTGTACAAGCATTTCCCCAGCAAGGAAGACCTGGCCGCCGCCGCCATGGTGCGTGTGCTGCAGCGCACACGGGACTTTCTGCAAACCCTGCCGGCCACAGATGCCCCTTTGTTGAAGCTGCAAGCCCTGGTGCGCTGGGCCATGCAGGTGCAATTGGCCGGTGAAATGCCTTCGCTGCCCAGCCAGAACTCCAGCCTGCGTGCCAATCTGATGGGCAATAACGCCTACCTGGATGTGCTGGTGCAGGTCAGCGACCAGCTCGGCGGCTGGATACAGGCAGCGCAAACCGCCGGCCAGATCAACCCGCAGCTGCCGGCCGTGGCCGTGCTGTACACGCTGTATGCGCGTGCTTGCGACCCGGTGCTGGGCTTTTTGCAGGCCGGCGGCCAGCACAGCGACGAGCAGATCATTGAATGGGTGCTGTCTACCTGCTTTGATGGTCTGATTGCCCGTTAGCGCAGGTATTACCAGCGCTAACAGCTATTAAAACCATAGTAAACATGGTTCACAGCTGGATGCAGCGCGCCTCTTGGAAGTGCAGCTGCTCGTTCTTGCGGGCATAGCCTCTGGGGTTAGCTACGACCCGGCAACCGCGGTGTACGTAGTCGCTGGGGGCATGCAGATGGCCGTGCAACCATAGCTGCGCATGCGGCAGCAGATCGTCCAAGGCATTGCAGAAACCGGCCGTGCCCGGCGTGCGCCCGTAGCGTGGGTCGGCGCTGTGCAGGCTGGGCGCAAAGTGGGTGACCACTACCGTGGGGCCGGCAAAGGGCGTGGCCAGTGTCGTGCGCAGCCAGGCCTGGCATGCCAAGGCTTGCTCGCGGATGGCATCGGCCAGCATGGGCTGGCCGTCGCGGGTGGCCGAGTTCTTTGTCAAATAGTAGTTGGCGGCGCGAAAGGCCTTGTCACGCGCCTTGAGCTGCTGGCCCAGGGTAGCCTCGGTGGTTGTGTTGTCCGGCCCGAGTGCGTCAAAGTCACTCCACAGCGTGGTGCCTATGAAGCGTACGCCCTGCAATTCCAGGGTTTCACGCTCCAGCCAGGCCAGCCCCAAGCGTTCGCAGGTGGCGCGCAGGCGCTGGTGGGCGGTGTCGAAATCCAGCCCGTCGTATTCATGGTTGCCGGGCACGAAAAGTACCGGCGTGGGCCAGCCTGCGTGCCGGGGCAGGGGGGAGAAGCGGGCCAGGCCGAAGTCGCTATCGTCCAGGCGCGAGCCCGCCTGGTAGGAGCCGATATCGCCAGCCAGCACCAGCACATCGGCGTCTGGCGCGGGCGTGGGTGCGAAGTCTGGGTGGGTTTCTAGGTGGAGGTCGGACAGCAGTTGGATCTTCATGGCAGGGCCAGTCTACGCGGGATCGGGCCTGTCTATAACTGCACAGAAAATGCCTGTCACAGGCGGTCTGCACGAGGTTATGCATCAAGTGCATAGCTTGGGGCTTGAATGTCTAGGGAAAACCCTTATTCTTCAAGCATCGTTGTTTTTCACCGTTTGTCCGGTGGTATTTGTATGTTGAGTCTGCTCCTCCAAAAGATCTTGTTCCGTAGCGTCAGCGCAGCCGTGCCTGCCATCCGTCGCCGCAAAGACACGCCCAATGTGGCCCAGGATTTGATGGAAAGCGCGGGTGCCCGCTCTGGCACCAACCCTTACCAGTCCGCCGAACTGCGTGGCGCGGCACTGGCCTTTCTCAGCGTGATGCGCTGAGAGCGTTGACATTTTCTTAGCGCGCAAACGCCTTTTTGGCGGAGCGCGCCAAAGCCAGGCGTAGCCAAGTGTGGGCTGCGTCATGCTCCATACGCCGGTGCCATAGCGCATCGACGTGTACAGCCGGCACCGTGAATGGCAGCTCTTGCAGCTGCAGTGCATCGGCCATGCCGGTGACGCTGACGAAATGCCGTGGCAGCACCGTCAGCAGGTCCGAATTGACTACGACCCGGCCCGCGGTGAAGAATTGGTTCACCGTCAGTACCACGCGCCGCTCGCGTTTCTGGCGCGCCAAGGCTTCGTCAATAAAGCCAAAAGCCCGGCCGGAAAAGCTCACCAGCAGGTGGCGCGCTGCGCAAAACGCGTCCAGCGTCAGGCCGGCGGGGGCCAGTGGATGGCCTTTGCGCATGGCGCATACATATTGGCCGTCGTAGAGACGCTGGTGCGCATACGGCGTGGCCTTGCCCACCTGGGCGCGGGCCGTCAGGTCGCTCATCACCGCCGGGAAATAGCCTACGGCCAGGTCGGCCAACTCATCCTCTAAGAGCTTGCGCGGGTCACGTGTGGTCAGTGGCACCACGCGCAGCGAGATGCCGGGCGCCTCGGTTTCCAGAATGTCCACCAGCCCGGGTATCAGCTCCGCCGCCGTGGCGTCGGCCATGGCCAGCACAAAGGTGTTGTCCGCCAGCGCAGGTACGAAGTCGCTGGGTACCAGTGAAGCCTGCAGCTGCCGCAAGGCCTCGCGTACCACCGGCCACAACGCCAGGGCGCGCGGCGTGGCCTCCAGGCTTTGACCGCGCCGGCGCACCAACTCGTCGTCCAGGGTTTCACGCAGGCGCCGCAGCGCATTGCTGACGGCCGGCTGGGTCAGCGCCAGGTTTTGGGCTGCCCGGGTGAGGCTGCGCTCGGCCATGATTTCATCAAACACCCGCAATAGATTGAGGTCGAAAGTGCGAAAGTTAGGCAGGCTCATGGCGAATGGCGTAAACGTTTGCGCAGTAATAAGTGCGATGTGTTGCTTTATGGATACGGTGTGGCGTCATGGCTATGTGCAGGTACGACGTCTGATGCACGTGCCAGAAAACCGTTTTTGCATACCGCATCTGCCAACATTATTTGCTATAAAAATGAGAGCTACTTGCGCAGAGAATATCTGCGCGAGAGGCCGATTCAACCTATATCCACAGACAGGAGTGAGCGTCGGGCCCAGGCTGATTGAACTGCTCTCCTTGTATGCCGACAGCAGGCCATCCATCACCATGGTGAATGGAGATCATCACGAAGATAAAGTTGGATCGTATGGGTGTAAACCCTAATATTCGTTTGCGTCTACGGCGATCCCGTCCAGAGGACGCTAGATCCAAAGGAAATTACCATGACCAGCATTGCCCAAACCAGCTTCCCTACCGCACATGCCGGCGCAACCCGTGCTGAGTCGGCCAACGGTAGCCTGTCCCAACGTTTTGACTCCGCCAAGGGTTTGTCCACCATTTTGTTGGCAGCCATTGTGTCCGCACTGGTGGTCGCTGCCGACCAGTTGGTAGACAACTGGAGCGAAGGCCATCTGCTGGCCGCCTGGGGCGCCGTGTGGGCCGTGGGCTTTGTTGCGCTGGCACTGTTTGCCGGTACGGCCCGCCGCGCCGCCGTCCGCATCGTACAGGCTCTAGATGCATGGTCGCAACGCCAGGCCCGTGCCCGTGCTGACCAACGCCTGTGGGCTACCGCTTTGAGCGACCCCCGCATCATGGCCGACCTGCAAGTCGCCATGGGCCGCCACGCAGAAGCCGACGCTACCGTGGTGGCAGAGAAGGCTCCCGTATCAGGCCGTCTGGGCCGTGCTGTGCTGGCTGCTTTTGACCGTCTGGACGCGCAAGCTTATGCTGCTGCGCAGTACCGCCTGTCCGCACACCTGTAATCGCGCAAACCGCGCTGCCGACAAGGCCTGGCGATCAGGCACTGCCGGCCGGACATTAGGCCCCAAAGCCCCGCCCATTTTGTGCGGGGCTTTTTGCTTTAGGCGTTGCTTCAAGCCGCCAGGCGCTGCTCCAGCGCCTTTTTGGTGTCCACCAGGGCTTGTGGCAAGTGGTAGGCCAGCTGGGTGAACAGCTCGGTGTGCAGTACCAGTTCTTGCTGCCAGGCGGCTTTGTCGATGCTGGTGACGGTGTCGAACTGCGCCGGCGTGAAGTCCAGCCCGGTCCAGTTCAGTTCACCGTAGGTCGGGCTGACGCCGAAGATGTTTTCCTGGCCTGTGGCTTGGCCTTCGATGCGGTCGATCATCCACTTCAGCACGCGCATGTTTTCGCCGTAGCCTGGCCAGACAAACTTGCCGTCGTCGCCCTTGCGGAACCAGTTGGTGCAGTAGATTGGGGGCTGTTTGGCGCCCGAGGCAGCCAGCTTGTCGCCCATATTCAACCAGTGCTGGAAGTAGTCGCTCATGTTGTAGCCCGTGAAAGGCAGCATGGCGAACGGGTCGCGGCGCACCACACCCATCTGGCCGACGGCGGCGGCAGTGGTTTCGGAACCCATGGTGGCGGCCATGTACACGCCTTCGGTCCAGTTGCGGGCCTCGGTGACCAGGGGCACGGTGGTGGAGCGGCGGCCGCCAAAGATGAAGGCGTCGATCGCCACACCCGCGGCGTCGTCCCAGGCTGGGTCCAGCGCGGGGTTGTTGGTCGCTGGCACGGTGAAGCGCGAATTGGGATGGGCGGCCTTGGCGCCGGTTTCACGGGCGATGGCGGGCGTCCAGTCCTTGCCTTGCCAGTCGATCAGATGGTCGGGCAGGCTGCCGCTGTCCTTTTCCATGCCTTCCCACCACACGTCGCCGTCGTCGGTCAGCGCCACATTGGTGAAGATCACATCCTTGTCCAGGCTGGCCATGCAGTTCGGGTTGGT
>Ga0075366_10001764_pt1 | contig 10903 bp, 11 predicted proteins | sample EndMethybrTD3031_FD_72351 | JGI IMG/M metagenome (GOLD analysis project Ga0075366, IMG submission 72351) | Populus endosphere microbial communities from Tennessee, USA - Endosphere MetaG P. TD hybrid TD303-1 | ecosystem: Host-associated > Plants > Roots > Endosphere | place: USA: Tennessee... | reverse complement strand
CGCGCAACTGTCGCCGCCATGAAACAGATTGCGCAGAAGATCGGCATCATCGACGACATCGCCTATCAGACGAATCTGCTCGCGCTCAATGCAGCCATCGAGGCTGCGCGCGCCGGCGAGCATGGCAAGGGCTTCGCTGTCGTGGCCGCCGAAGTGCGCAAGCTGGCTGAGCGCAGCCAGATTGCCGCGCAAGAGATTGGCACAGTGGCCAGCAGCAGTGTTGAACTCGCCGAAAGAGCGGGCAAACTGCTCGGCGAAATGGTGCCCAACATAAAAAGAACGTCGGATCTCGTGCAGGAGATCACCGCCGCATCAGAAGAACAATCGGCAGGAGTCGGCCAGATCAATGCAGCGGTCAATCAGCTGAGTCAGACAACCCAGCAGAATGCGGCCAACTCCGAAGAGCTTGCTGCCACCGCTGAAGAAATGAGCGGCCAGGCCGAGCAGCTACAACACAGCATGGCCTTTTTCAAGATTACCGACGAGGCGGGAGCTCGCAGCAAGATGACTGCGGCGCGTCAGCTAGCCGAGTCCAGGTCCGGGCGGAAAATCAGCAAGCGGTCGACGGGCCACATGGCGCACGCCACGCAGCTAGCAAACGCCTCATTCGGCCCCAACGAAGCCGAATTCTCAGTTTTCTAAGGAGTGCAAACATGAACGCTGTAGTTCAAACCCGGCAAACGGCAGCCAACACGCCTGGCCCCCAAGGCTTGATGCAGGAGCCTGCACAGTATCTGACCTTCATGCTGGCCGGCGAGATATTTGCCGTTGGCATACTGGCAGTCAAGGAGATCATCGAATACCAGAAGATCACCGAAGTGCCAATGATGCCGGACTGCGTGCGTGGCGTGATCAATCTGCGCGGCGCTGTAGTGCCGGTCATGGATCTGCTGGCGCGCTTCGGTCGCCCGTCTTCCGAGGTCAGCAAGCGCACCTGCATCGTCATCGTCGAGATCCATTCGGCTGAGGATTCGAATGAGCGCCAGATCATTGGCGTAGTGGTGGACGCCGTGAACGAGGTACTGGATATCGCTCCGTCAGACATCGAACCCGCACCGTCATTCGGTGCACGCATCAGCACTGACTTCATTCAAGGCATGGGCAAGGTCAAGGACAGGTTTGTCATCCTGCTCAATGTCGATCACGTACTGTCGATCGACGAGGCCACCCTTGCCGCGCTCGAAAGCAAGTCCCTGGCTGAGCTTGCCTGATATCGCAAGACACTACCGTACCTGGAGTAGAGACATGTTCGGAAATCTAAAGATCGGCGTCCGGCTGATCACTGGTTTTGTACTGGTAGCAGCGATCAGTCTGGTTGTCGGTCTTATCGGCATCTCCAACGCAAGCAAGCTCGACGGCATGGCCGACAAGATGTACACCTTGGAGCTGATGGGGCTCTCTTACGTCAAGGAGGCCAACGAAGAACTGGCGGCGACTGCTGAGGAAATGAGCACACAGGCCGAACAGCTGCAACAGACCATGGCGTTCTTCGAGCTTGCAGGTAACAAGGCGGGAGCAATCGCTTCGCGCCGATCCACGCCAAAGTCCGGTAGAGCCATGCAGAAACCAACAGCAGGCAGAACATCGAGCGGTAGCCATACATTGGCGAATGTCTCGCAGCATGACCCCGACGAATCCGAATTCTCCAGATTCTGAGGAAATCAGGGAAATTCATGATGCAACACGGATGCAGCAGGAGATGAATGCAATGAGCATGGTCACGATTACGGACAAGGAGTTCGCGAAGTTCCAACGCTTCATCCATGAAGAAGCGGGCATCACCCTCAGCACGGCGAAGAAGCCGCTGGTCTGCGGGCGTCTCGGCAAGCGCCTGAACCAGCACCAGTTTACCAGTTACACGGAATACTTCGATTTCCTGAAGAGCGGCCGTTCACCAGCAGAGGTGCAGATCGCCATAGATTTGCTGACGACAAACGAGACCTACTTCTTCCGCGAGCCCAAGCACTTCGATTTGTTGCGTCAGCTTGCCAGTGCTCACCGGACAAGCCAGCCCTTTCGCGTATGGAGCGCAGCCAGTTCGAGTGGTGAAGAGGCCTACAGCATTGCCATGGTGCTGCAGGACTGTGTGCAGAACGGGGCCTGGGAAATCACCGGGTCCGACATCAGCACGCGTGTGCTGGAACGGGCACGTACCGGTCATTACCCGATGGAGAGAGCACAGCACATTCCGCACTCATACCTCAAGCGCTTTTGTCTGCGCGGTACGGGCGCACACCAGGGCACTTTGCTGGTCGAGCGCAACCTGCGCAGCCGCGTACAGTTCCTGCAGGTCAATCTCAATGAATCCCTGCCCGCTCTCGGCATGTTCGATGTCATCTTCCTGCGCAACGTGATGATCTATTTCAATGGGGAAACCAAACAGCAAATCGTTGCACGCGTACTCTCGCTACTAAAACCAGGTGGCTATTTCTGCATCGGACATTCGGAAAGTCTCAACGGCATCAGCAACGAGGTGATGCCTCTCGCCCCATCCATTTACCGCAAGCCTTAAGGTGCCCATGTCCGCACAGCGCGAGGTGACAGAGGTATTTTTGCGACCCGGCGAGTATTTTGTTGGCGATGCAGGCAACCGTGTTCGCACCGTGCTTGGCTCGTGCGTATCCATAACCATCTGGCATCCTTTGTTGAGAACCGGAGCGATGTCTCACTTCCTGCTTCCAACACGCGGTCACGTCACGACGACCTCGCCGGACGGTCGCTATGCCGATGAAGTCCTGTGGCTGATGCTGCAGGAACTGACTATCCGCGATGTGCCACGAACGCAATGCGAGGCAAAAATCTTTGGTGGCGGCAACATGTTTCCCCTGCACGCGACAAGAGGTCGCATGAACGTGGGCAAGAACAACGGCCGTGCAGCACGTGAGCTGCTCATCGCGTGCGGTATTCCCATCGTCTCCGAAAGCCTGTTCGGCGAAGGTCACCGGGAGATAATTTTCGATATTTCCACCGGAGGCGTCCGGTCCCGCCAGACATCGCCCGCTGAGATCGTTCACTCCAACGCCATGCAGCGAACCACGAAGGGTTACACATGAAGACCATCAAGGTTCTGGTGGTGGATGACTCGGCGGTTGTTCGTCAGGTTGTTACCGGCCTGCTCGGCGAAACGCCGGGCATCGAAGTCATCGCCACCGCCACCGACCCCCTGCAGGCCATGGAGCGCATGAAGGTGCAATGGCCCGATGTCATCGTGCTCGATGTCGAGATGCCACGCATGGACGGCATCACCTTTCTGCGCAAACTCATGTCCGAGCACCCGACACCGGTCATCATCTGTTCGACGCTGACAGAGAAGGGGGCAAAAACAACGATGGAGGCGCTTGCTGCCGGCGCCGTCAGCATTATTACCAAACCCAAACTCGGTCTGAAGCAATTCCTCACCGAGTCCTCCGACGATCTCGTGGCAGCCATAAGAGCCGCAGCCGGCGCCAACGTGAAACGCCTTGCTGCGCGCTCGCTGATGCCGCCGGTCGCGGTACAGGCAAAGAATACCGCCGACGTGATTCTCGCTCCAGCCTCGGGGCGCGCAATGGTACAGACGACGGAAAAAGTGATCGCCATCGGTACGTCGACAGGCGGCACCCAGGCACTTGAGGAGGTGCTCACAGCCCTGCCCGGTGTTACGCCTGGTATCGCCATCGTGCAGCACATGCCCGAGAAGTTCACCGCGGCTTTTGCGGAACGACTCAACAGCATTTGCCGCATCACGGTGAAAGAAGCAGCGAACAATGACCGCATCATCCAGGGGACGGCCCTGATCGCACCGGGCGGTCGTCACATGCTGGTCAAGCGCAGCGGTGCGCAGTACTTCGTGGAGGTGGTCGATGGGCCACTGGTCTCGCGTCATCGTCCCTCGGTGGACGTACTTTTTCGCTCGGTCGCCAAGGCAGCCGGCGCCAATGCCATGGGCATTATCATGACCGGCATGGGCGATGACGGTGCACGCGGCATGAAGGAAATGATGGATGCCGGCGCACACACTGTGGGGCAGGACGAGCAAAGCTGCGTGGTGTACGGCATGCCCAAGGAAGCGGTGCGCCACGGGGGGGTCCGTGAGGTTGCCTCGCTCGAAAAAATTCCGGAGATTATCGTGCGCTATGGCAGATGACTCCATCCTAAGTCAATCGTTGATCGACTGTGGCGTCCTGATAGTTGATGACAGCTCGGTACAACGCAAATACACGGCGGAAGTACTGACGGCGCTGGGCGTCAGACATATCACCCAGGCCGGCGACGGGAGTGCCGCACTCGAACTGCTGAGCACTCTGTCGCCCTCACCTGCAGTGCTGATTGTCGATCTCGAAATGCCGGTCATGGACGGCGTCGAGCTGATTCACCGTCTCTCCAAACTACCCGTGCTTCCCGCACTCATTGTTGCCAGCTCGCGCGAGAACGTACTCATAGAATCCGTGGAAAACATGGTCAACGATCTGGGTATTCCGCTGTTGGGCGCCGTACGCAAGCCCGTCAGCAAGGAAACCCTTCAGCAGCTGTTGAGCCGCATGGCAAGCATGACGACAGGAGCTCAGGCAAGCATCCCGGCGGCGCTGGATGTCAGCGCAAGCGACCTGCAGCGCGCCATTGCCTGCGGAGAAATTGTTCCCTGGTTTCAACCGAAAGCGGAACTCGTCAGCGGACTCGTACGCGGTGTCGAAGCCCTGGCACGCTGGGTAAAACCTGATGGACTGGTAGTCGCGCCGGCTCAATTCATCGGCATCGCAGAACAAAATGACCTGATGTTTGATCTGACACTGTGCATCCTTGAGCAGACCATACAATGCTTACGCAAATGGCATTCAAATGGTTTTTCTCTTTCCGCTGCTGTTAACCTGTCGCCTTCTTCGCTGGGCGACATGCGTCTGGCCGATGCAATCCTGAACAAGGTGGAAGACGCGCAATTGCCCACGAAGCTGATCACGCTGGAAATCACCGAAAGCGCGACGGTCAAGAATGCGGCGGCGCTGCGCGATCTCATACGCTTGCGACTGCGCGGTTTTGGTCTGTCAATCGACGACTACGGCACCGGTTTTTCTTCAATGCAACAACTCTCGCGCGTGCCGTTCTCGGAGCTCAAAATAGATCGCTCCTTTGTGGATGGAGCACACCACCGGCCACATCAACGCGCGCTTCTGGAATCGGCCATCGATCTTGGCCAGCGGCTGGGGCTGAAAACCGTCGCGGAAGGCATCGAGACGCGCGAGGACTGGCTGTTGCTGAAGAACCTGGGTTGCCAGATCGGACAAGGCTATCTGATCTCAAGGCCGGTGCCTGCGGATCAGATTCCGGCCACCATTGTCGGCTTGCGACAGAGACTCCAGGCACTCTAGACAAAGCCTGGCAGGCAGCTTCATTTCGCCAGATCCTGCTACTACCCACGCCACCGGATGCCGACCTCTGTTTGCGGAAATCAGCGCCACCTTCTGGCGAAGCAGCGTGACAATCCGCACGCTGGCAAATTTCACGAATTCATAAGAAACTACGACTTTAGTACTATTGCGTCAGTACATAAAAATCGAATCCGGCGGCACGCTGCACGGAATTCGTCAAAAAACGGACGAGGTCAGACGCTCCAATGGCATTCGAAATCGAAACAACATCCTATTGTGAAAACGGGATCAGTCCGCGCTGGGTATGGTGGATACGTGGCATCGCAAGCACGCAACGCTTTGGTCTGGTCGGCACGGACGAGCATGGACGCGGCTTGTTTCTCTATGAGCACGATGGTGACAAGCAGCCGCGTCGCGAGGTACTGGTATCCGCCGAGCTGTTCGAGTTGCCACCCAACTGTGGCAAGGCCCATGCGAACGAGACATTGCGCCTGACGCTTGCGGGTCTGGGCTGGCATGTCGGCGATATGGGAAAGAATCCGACGCACGACAAGCAGGCCCCGGGGTCGATTGATTGTTGAGGCAGCAATAGCTGCTGACACAATACTCACCTGCAAATGGCTGCTGACAGGCGTGCAGCAATCTCGCTACTGACCTGTCAAACACGGAAACGCGCGATCCCCTCGCATAACTGACGCGAGAGCATCTGCAAGGCTTGAACCGTCTGCTGGCTGCGTTGTGCTGCCCCTGCATTGACCTCGCCCATACCTGCAATGCTCTCCACGTTCTGCGCAATGCTATTGCTTGCATTGAACTGTTCGCGTGCCGAAATGCTGAGCTCGCGCATGCTGCGCAAAGCGATATCTGCGCCGTGCTCAAGCGTTCGCAGTGGCTCGCGCAAGCTCTCCATGATCTGTACCCCCGCATCCACGCGCGTGCGCACATCCGTCATCTCGCCCACTGCCTTGCTTGACTGCACGCCGATCTTTTCGATGACCTGTTTGATGTCCTGGGTTGCACTGCTGGTTTTCTCTGCCAGCTTGCGCACCTCATCTGCCACCACGGCAAAGCCTCGTCCCGACTCTCCTGCCCGGGCAGCTTCGATCGCTGCGTTGAGTGCCAGCAGATTGGTCTGCTCGGCAATCTCGCGAATGACATTGGCAATTCCGCTGATGTGGGCAGAACTCTCGCGCAGTGCTTCGATCGAAGCCGCAGAAGAGTCGACCGTATTCGCGATACTACGTACCTCTGCAGTCACCTGCTCCACTAGCCGGACCCCTTCCACGGCCGTGTGTGATGTTTCTTCGGCAGTGCGCGTTACCGCATTGGCGCTCTCGGACACTTGAGAAATGCTCGCTGCCAGTTCCTCAACGAGCGTCGTTGCATTGGCCAGTGCATCCGCTTGCTTGCTGACGCTGTGCGTTACGGCATCAGCCGCATCAGCCATGCCATGCGACGCAGACTGCAGCTCCTGAGCTGTCTGGCTGGTATTGGCAATCATGCTGCGCAACCCGTCCTGCATGACACTCAGGGCGCTGGCAAGCTTGCCTAGTTCGTCATGAGAACCAATGTCAATTCTCTGTGACAGATCGCCCCCTGCAATGCCCTCGGCAATCTTTACCGAGCGCTGCAATGGCAGTGCAATTGCGCGCGCCATGGTCACGCTCAACCCCACAGAGATGACGATGGATGCAATGAGCAGAAAACCGCACAACACATATGCCGTATGGCGTACCGAAGTCGCATCTGCATAGCCTTTGGCTGCCGCATCCGTCTCGAACCGGACAAGACTTTCGACGCCTTTGGCGACACCTGCAAACACCGAGTCCGCAGTCTGCATGCCGGAGCGTCCCATGTTCGCATCCATGGTCGCCATGTCGATGGCCGTATCAATCGCCTTCCTGTATTTCCCGATGCCCTGCGTGACATCAATGTAGCTCTCGCTGGCATCCTGACTGATGCCTTCCACAGCGGCAGACTTGCCCAGAGCAAGCACCATCTCGTCAAGCTGTTGATCATAGACCTTCAACCGTGCCGCAACCTTGGCCTCGCTCATTCCCTCCAGAGACGCAAACAGGGAATAGGCCCCCGCATGAATGCCCAACAACTCGGCCTCGACTGACTTGGTTGCGATCACGCGCGCAAGGTGGTGGTTGTAAAGCTCATCCAGCGCGTTGCTGACCGCCGTCAGCGCATAGCCGCTTGCCAATCCGACTGCCAGCATCATGACGACACAGGCCAGTGGTGCAATCAGCATTCGATGAACAATTCGCATCTGTATCTCTTTTCAGGCTACGGTCGCATGCCGACAAGCTGTCTGAACGGAGCCGACGAAGCGGCCCTGTTCAGGTTGAATCGAAGAGGTTCGGCTCCCGACTGCTCAGCGCTTGTAGACGCCGGCACAGACGATCATGTCACCCACGAGCTGGCAGAAAGCCTCCTTGGGCAGCACCTTCTTGGAAATCGGATCGGTGAATTTGTAGTCCTGCCAGAACTTGCCCTTGCTCTTGGCCAGTTCCACGCGCTCCTTGACGAAGAGCTTGCCGTCCGGATCCTTGAAATCGATCAGATCCTTGTCAACCATTTTCGGGTTCTGTCCATGTGCCAGCACCTTGCCGGTCGTGTCATACACCACCGGGTAGAGATCACGATCGATCCACTTGGCATCCTTGTCGGTAATTTCCTTGAAGGTCTGAGCCTTGTTGGCCTTGAGAGCCACGATCACTTTCCCGACCATGGCTTCGGCTTCCTTGGCGTTGGCAAACTCCTCGGTAGCGATGGCTGCGCCTGCGTTCAGCACACCCCAGACCAAAGCACTCACCAACAGTATTCTCTTGCTCATTGCATGTCTCCAGATCAAATGCAGCCATTGCAGAAACCACTCGGCATCGCGCTCTCGAAAAGCACACAGCAAGGGGGCAACCAGGGGAACTGGTACAGCAATGCTAACGGCTGCGGAGACAAGTATCTTTAGGGCACGTCAGGCAAAACCGGGCCTGCCGCCAGATGCCATGCAGGGCAATAGCCTCGCCTGCCGACATTCTGCCAACAGGAATCTCCTGGCAAGATCACTGCAACAAATAAGCTGTCTGAAACGTGCAAGCGAGCCGTTCCACGGCGATGAAAGCGACATGAAAAAAGCCGACACTCGGTCGGCTTTTTCTCCCTCATGAAGCAACTTACGCGGCGTGCTTGAGTTGCTTCTGGTAGAGGAACTCAAGGATCGAGGCGCGGTATTCGGCAAACTGGGGGTCATGAGCCAGCTTGAGACGATCACGTGGTTTGTCGAGTTTCACTTCGAGGATTTCGCCAATCGTCGCCGACGGCCCGTTTGTCATCATCACCACGCGGTCCGACAACAGTACGGCCTCATCCACATCGTGCGTCACCATTACCACCGTTGCCCCGGTCTTGCCCATCACGCCGATGAGTTCGTCCTGCAGACTGGCGCGGGTCAGCGCATCGAGCGCGCCGAAAGGCTCGTCCATCAACAGTATCTTCGGCTCCATCGCGAAAGCGCGCGCAATGCCTACGCGCTGCTTCATGCCGCCCGAGACCTCATGCGGAAACTTGTGCATGGCGTGTTCCATATGCACCATCTCCAGTGCAGCCTTGGTACGCGCCTTGAGCTTGGTCCTACCCTCCTTGGTGCCGAATACGCGCTCGACGCCAAGCATGACGTTGTCAAAACAGCTAAGCCATGGCAGCAATGAGTGATTCTGGAAGACGACGCCACGCTCAGGACCAGGGCCGGCAATTTCGCGCCCATTGCAGATCAGGCCGCCGTCTGTAGGTAACGTCAATCCTGCGATCAGGTTCAGCAAGGTCGACTTGCCACAACCGGAGTGGCCGATCAGGGTGACGACTTCACCTTCGGTGATGTCGAGATTGATATCGCGCAGTGCGATGAAGCTGCCTTTCTTCGTGTCGAAGCGCATGCCAACGTCTTGTACTTGTACAAGTGCTTTCATTTCGGTACCTCTTCAGGTGGCGTCCTGTCCGGCGTTCCGCGCCGGACAGTCGCTGATCTCAGGAATGTTCGTAAGAGAAGCGTTTGGCAATCTGCAGCAGGAACATCTCCAGCAGCAAACCAACAATGCCGATCACGAAGATTGCGATGACGATGTGCTCAACCTTGAGATTGTTCCACTCGTCCCACACCCAGAAACCGATACCCACGCCACCGGTCAGCATTTCTGCCGCCACGATCACCAGCCAGGCGGTGCCGATCGACAGGCGGATACCCGTCAGCATGTAGGGCAACACCGCGGGAAAGAGAATCTTGGTGAGGATCTTCATTTCGCTGAGATTGAGCACCCGTGCCACGTTCATGTAGTCCTGCGGCACACGCTGCACACCCACTGCAGTGTTGATGATCATCGGCCAGATCGAGCAGATGAAAATCGTCCAGGTCGCAGCCGGGTCGGCGCGCTTGAATACCAGCAGACCGATCGGCAGCCAGGCCAGCGGCGACACCGGACGCAGCAGCGAGATGATCGGTTCGACCATGGCGCTCAGGAACTTGAAACGCCCGATGGCGAACCCCAGTGGAATGCCGACGGATGCCGCAAAACCGAAACCGATTGCAACACGCTTGAGCGAGGACAGGATGTTCCATCCTATGCCCTGGTCATTCGGTCCGTTGACGTAGAAAGGGTCCGAGAAGATTATTACTGCGGCATGCCACGTCTTGATCGGGCTGGGAAAACCGCTGGTTTTCATCGCCACAAGGGCCCAGATACCGATAAGCGCCGCCAGACCGATAAGGGGCGGCAAAACTGCACGTGCGAACACACTCAGTGCTTCGCGCGCCTTGCCCCGCTCTGCCTTGACGATGGGAGTGGAAGCGGTCTGCACCAGAATGGGTGAATCGTTGGCAGCAGTTTGCTCCACTGCTTTTTCACGCGCCGGTTCCGCAGCCTTGTCGGCCATTGGATGCGCCATGCCAATACTTGCTGTTGTCATGATTGATACTCCTGCTTTCTCTTGGATCAGGTTGCGAGTCGCACAGGTCGGAGGCGCTTGTGACGCACCCGACCTGCGCGACAGCTCAGGCTTTTATCTTGAAGCCGGCTGCGTATTTCTTCGGATCCTTGCCGTCCCAGACCGTGCCATCGATCAGCTTGGAAGTACGCAAGTCGGACTTCGGCACCGAGGCCTTGACGATGGCCGCGGCCTGCTTGTACAGCTCGGTCTGATTGACCTGCTTGGCAATCGCCAGATAGTCCGGATCTTCCTTGAGCAAGCCCCAACGCTTGTGCTGTGTGAGGAACCACATGCCGTCCGACAGGTAGGGATAATTCACCATGCCGTCGTTGTAGAACTTCATGTAGTTCTTTTCCGACCACGACTTGCCGAGTCCGTTTTCGTACTGACCGATCATGCGGCTGCGAATGACGTCAGCATCGGTATTGACATAGGATTTGGAGGAAACTACGTCGGCCGTTGCGCTGCGGTTGGCAGCACTGGCGTCGATCCACATCGAAGCTTCGAGGATTGCGCACATCACGGCCCGCGCCGTGTTCGGGTACTTCTTGACGAAATCGGCGGTGCAACCC
>Ga0075366_10001763_pt1 | contig 10903 bp, 7 predicted proteins | sample EndMethybrTD3031_FD_72351 | JGI IMG/M metagenome (GOLD analysis project Ga0075366, IMG submission 72351) | Populus endosphere microbial communities from Tennessee, USA - Endosphere MetaG P. TD hybrid TD303-1 | ecosystem: Host-associated > Plants > Roots > Endosphere | place: USA: Tennessee... | reverse complement strand
TCACACCCGCGTCGAGCCTCGCGCGGGCGCGCGTCTACTTCCGGCCCGAAGGCGTTCCGAGCTGGTACTACGTGGACATGAAGTCGGATCAACCTTGTTACGCGGGGATCCTGCCCAGGCCGGGAAAGAAGCTGGTCGGCAAGAAGATCGAGTACTACGTGGAGGCCCAGGACCGGACGTTCAACGCCGGCAGGACGGCGGAATACGCCCCGATCGTGGTGCGCTCGGCCCAGGAGTGTAAGAAAGAGGTGCCGGTCGCGCCCTTCCTGAACAACGCCGTGAGAGCGTCGGCTACTTCAGCTCGCGGCTCGAGTAGCCGAGGATGCGCCGCGCGATGACGAGGCGGTTGATCTGTCCCGTCCCCTCGAAGAGGTCGTTGATCTTCGCGTCGCGCATCCACTTCTCGAAGGGCAGCTCCCGCGAGTAGCCGAGCGGGCCCATCAGCTCGACCGCTCGCTGGGTGATGCGCGTGACCACGTCGCCCGCCTTCACCTTGCACATCGAGGACTCGAGCGTGTTGGGGAGGCCGTGGTCCATCATCCAGGCCGCCTTCACGGTCAGGAGCCACGCCGCCCGGAGCTGGGCCTCCATCTCCAGGAGGTCGCGCTCGACGGCGGTGCGGAGGTGGCGGGGCCTGTCGTAGCGGACCTCGATCCCCTGCAGGGCCAGCAGCTCCTTCAGCAGCTCCACGGTGGCGCGCGCGATGCCCAGCGCGCTGGCGGCGACGGAGGGACGCGTGGCGTCGAAGGTGGCCATCGCGCCCTTGAAGCCCTTCCGCGGGTCCGAGACCTCCGCGCTGCCCAGGAGGTTGGTGGCGGGGATGCGGCAGTTCTCCAGCACGACGGAGGCCGTGTCGCTGGCGCGGATCCCCATCTTGTGCTCCAGCTTGGTGACGCGCACGCCGGGAGTGCCCGCTTCGACCACGAAGGGCTTCATCCCCGCCCGCCCCGCCGCCGGATCCACGGTCGCCCAGACCACCATCAGACCCTCGGAGTCGACGAGCGCCTTGTGGCCGGTGGTGACGAAGATCTTCTCCCCGTTGAGGACCCAGCTCTCCCCGTCGCGCACGGCAGTGGTGCGGATGGCGGCGGTGTCGGATCCGCAGTGCGGCTCCGTCATGGCCATGCAGGCCCACTTCGGAGGGCCCTCGCGGTAGCGCGTGAGGAAGCGCTGCTTCTGCTCCGCGGTGCCGGTGGCTTCGATGGCGGCGCCGCCCAGGCCGGCGCCCGGGCCGCAGAGGTAGATGCCCGCGTCGCCCCAGGAGAGGGTCTCGATGACGTGGACGAGGGACTGGGCGGCGGTGCCACCCGTCTCCCGACGCGTCCCGGAGCGGAAGCTCTGCCCCGTCTTCAGCGTGACGTCCCACATGGCGTTGACGAATTCCCACGGGATCTGGTGCTCGCGCTCGTCGAACTCGCGCGCCGCCGGCCGCATGAGCGTCACCGCCACGCCGCGCACGAACTCGATGCGCTCCCGGATGTCCTCCGTCAGGCTGAAGCTGATCATCAGACGATCGCGATCCCTTCCATGACCGCGAAGGCGCGGCCGTTGCGCAGCCACATCTCCACGGGGTGGTCGCGGATGTACCCGTGCCCGCCCAGGATCTGCACCGCGCGGTCGGTGACGGCCAGGGCCATGTCGTCGGCGAAGGTCTTGGCGAGAATGGCCTCACGGACGCCGTCGCCGCCCTCGTCCAGCGTCCAGGCCGCTTCCCATACGAGGAGCCGCGCCGCCTCGATCTCGGTGGCCATCTCGGCCAGGGTGAAGGCGATGGCCTGGCGCTGCGCGATGGCTTCGCCGAAGGCGACGCGCGACTTCGCGTATTCCAGCGCGTAGTCGTAGGCGGCGCGGGCCTGGCCCACGGCCAGGGCGCCGAGGGCGACCCGCGACGCGCTCAGGATGCGCTCGAGACCGCCCGTCCCCTCCAGGCGCTGGCGGGCGGGAACGAAGCAGTCCCGCAGCTCGACCTTGTACAAAGGCAGGGCACGCAACCCCATGTTGCGCTCGCGCTCGCCGACGTGCAGACCTTCCGTCCCGCTGCGCACGAGGAAACCGGACGTGGCGCCCTCCGCGGCCGCGTACACCACCATCCACTCCGCCTCCGCGGCAAAGGGCACGTTGCACTTCGTTCCCCGCAGCCGGTAGCCGCCGTCGGCCGGCACCGCCCGCGCCTGCAGGGCGCGCGGATCGAAGTCGTAGCGCGGCTCGAGGAGGGCCGCGGACCCGGGCACGTAGCGCTCGCCGCAGTACGCGGGGAGGATCTCGCGCTTCTGGTCCTCCGTCCCCGCGAGCAGCACGGGCAGGGCGACGAGCCCGGGCGCGAGCATGGCCAGGGCAACGGAGAGGTCGCCCCAGGCCAGCTCCTCCGCAAAGAGCGCTCCCGTGACCGCGGAGCGCTCCCCGAACCCGCCGTAGGTCTCGGGCAGGCTGGCCGGGAGAAGGGCCAGCTTCGCGCCCGCGTCCAGGAGCGCCGCCGGCAGGTCCGCGCGCTCGTCCGCATCATGGGCCACGGCGCGCAACTGCCGGGACGCGAAACGGCGCACGGAGTCGACGAGGGTCTTCTGTTCGGCCGATGGCTCGAACCCGAACACTAGGAGTCCTTAGAAGCTCACCTTCGCCGCCAGCTGGATCTGCCGCGGGGGCTGGGCGGCGGTGAAGGTGCCGTAGGTCACCCGGCCCTGCCCGTCGCGCTGCGGCTGGTCGGGGAAGGCGCCGGTGCCGAAGATGTTGTTGACGTCGGAATAGTTGACGCGGTCAAGGAGATTGAAGGCCTCCGCGATCAGCTCCAGCCCGCCGCGGGCCCCGAAGCGGAAGCGCTTGGAGAGGCGCAGGTCCACGGCGAAGGTGCTGGGCAGGTTCTCGGTGTTGCGGCCGAGGCTGGAGGCCGCGTCCGCGGGGTTGCGGCGCGCGCGATCCGGTCCCGGGATGGCGCCGCCGTCGCCGTCGCCGTTGAGATCGGCCCCGGCCAGGGCGGTGTACGGGCGGCCGGAGGCCGCGGTCACGATGGTCGAGAGGCGCAGGTCCCACGGCATCTGGACGAGCCCGGAGAAGACGAAGCGCTGCCGCTGGTCGTTGATGGCCGGCCCGCGCTCGAGATCCCCGTCGAACCCGACGGGCACGCCCGTCGGGTCCTGGGGATCGCGGCCGCGGCCGTTGTCCTGGGGGATGAACGCGCTCTGGAAGTCCGTGGAGTTGTCCTCCGCCTTGCCCAGCGTGTACGCGAGCAGGAACTCGTAGCGGTGGCTCATGCGCTTGCTGAGCGAGACGGTGAGGCCCTTGTACCAGGTCTCTCCGAAGTCGGTGTACTGGAGGATGGAGGCGGACGTGCCCGCGACGCCGCCCACATCGTTGGGCCGCCGCCCGGCGCCCAGCGCGGGCAGGACCGGATTGAAGTCCACCGTGCCCACCTGGTGCTTGCCGCGCACGTACATCCCGTTGGCGGATAGTGCGAAGTCGCTGCCCAGCGCCTGCTCGAACCCGACGGCTGCCTGGTGCGAATAGGGCGTCTCCAGGCCGGGGTCCGGCGAGATGACGAGGCTCGGGTAGGAGCCACCGAGCAGGGCGAGAGCCGACGCCTCGGGCAACTTGTGGCCGGGCGCGCGCCATGCCGCGAGAACGACGGGCGAGGGGAAGCGCGCGACGAGGGTCCGCACTCCGTCCGTGCCGCCGCGGATCTCGTCCGTGATGCTGCCGATGGAGACGATCTCGTTGTCGAAGAAGATCCCGTAGGCTGCGTGCAGCGACGTGCGTCCCTTTCCCGTCGGGTCGAAGGCGAGAGCCAGGCGCGGCGCGAGGTTGTTTCCGTCGCCCGGGAAGTCGTAGGAGAAGCTCTTCCCGCCGAGGTCGGAGACCGAGTAGTGGTAGTCGGGCCAGTACTGCCTCTGGTAGCGCAGGCCCGGCTTGAGGGTCAGCTTGCGCGAGACGCGCCACTCGTCCTGGACGAACAGGGAGAGATCCCAGTTGCGATACGGCCCGCCCGGCTCCCCGTAGCCTTGGATGTAGGCGGCGGGGATGCCCAGCGCCACCGCCTGGATGGCGGTGATGGGCGCGGGCAGCAGGCCCGGGATGGCGGGCAGGGGCCGGAACAGGTAACGGCCGCCGAAATGGAGCGGCAGCGCCGTGTCGCGGCTGTCGATGAAGCTGAAATCGAGGCCGGCCTTCGCGGAATGGCTGCCCGCCGTGAAGCTGAGGGTGTCCGTGAGCTGGATGCGGTCGTTGGTCCGCGGCTGGGGCGTGAAGCGCTGGCGCCCCACGCTGGCCACGCCGGCGACTTCGAGCGTCGGCCCGCCCTGGTCGAACGCCGTGCAGGGCCCGCCGCAGTTGGGATCCAGGGAGTTGATGTCCTGCTTCTCGTGGGCCCACTGCAGGCGCGCCTCGTTGAGCCAGCGCGAGGAGAGGATGTCCGTCTGGGCCAGGGAGAGGCCGTAGTCGGTGCGGAGCTGCGCGGCGCCCCGGCTGCGGGCGATGAGCCCCCCGAACGGCTCGATGTTCTCGTTCGTGCGGTCCGAGTAGTTGGCCCGGAACACCAGGGTGTGGCTCGGCGACCAGTTGTGGTTGACCTTCCCCAGGAGCAGCGTGTCCTTGAAGTCGTAGGGGTTGGCCCCCGGCTGCACCGGGAATCCGGCGCGCCCGAGGACGGCGGCATCCGCGTCCGAGATGGTCACGAAGTTGTTGGCCGAGATGTCGAGGCGCTCGAAGGACAGGAAGAAGAACGTCTGGTCCTTGCGGATCGGACCGCCGAGGGTGGCCCCGTATTGCCACTGCTTGTAGGGGGCCTTGTCGCGGTCGATGGCGCCGCCGAAGACGTCGAACTGCTCGAAGTGGTCCTTCGCGTTCAGGGAGTCGTCGCGCACGAAGGCGAAGGCGTTGCCGGTGATCTCGTTGGTGCCGCTCTTGGTCACGATGTTGACGACGCCGCCCGAGGCCTTGCCGAACTCCGCGGAATAGGAGTTGGTCAGCACCTGGAACTCGCGCACCGCCTCCTGGCTGAAGGTGGCGCGCACGGCACCGACGACGGGGTCGTTGTTGTCGAGCCCGTCCACCATGATGTTGTTCGAGCGGGCGCGCTGCCCCGTGAAGGAGAGGCCGGAGGTCGCGGACGCGCCCTGCTGGGGCGTGTTGTCGAGGCCCACCCCGGGCGTGATGACGGAGAAGCTGATGAAGTTGCGGCCGTTGATGGGCAGGTTCTCGATCTGCTGCTGCCCGACCACGGAGGCGACCGCCGTGCGATGGGGATCCACCAGGCCGAGATCCCCGGTCACGGTGACGTCTTCGCCCCTTCCCCCGACGAGCAGGGCGAAATCGAGCTCGAGGTTCTGTCCGATGTGGAGGGTCACGCCTTCGCGTCGCTGCGTGGCGAAGCCCTGCATCTCGGCGGTGATCCGGTAGGCCCCGGGAGGCAGGGCCCCGATGAAGTAGCGGCCGCTGGTGTCGCTGACCGCGCTGCGCGAGGTGTTGGTGTCCACCGCGGTCGCGGTCACGGTGGCGCCGGGGACGGTGGCCGCGCTCTGGTCGCGCACGGTGCCCCGAAGGTCCGCGCCGGTGAGGCGCGATTGCGCGCGCGCCGCGGGCGCGGCGGCCAGCCCGAAGACGAGCGTGAGAACGGCCGCTCTGCTCCACATCTGAGGCCTCCGTTCCGATGCGCCGGTCGATCGTCCCGCGCGCCGGCCTGCCGGCAGGGCCTGGCTCGCCTGGATGGCTCCTAGGTTCGGTCTGCCGCTCCTCCCGCCCCCACCTCGAGAGCGGACAGCGTGCGCAGCGCGGACCCGATGTCGTCCGGACGGTGCGCTTCGTCCACCACGCCGTACGCGATGAAGCCCCAGAACGCGTCGCTGATCTCGTCCGGAGTGCGCGGCCCATCCGCGTGGTACCAGAGCGCAACTCCGTTGATGGCGCCGAAGATGAGGAAGCGCAGGAGGCGGAGGTCGATGCCCGGATGCAGCCGGCCGGTGCCGGCCGCCTCGTAGAGGAGGCCGGACCAGAAGGCTTCGTACCGGTCGCGCAGCTTGATCATCTCTTCGCGGGCCGCTCCCTTCAGCGACCGCCATTCGAAGAGCACGACCTGTGACGCGGGACGCGAGAGCAGGTAGCGCAGGCGCGCGCGCAGGGCGAGGCGCAGCCGCTCGACGGGGTCGCGCACGTCGTGGATGGCGGCGCGGATGCCGACGAGGTCCGCATCTTCGCCGCGCTTCATGAGCGCGAGGAGCAGGCTGTCCTTGGTCGGATAGCGGTAGTGCAGGCTCCCCGGAAGCATGCGCGCTTCCTTCGCGATCTCACGGACGGTCGTGGCCGCGAACCCCTTCTTGCGGAAGAGGCGGGCGGCCGCGTCGAGGAACCGGGCCTCGACCGGCGCTGGAATCGTCCTTGATTTGGGCAAGCGGCCAAGAGACTACCACCGGCCTCTTGGCTGTCAAGAGGCTATTTTCGTGGCCGCACACGGTCGGCGGGCTGATTCCTTGGCTGTCCGACCAAGCCATTGACCCGTGGCCTGCTCCGGGCCTAGGATCGCGTTCATGGGCGGTGCGGAATACCAGGCGCGCGGCGCGGTGGCCGTCATTACCTTGGACAACCCTCCCGTGAACGGGCTCGGCCATGCCTTGCGGCGGGGTCTCGTCGATGGGCTCGACCGCGCCGCCGCCGATCCGGCCGTCCAGGCCGTCGTCCTCGTCGGCGCGGGGAAAGGCTTCTCCGGCGGAGCCGACATCAAGGAGTTCGGGACGCCGAAGATGACCGCGGAGCCGTCGCTGCATACGGTCATCCGCGTGGTCGAGGCCTCGCCCAAGCCGGTCGTGGCCGCCCTCCACGGCGTGGCCATGGGCGGCGGCCTCGAGCTCGCCCTTGCCTGCCACTATCGCGTCGCCGCTCGCGGCGCCCAGGTCGCCCTGCCCGAGGTGAAGCTCGGCCTCCTTCCGGGGGCGGGCGGGACGCAGCGCCTCCCGCGCGCGGTGGGTCTCGAGACCGCGCTCAACATGATCGTCTCCGGCACCACCGTGCCCGCCGTCCAGCTCGAAGGCACGCGCCTCTTCGACGCGATCGTCGACGGCGATCTCGTGGAGAAAGCGGCCGCGTTCGCGGAGACGGTGGCCGCGCGCCGCCCCCTCCCCCGGCTGCGCGACCTCCCCGTGCGCCATCCGAACGCGGAGGGATTCCTCGCCGTCGCCCGCGGCGCCGTGGCCTCCGTGTCGAAGGGCTACCCGGCTCCGCTCAAGTGCGTGGAGGCGCTGGCCGCGGCCGCGTCACAGCCGTTCGAGGAGGGCCTGCGCACCGAGCGCGATCTCTTCCTCGCCCTCCTCGGCACGACCGAATCGAGCGCGCTGCGTCATGCCTTCTTCGCCGAGCGCGCGGCGGCCAAGATCGCCGACGTGCCCGAGGACACGCCCGCGCGCCCCATCCGCAGCGCGGCCGTCATCGGCGCCGGCACCATGGGCGGCGGCATCGCGATGAACTTCGCGAACGCGGGCATCCCCGTCACCGTGCTCGAGGCCGATCGCGAGCGCCTCGACAAGGGCATCGCCACCATCCGCAAGAGCTACGAAGGCAGCGCCAAGAAGGGCAAGCTCACCGCCGCCCAGGTCGAGGAGCGGATGGGCCTCCTCCGTCCGACGCTCAGCTACGCCGACGTGGCCGCGGCGGACGTCGTGGTGGAAGCCGTGTTCGAGGACATGGCGGTGAAGCAGGCGGTGTTCAAGACCCTCGACGAGACCATGAAGCCGGGGGCCATCCTGGCCAGCAACACGTCCACCCTGGACCTCGACGCCCTGGCCCGGACGACGCGCCGGCCCGCGGACGTGATCGGGACGCATTTCTTCAGCCCCGCGCACGTCATGAAGTTGCTCGAAGTCGTCCGCGGCCGGGAGACGGCGAAAGACGTGCTCGCCACCGTGATGGGGCTGGCCCGGACCATCAAGAAGACGGCGGTGGTCTCCGGCGTCTGCGACGGCTTCATCGGGAACCGGATGCTCGAGCAATACCTGCGGCAGTCCCTCCTGCTCCTCGACGAGGGCGCGCTCCCCGCGCAGGTGGATCGGGCCCTCGAGGCATTCGGCATGGCCATGGGACCGTTCCGCATGTCCGACCTGGCCGGCAACGACATCGGCTGGCTGATCCGCAAGCGGCGCTACGCCGAGCACCCCGAGAGCGAACGCTCCGTGATCGCCGACCGCTTGTGCGAGCAGGGCCGCTTCGGCCAGAAGACGGGCGCGGGCTGGTACCGCTACGAGGCGGGGCGCCGCGACGCCCTCCCCGATCCCGCCGTGGACGAGATGATCCAGGCCTACCGGCGCGAGAAGGGAATCACGCCGCGACGCATCCCCGACGACGAGATCGTGGACCGCTGCGTCTTCGCCCTCGTGAACGAAGGCGCGAAGATCCTCGACGAGGGCATCGCGCAGCGCGCGTCCGACGTGGACCTCGTCTACCTCGCGGGCTACGGCTTCCCGCCCTTCCGCGGCGGGCCCATGTTCTACGCGGACACGGTCGGCCTCTTCAACGTGGTGCGCCGGATGAAGGAATTCGCGTGGGTCCCGGCTCCGCTGCTCGCCCGTCTCGCCGACGAGGGCAAGACGTTCAATCGCCCGTGAGACTCCCATGACCGACGCCGTCATCGTCTCCACCGCCCGCACCGGCCTCGCGAAGTCCTGGCGCGGCGCCCTCAACATGACCCACGGGGCGACGCTGGGCGCCCATGCCGTGCGCGCCGCCGTGGAGCGCGCGCGGATCGATCCGGCCGAGGTGGAGGACGTCCTCATGGGCTGCGCCCTGCCCGAGGGCACTACCGGCGGCAACATCGCGCGCCAGATCGCGCTCCGCGCGGGCCTGCCCGTGACGGCAGCGGGCGTCACCGTCAACCGCTTCTGCTCTTCGGGGCTGCAGACGATCGCGATGGCCGCGCACCGCGTCCTCGTGGATCGCGTGCCCGTGCTGGTCGCGGGCGGCGTGGAGTCGATCTCGTGCGTGCAGAACGAAGCCAACGGGCACATGGCCCACGACCCCTGGCTGGTCGAGCACAAGCCGGCCATCTACGACACGATGCTGCAAACGGCGGAAACGGTGTCGCGCCGGTACGGCATCCCGCGGCAGGCCCAGGACGAATACGGCGTGCGCAGCCAGCAGCGCGCCGCCGCCGCCCAGGCGGCCGGGAAGTTCCAGGACGAGATCGTGCCGTTCACCACGGTGATGGCGGTCGCGGACAAGGAATCAGGCCGCCTCTTCACCAAGGAGGTCACCCTCGGCGCGGACGAGGGGATCCGCCCGGAGACGACCTACGAGGCGGTCGCGAAGATCAAGCCCGCGCTGCCCGGCGGCGTCGTCGCCGCCGGCAACGCGAGCCAGTTCTCCGACGGCGCCTCGGCCTGCGTGGTCATGGACGCCCGCCTGGCCGAGAAGCGCGGCCTTTCGCCCCTCGGGATCTTCCGCGGCTTCGCGGCGGCCGGCTGCGAGCCGGACGAGATGGGCGTCGGTCCCGTGTTCGCGGTGCCGCGCCTGCTCGAGCGCGCCGGGGTCAAGATGGCGGACGTCGGCCTCTTCGAGCTCAACGAGGCGTTCGCGGTCCAGGTCCTCTACTGCCGGGACAAGCTCGGCATCCCGGACGACCGCCTCAACGTCGACGGCGGGGCCATCGCGATCGGCCATCCCTACGGCGTGTCCGGAGCGCGTATGGTCGGCCACGCCTTGATCGAGGGGCGGCGCCGCGGCGTGCGCTTCGTGGTGGTCACGATGTGCGTGGGCGGAGGCATGGGCGCGGCCGGCCTCTTCGAAGTGGCCTGACCTGTCCGTCGTACGCCTGAAGTCGTAGCGGCCCACTCCGCCTTCGTGCCGATGTGCATGCCCGGCGCGACCTCTAGCCTTGTCGCATGGCCCCGCGACAGCGCATCTCCCGATCCATTTTCCTGGTCGTTCTCGTCTCGTCCCGGATCCTGACCGCGGCCCCTGCGGACGAGTGGCCGGCTCTCCCGCGCTACGAGCCCATGGCCGTCCCCGCCGACAATGCGATGACGGCGGCGAAGGTCGCGCTCGGCCAGCAGCTCTTCTTCGATCCGCGCCTGAGCGGCGAGGGCCTGAAGGCCTGCGCGTCGTGTCATCGCCCGGAGTACGGGTTCACGGAGGGAACGCCGGCGGGCGGGCGCGTGTGCCCCTCGCTCTGGAACGTCGCCTACCAGGACAAGCTCTTCTGGGACGGCACCGCGTCCACCCTGGAGCGCGCGGCGGCGGGCATGTGGCGGTTCGCGCTGGCTCCGGGCAAGTCCGGAAAGCCGGGCACCGCGGACGTCGCCATGCGACTGAGCGCCATCGAGGGATACCGGTCCCAGTTCCAGTCGGTGTTCGCCGAGGACGCCACCACCGAAAACGTCCCGAAAGCCCTGGCCGCGTTCCTGCGTACTCTGGTCACGACGCGCACACGCTGGCTGCGCTTCCGCGACGGCAACGAGAAGGCGCTGACCAGGGACGCGCGGCGCGGCTGGGCGCTGTTCGACGGCAAGGCGCGCTGCACGGCCTGCCACAACGGCGCGCTCCTGACCGACCAGCAGTTCCACAACGTCGGCATCGGGATGATCGCGGAGAAGCCGGACCTCGGCCGCGGCAACATCGTGCGCGAGGACCGCTATCGCGGCGCGTTCAAGACGCCGACGCTGGTGGACATCCCGCGCACGGGGCCCTACTTCCACGACGGGAGCGCGGCCACGCTGGAGGAAGCGGTGGACGTGATGGCCGGCGGCGGAAAGCCGAACCCCTACCTCGACGCGGCTCTCACCCGCGCGAAGCTGACGGCACGCGAGCGCGCGGACCTCCTCGCTTTCCTCCGCGCCCTCACGGTCGAGGAGACGGTCGCGGCTCCGGAGCTTCCGCGGTGAGCATTCCCCGGCCGCGGAACGTCTCCGCCGCCCCTGGCGCTTCGAAGTCGAAC
>Ga0075366_10001762_pt1 | contig 10906 bp, 8 predicted proteins | sample EndMethybrTD3031_FD_72351 | JGI IMG/M metagenome (GOLD analysis project Ga0075366, IMG submission 72351) | Populus endosphere microbial communities from Tennessee, USA - Endosphere MetaG P. TD hybrid TD303-1 | ecosystem: Host-associated > Plants > Roots > Endosphere | place: USA: Tennessee... | reverse complement strand
CACTATGAGTGTTCGGAAGATTTCAAATTCCCCCCTTGGGAGGGGTGTGTTGGAAATGTGCGGTGGCAGGGAGGGGTTTATCCGCTATTTCAAACGAATAAGTACGTCAATGAAACCCCTCCCTGCACCCTCCCAAAGGAGGGAGTCGCACAATCCCACGCTCTGTTATTTCTTCCGAACACTTATGGTATTATCACCGCACCAGCAGGCTGCTTACCTTTTCCAATGAAACAGGATTTATCAAATTATGCGATAGCATGATAACACAGGCAGCAGGAGGGGGTTAACAGGGTTAACATAATTTGAAAATCATTAAAATAAGTTATTGATTGTCAGTTGTTTAATAAGATGTTGGGGTTACGCGAAAGATTTGCAATAATTCAGCTTGTGGCCGGTGTTAGCACGCTTGAGCTTGCAGAAATATCTCCATAAGATAAATCCCTAATTAAAACTTAATCTTGCCTTGACATGTTATCTCAACATGAACCGTCTCCTTAAAAAGCTCGAAAAAATTGGCCGCGATCCTAAGATCACTGCAAGGGCAGTTGGCTTGCGTTATGTTTCTGACTCATCGCCGGGATATACCCGCAAAAAATCGGGAAAGGGCTGGAGCTATTATGATGCGGATGGTAATCTGGTAAAAGACAAAGAGCTGATAACAAGGTTCAATAAGCTGGTGATCCCCCCGGCTTATACCAACGTTTGGATCTCGCCTTATGAAAACGGTCACCTGCAATTTACCGGTACAGATGCCGCTGGGCGCAAACAATACCGTTACCACACCTATTGGAACCAGATCCGCAATCAATCCAAATATCATCGCATGCAGTCTTTCGCCGCGTACTTACCGGCAATTCGTGAGCAGGTAGATAAAGATCTGGCAAGACGTGATCTTGGTCATGAAAAGGTAGTGGCACTTGTGGTAAGGTTAATGGAATTGACAAGTATCAGGGTAGGGAATGAGTCGTACAAAAAGTTGTATGGATCATTTGGTTTAACAACTTTGCAAAACAGGCATGTAAAGGTTGAAGGTTCTAATTTACGATTTGAGTTTAAAGGTAAAAAAGGGGTGTTTCACAAAGTATCGCTCCAGAGCCGTAAGCTGGCCCGTTTAGTAAAGCAATGCCGGGATATTCCGGGAAAAGAGCTTTTTCAATACTATAATGAGGATGGAACCCGTTGCAGTGTTGGTTCAGGCGATATCAATAATTACCTGCACGAAATAACCGGCGAGGATTTTACAGCCAAGGATTTCCGTACCTGGGCCGGCAGTGTGAGTGCGCTATACGCCTTTAAAGAAGCCGGGGAGTTTAATAGTATAACCGAATGCAAAAAGAAGATTGTGAGCGTTTTGGATGAAGTTGCTATAAACCTTGGGAACACGCGTACTGTGTGCAAAAAGTACTACGTGCACCCATCGGTTATTAAAAGTTATGAAGAAGGCACCATTTTTAAGTATATCAGCCAGCTTGATGAACGCGAAGAGGTAAAAGCCGCCGAACTTAATATTGCTGAGAAAGCCTTACTCAACCTGCTGGAAACGGAAAAACTGGCCGAGGCCAGTTGAAGGTTGATTATGTTTAAAGTTGCTTAAGAGAGTGGTTATTTCTATTAAATATTAACTGATCTTATCTTATCGAAATAAAACTACTCACCTAATCCAACTTAATCAACCAATTACTTTACTTTTTACGGGTGGTAATCACTACTACACCGTCTTTGGCTTTATCGCCGTATTTTTTCGTACTGTCATCGCCTTTCAATATCGAAATGCTTTCTATTTTGTCGGGATTAAGTTTTTTAAAGGCTTCTGTGGAACTTGTTTTACCGTCTATTACAATTAATGGGTCTTTATCGCCATTAGTCATAATGCTCATTCCGTTTACGTTTAACGCCTTAACGTTTGCTTTTTTGCCGTAGCCGGTAACAACCACATCGCCTCCATTTGCCACTATCGCGTCATCATCGGATTTTATGCTGTATGAAAGGGCCGTTGGTTTAGCTTTTACGCCGTTTATGGTTATGCTGCTACTGCCAGTTCCGCTTGATGAGCTGGTAGTGTTTTTTGAAATGTAAGTTTTTACATTGCTGTAAGTTTTACCACCACTTTTACTAACCGGACCAACAGTTACTACGTTAATATTGTCATTGTCATTTAGCACAGTATAGCCGCTTAGGTTGGTGTTAACCTTTTTAAAAGTAATGTTGGGTACATCTTTTTCGAGCTCGTCCTTATTAGGAGCGTCTTTAGTAATTATGTAAGCAACTTTAACAGGTTTGTCATCATCAATTTTTACAAACTTCCGGGCGTTATCGCCGGTAAGTATATACATGTTCTCGATTTTTGTCGGATCGAGGGTTTTACTGGTAGATACCACGCCATTTATCACAAATACCAAAGAATCTTTTTTAATGAATGCAAAAGATATCTTTAGCTCTTTATTAGTATCCGGTTTGACGGCCATTGGCGCGATAGCTATTAACGGTGTAAGTGAGGGTTGAGGCACGGCCGCGGGTGTAACCGTTGGTTTTGCAGCAGGTGTTTTGTGGATTGGTTTACCTGCTTTTACCGGTTTTGCAGATGGAATTTCGTCTGCATTGATGTTAATGATCCTGGCCAGTGGTTGTACCGCGGCGGCAAGGGTGATCCTCACCGGTTTGGCAAAGTCAGCTTTTGAAATGCTGAATACCAGCAACAGGGCCATAACGGCCGGCACTACAAAAGCGTAGCGGGTGAGGTTAAGTTTCGACGATCTTTTCGCGTTCATCATGATTATCCGTTTTTTTATAGTTGAAATATTGAAATGGTTTACAATGCCGGGTTGGTTGTTGTTAAAGCTTACATTAACCAAACTGTATTGGTATGCTTTACTGTCGATACCGTTTTTGAGGATCTTTCGATCAGTAATAAACTCGATGTTTTCCCTTACCGCCCGCTTAATAAGCCAGATGCCCGGGTTAAACCAGTAAAAGATACTGCTCAATTCAGCTAACAAAATATCGGCAGTATGCCACTGGTTTACGTGTACCTGCTCATGCAGCAGGATTGATTTCAGATCGGCGGGTTCATGTTTGGCGGGGTTTACATAAATGCTTCGCCAAAATGAAAATGGCGCCGCGTCTTTATCCATTACCCTTACCAAATGGCCGCCTATGTATTGAGGTTTGGAGTTTTTATACAATCGTAACAGTGATAAAAGCTGCAAAGCCAGGCGGATGAACAACAATCCTGCGCCTGTCCAGAATATAATGCCCAGCCAGTACCAGTAATCAAATGTTTGAACCGGCTGGTTCACCAGTTGAGCCGGCGACTGCCAGTTAAGGGCTATTTGCTCCATAGGTTTGGCCAGTTCTTCGTGCCGCTGCACAAAAGCCGAAAAATTGATCTGTGGATAAATACTGGCAAACAGGATTGCCGCAAGCAAATAGATCCGGTTAAGTGTATAAAAGGTAAGGGGCCTTAGCACCAGGTAATAGCCCGCGCAAAACAATAGCAGGGCTATGTTCACTTTCAGTAAAAAAACAAATGTTGCCGGCATGGTTGTAAGGTTTATTGTTTTTCAATGAGTTTAATGATCTCTTTCAGGTCGGTAGCGCTGATCTTTTTTTCGTTGGCAAAAAACGTCACCAGGTCTTTATAGGAGTTTTGAAAATAGTCGCTTACAAAACCGCTCATAAAGCGCTTTTTATATTCCTCTTCTTGTATCAGGGGCAGGTAACGGAACGAGTTGCCTAATTTTTCGCTTTTCAAAAATCCTTTGCGTTCCAGGTTTTTTATGGTTGAGGCAAGGGTGGTGTAGGGTGGCTTAGGTTCGGCCAGCTGATCTAAAAAATCCTTGATAAATCCCGGGCCCGATTGCCACACTGCTTGCATTGCTTCTTCCTCTTGTTGCGATAGTTTTTCCATTGTTTTTACGATTGTTTCGTAAATCTACGAACTATTCGTAGTAATGCAAATTTATTTTAACTTTTTAACAGAATTTAACGTTTGGGAGGAGAGGTTAGTGATTGGAGATCAGTGATTAGGAGGTTGTCCGAATCAGAATTAACAGGATTTTAGAATTTACAGAATTGTCTTAATCAGAATTAACAGATTTAAGAATTAACTGAATGCTACTTCCATGAAAATTACCAATTCTGAAAATTTTATAATTCTGAAAATTCTGATTCAGACAAATGCGTTAGGGAGAGGAGCGGATACCAGCCAATGAGCGTAAGGCCTGCAGGCGTATGAGCGGAAAGCCCGGCCGCAGGCAACGCCCTTAATCTGAACCATGATTTTTAGGATTAATGGATTGGCAGGATGTTACTTTGAAATTGTCTGAACCCGAGTTAGACCAATTGTTATAATTTATTGAATTTGCCTGTTATTTTGTTAATTCATTAATTCTGAAAATTCTGATTCAGACTAAAATTCGAGTTCAGACAAAAACATCAACCATATCTTAACATAAATTCCCCGGTCATCAAAACAACGTTGTTAATTTTATAAAAGCTGTAACAAAAGTTGTTTTACGCTTAACATAAAAGCAAACAAAAAACTATATTTAAACCAGAGTTGATTGTAAAACATAAATACGCGCTTATTGAAAACTATTACCCGCAGGGACTTTTTAAGTAAAGGTGCCATGTTGGCTGGCGGTGCTTATCCCGCTATGCTTGCCCTTGGCTTATTGAAACCATCGCCAGCACATGCTTTCAATCTTGAGGGCAGCGGCAAAGGCAAACACATTATTATTTTAGGGGCCGGGTTAGCCGGCATGACCTGTGCCTATGAGCTTGGTAAGCTCGGCTATCAATGTACCATTTTGGAGGCGCGGCAACGCACCGGCGGTCGCTGCTTTAGTATTCGTAACGGCAGTACCAATACCGAAATTGATAAGCCTGCGGCTACAGCCCGTTTTGATGCCGGCCAATATTTCAATGCCGGCCCATCGCGCATACCACACAACCATGAGCTTACGCTGCATTACTGTAAAGAGCTGGGGGTGCCTATTCAGGTTTATAACAACGTAAATGAAGGCGCTTATTATTTTGCTGAAGGCAAAGGCCCTTTATCCAACAAAAAGATAAAGGTTAGGGAGGTGCATAATGATATCCGGGGATACATGACCGAAATGCTGGCTAAAAGCATTGACCACGGTAGTCTCGATAGCAGCTTTACCAAAGAGGATGGCGAAAAGATCATCGAATACCTGCAAGCCGAAGGTGGATTGGATGTTGATAAACTGTACAAAGCTTCGGCACGCCGGGGTTATGCCGAAACGCCGGGAGCCGGCGACAAGCCCGGTAAAGTTGCTGATCCGCATAAGCTGGCCGATCTGCTGCATTCAGGTTTGATGGATCCCGATTTTTATAATGTGGCCGAATATACCTACGAACTGCAGATGACCATGTTTCAGGCCGTGGGTGGGATGGATCAGATAGCTAAAGCGTTGGAAAAGAAAGTGGCGCCGTCAATAAAAACGGGGGCGGAGGTTACTGCCATTAATAATGTACCTGATGGTGTTAAGATAACTTATAAAGACGCTACAGGAGAGCATCCCTTAAACGGCGACCTGTGTATTTGCACTATTCCGCTGCCGGTACTAAGCAATATCAGCAATAATTTCAGCGGTGATGTTAGTCGTGCTATTGATTATATCAGCTATAACCAAACCGGGAAGATTGGCCTGCAGTTTAAACGCAGGTTTTGGGAGGAGGATGAACATATATACGGTGGTATAACGCACACTAACAATGATTTAACGCAGATTTTTTATCCATCCTATGATTATTTAGGAAAAAAGGGTATCTTGATTGGATATTACAACTTTAACGAAAAAGCGCAAAAGATCGGCGCTTTAGGCTACGCCGAAAGGGAGAAGTTCGCGCTGGAAAAAGGCAGGCTGATTCACCCGCAATATGACAAGGAGTTTGAAAGCTCGTTTTCGGTAAGCTGGCATAAAACAAAATATAATTTAGGCGGATGGGCGGTTTATACCACAGAAACCCGCAAAACACAATACCCGGTACTGTTAAAACCCGATAAGCAGGTATATTTTGCAGGCGAGCATTTAACATACCTTAATGCCTGGATGGCCGGTGCCTTTGAATCGGCCAGGAGCACGGTTGCCGCTGTACATGCAAGGGTTACAGGCCAGCGTACCCAATACCCGGCTCAAAAATAAAACGACGTTAAAAAACATTAAGTACCACCACCATGTCAAGTACAATTAACCGCAGAAACTGGATCAAATCCAGCGCATTTATGGCCGGGGGACTGGCCCTTTTTTCAGGAACAATTGGTAAGCTGGCAGCCATGCCGGCCCGTGTATTTAAACCCTTAACCCGCGGCCTAACCGACCAGGAAGCTATTACCAATGCAGGCTTTGAATTAAAAGCAAGGCTCCTTGCTAACGAGAATCCGTTTGGTCCATCGGCTACTGTTAAAAAAGCCATTCAGGATGCTATTGATAAAAGTTATCAGTACCCTTTTATGCAGCTGTCCCAGATTTATGGGAAAATTGCTGCGTACGAAGGCGTAAACTCAAATAATATACTGATGGATGCAGGCTCAACCCCGCTTTTACTTGCGGCTGCCATGCATTTTACTAAAGGTGGTAAAAGCGTAATCACCGGCGACCCTTCATATGATGACCTGCCAGGCAGGGCCCAGGCGCTTGAGGGAAAGTGGGTAAAAGTGCCGCTGACCGTCGATTATAAACTCGACCTGGACGCCATGGAAGCAAAGGTTGATGACAATACCGGTTTAGTTTATATATGCAATCCCAATAACCCAACCGCTACTGTGGTTGATACCGAAAAGTTAAAGGCCTTTTGCGAGCGGGTGTCAAAAAAAACAACCGTTTTTGTCGATGAGGCTTATATAGATTACCTGCCTGATCCGAAGGCTGCAAGTATGATCAGTTCTGTTAAAGCGGGTAATAATGTGATAGTTGCACGCACCTTTTCAAAACTTTATGGCTTTGCCGGCTTAAGGCTCGGGTATATTATATCGCAGCCGGATACCATCAAAACATTTGAAAAATATACTACCCAGGCCTGGAGTATTAGCGCAACTACACTCGCCGCCGCCATAGCGGGTTATCGCGAAGAAGCATTTCTGAAAGAAACCCTGGAAAAAACAAATGCTTCTAAGGAGTACCTGTACTCGGTGCTTAAAAAAGAAGGATATGAATACATCCCCTCATCGGCAAACTTTGTCATGTTCCCGCTGAAAATGGACGGCAAAAAATTTGTCGGCGAAATGATGAAGCGCGGCGTAGGCATTCGTAACTGGCAATTTAACGGCAAAGACTGGTGCCGCGTAAGTATTGGCCGCATGGACGAAATGGAAGCCTTTGCCGATGCGTTTAAACAGTTATCTTAAGTGATTGGAGGTTAGAGATTGGAGGTTAGGTTTCAATAGTTTTATACAAATAACCCTAACTTTCAATTTCTGACCATTCCCTAATCACTAATCTCCAACCTCTAATCTCTAAAACAAAGTGCACAAACTAACATTAACACTATTACTGAGCTCTTCATTGTATTTTGCCCAGGCGCAAACTGTAAACCCTCGTCCGCTTACTATGGATGAGTATAAAAAGGCGCAATCATTCGCGATTGCTAATTTGGATAATGACACCTACGTTAAATTTGAAAATACCTACGTACTTGACCGTTATGAAAACCGTAAGCCTTATTTTATAACCGGGGCCGACGGCTTGAAAAAACGTATCGACCTGTATAAACTGGTTGCCAAAGAAGGTATGCAGGAAATAGGTCTGATGGTGTTTTATACCAACGAAAAAGGCAAGCTTTACAAAGCCCTCGTGCCCGATTTTACTGCCGATGCTAAAGTTTGGGAGCAGTATTTTCAGGATATTGATAATATCAACAAAGTGGAGCAGAACTTTATCCTGAAGCTGTCGTACGTGCTGTCAAAGGAAGTTAGCTTTCAACAATATAAGGCACTTAACGCGGGTAAGGATCTGAAGGAAGAGGCAGCTACCTATGGCAATGATATCTGTTTTCCTGGCGAAGAACTGGTTACCATGGCCAATGGCGATAAAAAAATGTTGAAAGCTGTGAAAAGTGGCGATGAGGTAATAACGGTTGATCCGTTGACTAAAAAAAGTGCAGCTGTAAAAGTAAAAGAGCTTACCATACATGAGGCCAAAAACTACGCTTTAACGCAACTGGTACTGGTATCGGCCCAAACAAAAAACACGGCCGAAGGCAGGCAGGTAAAACTGAATAGTAAAGTGTTACAGGCAACACCTAATCACCCTATGTTAACCAAACAGGGCAATATAAAAATAGGAGAGGTAGCTACCGGCCAGGAAGTACTTTGCCTGAACGAGCTAACCGGCAAATATGAAACTTTCACCGTACTGCAAAAAACAGAACACGCGGGCGGTGTACAAAGAGTATATAACATTGTTGCCGATGGCGGTAGCACCCTGCTCATGAATGGTGTAATGGTAATGCAAAAGTAATTTAGTGTTCCCTTTCTCTGCTTTAATCAATTTCTACAAACCTGTTCCCCCTCTGGGGGATTTTACAATTTATTAAACATGTATTAATTGCCCAAGGACAGATGCACCAAAGGTGCAAAAGGCTTGTAGCTCGTAAAGTTATAGAATGCCCTTTGCCCCCAGAGGGGCGAAACACGACGACTTGCTGTTTAAACGACAAGCAATTTTGTGAGCAAACTTAAACTCGTGGAGGAACCTTGAGTTATTCCTAAAATACTTAGTTTCTTAACAATGTCGGCAGCAATGCGTAGTCCGGCCAGGTTAACTATCGGGAAACATGCTTCTGTAATAATGAAGTTACCGTGAATAATTCAATCATTTGCTTAAAAATGTTGCAACATTAAAACCAATGATTTAATTTAGATGACTTAAACATGACAATTATGCCTGTTAACAAAAAATTATTAGTTACACTCGGTCTGCTATCCATAGTAGTGTTTGGCGCCATGACCAACATTAAACCACAGGACGAAGGTTTTAAAAATCTTAAGGTTTTGCCTAAAAACATTTCGGGCGAGAACCTGCACAAGGTTATGGAAGATTGGGAACATTCATTAGGTGTACATTGCAACTTTTGCCATGCCCGTAATGAAGAAACTAAAAAGATGGATTGGGCAAGCGATGCCAAGCCTGAAAAAGCAATGGCGCGCGATATGTATAAAATGATGAACAAAATTAATCAGAAGTATTTTCATGCCAAAAAGGATTCTTTAGGCATGATTATGCAAAGTGGTGTTAACTGCAATACCTGTCACCGTGGTACAGCTCATCCTGAGGTTATGGTACCTGACGGAAAAGGTCCGGGTGGTCAGCCTGGTCCGCCGCCTGCTGGTCCTGCCCCGGGCAACCCTGCGCCAACTAAGCCATAATTAACAAGCGTATTAGTATAATTAAATGCCTTTGGTGATCCCAGGGGCATTTTTGTTTTATAGGGGTTATTATCAGCTGTGTTTACCTGCAAGTAAAAATTAGGTTAAGGATTTTGTATTTAACTATTGAATATTTATCCTTTTTGACAGATAGCTTCAAACTGTATTCATGAAAAATTCATGCTTGGTAACGATCTTTATACACGATAAAGATTCGTTGGTTTTATTTAGGAATTGCTGGTTGATTTATGATCAAATTTGCAATGTTGATTTATGAAACCGGGGACTGATTATTGTAACCTTTAATATTATCATAATTAATAAATGACTGCTGAGTTTCGGATTAAGCCACAGGAGCAAGCTAATGTCTCAACAAATTCCAGCGATTTATTTTGCCGGAATTGCAAAAGCCGGTTGAGCCGTATCAAACGGAGCAGCCTTGCCAAATTTTTATTGTTGGGTTTACCCTTTAAAAAATATATCTGTTATAAGTGCTCCCGTAAAACCTACAGGTGGGCACCCAAATAATATTTCAATCGTTTTATAAGCATTGGGTATGTAGTATCTTTTTGTGTAAATCAATTACATTTGTTTTATGCAGAAAATACTGGTTGCCAACCGTGGTGAAATAGCTTTACGAATTATGCGCTCGGCGCGCGAAATGGGTATTAAAACCGTTGCGGTTTACTCACATGCTGATCGGGACGCCCTGCACGTGCGCTATGCCGATGAGGCTGTAAATATCGGGGAAGCTCCATCCAGTCAATCCTATCTTATTGGAGAAAAGATCATAGCTGCATGTAAGCAAACCGGGGCCGAAGGTATCCACCCGGGATATGGTTTTTTGAGCGAAAATGCCGGTTTTGCCAGGCTGGTTAAGGATTCGGGACTTATTCTTATTGGCCCTTCTCCCGAGGCCATGGAAGTAATGGGTAACAAGTTATCGGCCAAAGCTGCGGCACTCAGGTATAATATCCCGATGGTCCCCGGAACGGAGGAAGCCATTACTGATGTTAACGAAGCTAAGAAACGGGCTATTGAGGTAGGTTTTCCAATATTGATCAAAGCGGCTGCGGGGGGCGGGGGTAAAGGGATGCGCATTGTTGAAAGCCCGGCAGACTTTGAAGAGCAGATGCAGTTAGCGGTATCTGAAGCTACATCAGCTTTTGGCGACGGCTCTGTTTTCATTGAGCGCTATGTATCATCCCCCAAACACATCGAGATCCAGGTACTTGGCGATACGCATGGTAATATCGTGCACCTGTTTGAGCGTGACTGCTCGGTACAGCGCCGCCATCAAAAAGTAGTTGAAGAAGCTCCATCGGCAATATTAACGCCTGAAATCAGGGAAAAGATGGGGCGTTGTGCGGTTGATGTAGCCCGGTCTGTAAATTATACAGGAGCGGGTACGGTTGAGTTTATCATGGATGAAGGTTTGAATTTTTATTTCCTGGAAATGAATACCCGTTTACAGGTTGAGCACCCTGTTACGGAACTGATAACCGGTATTGACCT
>Ga0075366_10001761_pt1 | contig 10906 bp, 10 predicted proteins | sample EndMethybrTD3031_FD_72351 | JGI IMG/M metagenome (GOLD analysis project Ga0075366, IMG submission 72351) | Populus endosphere microbial communities from Tennessee, USA - Endosphere MetaG P. TD hybrid TD303-1 | ecosystem: Host-associated > Plants > Roots > Endosphere | place: USA: Tennessee... | reverse complement strand
CAGTTATAATATATTTTTCTAAGTTTTTTAAAGGCCGCCCCGGAATCCGGGGCGGCCTTTTTTTGTCATTTGCAGAAATGAAACCCGCCGAAATCAAAACACACTCAAAAGAAATTAACTGTAAGTAATAGCAAATTAATCTTTAATTATTGTTAATTTTTTATGTGATAATATAATGCAGGGTTAACACACGGTTAACATTATAGCTGAACTTTTGTGGCATACAAAAATCACAAAATGAAGAAGCTTTACTCTATCATCCTAACCGTACTGGTTTTAGCCGCGGCAAATGTGGCTAACGCGCAAATTACTACCGGCGTTATCAGCGGAAAGGTTACCGACCAAAAGGGCGGCACATTGCCGGGTGTAACTATTGCCGTGGTAAACACCAGCACAGGTACCCGCTACGGCAACCAAACCAACGCCGATGGCCGTTATACCATCTCAAATGTTAACCCGGGTGGCCCGTATGTTATTACCGCCAGCTTTGTAGGTTATAAAAAACAAGAATTAGCCGGCATTACCATTAACCTGGGCAATGCCACTTATAATTTTAAACTGGAAGATGAAGCTACCGCTTTAAAAGAAGTGATAGTTCGGTCAACCGGTGGTGCTACCAAAACTGGCGCCAGTACACGTATCAATCAAAACCAGCTGCGTAATATGCCGTCACTGACACGCAGTTTGCAGGATCTGACCAGGCTTACACCGCAAAGCAGCAACAACTCGTTCCAGGGTACCAACTATCGTTACAACAACGTAACCCTTGATGGTGCTATTAATAACGACGCGATTGGCTTTAGCCCGTCATTAGGCGGCCAAAACAACGTATCCGGACAGGTTGGTAGCAGTACCCGTACCAGCCCGGTATCGTTAGACGCGATACAGGATATACAAGTATACGTTGCCCCTTACGATATTAAAATTGGTAACGTATTGGGCGGTAGTATTAACGCGGTTACCCGCAGCGGTACCAACAAGGTTACCGGTTCGGTATACGGCTTCGGTCGTGGCGCGTTCCTTATTGGCCCCAACCGCCTGCCTGCCAATGTTGGCGGCGATAACTCAAAAGAACCGTCTGCTTTTCACGATTTCCAGTTTGGTGCGCGTATAGGCTTACCAATTGTAAAAGATAAATTATTTTTCTTCACTAACGAAGAATTTGCCCGCCGGAAAGACCCTGTGATCTTCCCTGCAGGCAGCGCTGGTGCCAACCCTATCCTTTCAGCACAGGACGCGGCAGATATTACCAAAGCATTTACCAGCTATACCGGCGGTATCAGCCCGGGAACCGCAGGTGAAACAAGTATCTTTTCAAACTCGAACAAGTTTTTTAACCGTTTAGACTGGAATATTAACGAGAAGAACCAGTTAACCCTGCGTAATAACACCATTTCATCTACAGCCACTAACCTTGAGCGTGATCAGCAAAACTTCCGTTTTAGCGGTATAGATTATACTTCGCACAACAACTCAACTTCAACCGTTGCCGAGTTAAAATCGAGATTTACTAACGCTATCAGCAATAGTTTGTTGTTTGGCTATTCAAACGTACACGATTACCGCGACCCTAACTCGAACCCGGCCTTACCGCAAATTGAGATCACCGGCCGCACGCCTGGTACTACCATTTTCCTTGGTACCGACCGCGAAGCCGCTATATTTGATATGCACCAAAAAACTACCGAGTTAACCGACAACTTTACCCTGAATACCGGTAAACACTCGTTAACTTTTGGTACCCACAACGAGTTTTATAACATCACCTATAACTTTGTTAACGCCTGGAACGGTCGTGACGCTTATGCAAGCATTGATGATTTTACCGGTGCGTTTAACTCAAATCCGGCTACTACGGTAACCTTTACACCATCGCGTGTTAGGGCCAACTTTAACTATACCAACAATACCCGCGATTTTATTTTAGCTAATCCATCGGCGCAGTTTAAGGTTAACCTGCTTAGCTTATATGCACAGGATGAATTACAGGCTACTGATAATTTAAAAATTACCGGCGGTATCCGTTTAGATTATGCAGGTATACCTAACAAACAGCCATTAAGCACTAAAACTACCGGCGCTGCTGTTGATCCTAACTACGGTAATACCTTTACTTATACCCAGCCAAAAAACATCCAGAACAAGTTTTTGGATAACACCGAAATTAACGGCAGATTATCATTTAGCTATGATGTTAACGGCGACCAAAGCGTAATTGTGCGTGGCGGTACCGGTACATTTACCGGCCGTGTACCATTTGCCTGGTTTGGTTATGCATTTTATAATAACGGCGATACCTACGGCGCTTATGATAAAAACAATATTAACCGTACTACTAACACTATTACCCCCGGCACTAACCCAACCCAGGCCCCTGTTAACGGTGGTTTAGGTTTTGTTAATCAACAAGTACCAGCGCCAAACACCAGCGCCAGCGGCCCTACCCAGGTAGATATGATTGATAATAACTTTAAAATGCCACAGGTTTGGAGAAGTAGTTTAGCAATTGATTACAAAACCCAAAACCAGTGGAGGTTTACCCTGGAAGGTATTTATACTAACGTTATCCACGATTTAAAATTCCAGCAAACCAACACTACCGACCAGGTTACTTACTACCCATACGATACCCAACACCAGCAGCCTATATTTGTGAATACTAAGCCATCGGCTAATTTCACCAATGCTTACCTGCTGTCAAACACCGATCAGGGTAACCGTTATAGCATTACCGGTCAAATTGGTAAAACCTTCCCTTTTGGCTTGAATGCTGATTTTGCTTATACCTACGGGCAATCTAAGGATATCACCAACGGTATCCGTAACTCAATGGAATCGAACTGGCAGTTAAACCAGGCTTTAAACCCTAACGCGCCAACTTTAGCTTATTCAAACTTTGATGTACGCCACCGCATTATTACTAACTTAAACTATAAAATAAGCAGCAAAAAGGCTTCATCTAACTTTGCGATCTTCTTTAGCGCGACTTCGGGTACGCCGTATTCATTCGGCTTCCTGCCAAGTTCTATACAAGGTACAGGTCAGCAGGTTAGCTTGGCTTACATTCCAAATGTTGGCGAAACCATTAAATTATTCAGCACAACACCAACTGCACCTACTGCTGCTGAATCGGCACAGGCTGCTGCTTTCGATCAGTTTATCAATAGTGATCAATACCTGAGCACCCGTCGTGGTAAATTCACCGAGCGTAATGGCGCCCGTACACCATGGAACACCAATGCCGATTTCCGTTTTACACAGGACTTTAACATTGGTACCGACGCGCACAAACAAACTTTAACCTTTACGTTTGATATTATTAACCTTACCAACCTGTTGAACAAGGCCTGGGGACATTATTATTACTCTCCAAACACCTTCAATTCAACCTCAAGTATTGGTTTAACCAAAAACGTTACCCCATCATTTGCTAACGCGGCAACAACTTATCCAACTTACAAATTTGTTAATCCGGGCGTACCATACGCGGTTGACCAGTTTGCATCGCGTTACCAAATGCAGTTTGGTGTACGTTACAGCTTCTAATAGTTAACGCAACTATCTTTAAAAGCCCTGCAACTTTTGTTGCGGGGCTTTTTGTTTAAAAATTAAACACAGCGAAGGATGGAATTAGTCTTTATCGTCTCATTATCAGGGTGTAAAATGTCCCCGATTTGTCCCGGTTAAATCTATTTTAACTATACGTAAATTGAATACCTTTACTATAATTAAACCTCCATCACCTATGTTTCACTCCGTTCCTCCCAGGCTAAGTGCCTGGAAAATGCCCGTCGGCCGTAAACTTAAAGCCCTGTATCGCTTCGCCCTTTTCTTACTAATAACCGCTTTGGCAACTGCTAAAACCCAGGCGCAGGATTTTTTCCCTGAGCAAACAGATTATGCCATAAGAGTAGGAAGCGACGTTGAACTACCGGGCAAAAACATGGGAGATTATAGAAGCACAATGGGCTACAATATTGGCTTTATGCGGCTTTTAGATCATATTACACTTGGCATTAATCTGTCGTACCGTGAGTTTAGTCCTAAAGCTTTGATGCTAACCAGCCAAATAGACGCAGGAAACGAGGCCACGCTCACCTATTCAAACTATACCGCTTTTTTAATTTATATCAGTAGCGCCTATAATGTACCAATTGCCGAACGATTAACAGGCTATGGTGGCTTACATGTTGGTTTTGGTTACAACACTTCATCTATACATTATACAGATGATAGTAATAATACCTACCTGGGTGGCGCCTGCAAACAGGTTTATCTGGCACCTCTGTTAGGGGTTGGCTACGCAGTTAACAATAATGTGGAGATTGATGTCCATGCCGGTTACAACCTTTTTAGCCAAAGCGGCAATCTTATCAATAACCCGCCAAGCGGCTATACCGGTGTATCCCCCACCAGTTATTCGGCTATTACAACGGGGATAGGTTTGGTGTTTAAGTTTTGAAATTTCTGGTGATTAATCATAGTGTCATTTCGAACGAACCCAGGTTGGCTGTGTGATAGGGTGAGGAGAAATCTTCTACGTGCAGCTGGCTTCATGCAGAAGATTTCTCTCTCCGGTCGAAATGACATTATGATTAATCACCAGGAATTATAGGTTCTTCCCCAATTTATCCAGCATTTCGTGAGGTACCTGTTGCAAGTCAAGCACCAGGAAACCATCAAGGCAGTCGGCAAATTTAGGATCAATATTAAAACAGATGATCTTTCCGTTTAACGCGATATACTGGCGCAGCAGCACCGGGATCTTCATATTGCGGGTTTCCACATCGGATATGATACTGTCCAGCCCTTTCAACGAATCGTCCGCGCCTTCCATCAGCAGCTCGGTATCTATCTTTGAAAAATCAACCTTAAACTTTTTTCGCGGGCGAACATATTGCGCCATTTCATGGTCGAAATGATGCTTGGTGATATAATCTACGATCAGGGATTTTGAAAAAGTACTGAACGAGTTGCTGATACTCACTGGTCCTATCAGGTAACGGTAACGCGGGTTATCTAACAGGTACTTTAATATGCCTTTCCATAATAAAAACAAGGGGAGTGGCCTGCCCTGGTATTCTGAACGGATAAACGAACGCCCCAATTCAATACTGCTTTTTAGTACCGGGGTAAACTGGCCTTTTATCTTAAAAACTTCGGCAGTATAAAACCCTTTTTTGCCACGACTGTAAAATATCTCATCGCCCAGGCCAATGCGGTAAGCGCCTACTATCAGTTTGGTTTCGCTATCCCAAATAAACAGGTGATGGTAATAAATATCATACTCGTCCAGGTCTATACTTTTATTAGTGCCTTCGCCCACCTCGCGGAAAGTGATCTCGCGCAACCGGCCTATCTCGCGTATAATATTAGGGATGGATGCTGTAGGGGCGATAAACACCTCGTAATTTTTCTCTGTCCATACCAGGTAATCTTCGCGCAAGGGCTCCAGCTCTTTTTCAATTACATTACGGTCGGTTTCAAAAGCAATTTCCTCGGGCTCACTTTTTATTTTGAATAGATTGCGTGGGTTAAACAGTTTCTTCTCTTCTTCCAGTCCGGCGCCCAGGGCATAAGTTTTAGCCCGCAGGTAGTTTAGCAATTTTACCGGGTTGCCGCTTTCGGGGATATCTTCAAAATGTATAGGCTTGCCAATGCGCAGCTTAATGGTATGGCCCTGCTTGTTAAACAATTCCGACGGTAGCTTGGCTGTACGCAGGGTAGGGTGTATCAGGCTAAGTAAATTAAACAGCAGACCATTGTTACCATGGAAATAGATAGGCACTACCGGCACTTTTGCTTTCGCGATGATCTTGCCCACCACGGGGTGCCACTTGCGGTCGGTTACCTGCTGGGTCTCAATTTTAAAAGTTGATACCTCGCCGGCAGGGAATATACCAATGGGGGTACCTTCGGCCAGCAGTCCCAACGTGTTTTTTATCCCGCTGATGCTGGATGAATGGTCTATATTCTCGAACGGGTTTACGGCAATAAAATAATCGCTAAGGTTTGGGATCTTTTTCAGCAGGAAGTTGGCCATCAGTTTAGCATCGGGCCGCACCATACATAGCATTTTAAGCAGCACCAATCCTTCAACGCCGCCATAGGGATGGTTGGCAATGGCAATAAAAGCGCCATCAGCGGGGATATGGCGTAACTCGGTCTCATCAAAATCAACGGTAACACCAATGCCTTTTAAAATCGCATCAATAAATTCAACACCTTGTTTTGGCTGCGCCTGGGCAAACAGATCGTTCACCTGGTTTATTTTCATAATTTCCATCAGCAAAGCAGCCAGGCCGGGCATTTTCAGCTTATCCAGCTTAGTGGCTTTAGCAAATTCTTCGGTGGTGATAATTTTCATGTTTTAACAATAGGGGTATGTATAATTAACCAGTTAAATATCCTTAAAAATTATTTATTTTACGCCTGTATTCAGCTATAGCGATGTCTTTGCCACTTAAAAATTACTTATCAGTTACTAAAAAGGAGTGGAACGGGCTAATTGTTCTCTTTATACTGATCGTATTGGTTTTGGCGGCACCCTATGCCTGGAAAAAGCTGCATCCCTATCAACTGGTAAACCCAAAGGGATTTGATGCCGCAGCGTCAAGACTGCATGTTGCCGATACTGATACCGCAAAATACACGGATACCAGATTGTTTCGGTTCGATCCCAATAATTTACCTAATACCGCCTGGCGGAAACTTGGCTTTAGCGAGCACCAGGTAACCATTATTAAAAATTACGAAGCTAAAGGCGGCAGGTTTTATAGCAAGGGCGATCTGAAAAAGATCTATTCTATTACCGATAGCGATTATAAACGCATAGCGCCTTATATTAACCTGCCCGAAAAATCAGGCTACCAGCCAAAAACAAACGCTGTGGTTGAGATTAACACCGCCGATACGACTAAGCTTACCGGGATACGGGGCATTGGCAGCGGTTTCGCCACACGCATTATCCGCTACCGCGACAGGCTGGGCGGATTTTACAGGAAAGAACAACTGAAGGAAATTTACGGGGTCGATTCGTTAATGTACCTGGATATTGTGCCGTTTATTAAAGTGGACGTGCGGAAGATCAGTAAGATCAACATCAACCACCCTGATAAAGACCGGTTGCTGGTATTTCCCTACCTTACCTATAAGCAGAAAAACGCTATTGTAGAGTACCACACTCAGCACGGTGATTATACCCAGTTGAGCGATTTAAAGAACATTCCTATTATTGATGACGTAATTTTACGTAAAATTGAGCCATACATTAGTTTCAAATGATAGCAGAACAAATAAAGAAAGCCATACGGGATATCCCGGATTTTCCGAAACCCGGGATCGTTTTTAAAGATATTACCCCAATTTTAAAAGACCCTGCTCTGTGTGATAATATACTGGATGCTTTTGTAGAGCAACTGAAAGGCACCAAAATTGATGTGGTTGCGGGGGTGGAAAGTCGCGGGTTTTTGTTCGGACTATCATTGGCCTGCCGTTTAGGTGTGCCGTTTATCCCGGTACGAAAGGCTGGTAAATTGCCGTTCACTATTAAACAAAAAGCCTATAAGCTGGAATACGGTACGGCCACCATTGAACTGCATACCGATGCTTTTGAACCCGGTCAGCATATACTGATACACGATGACCTGCTGGCTACCGGCGGCACTGTAACCGCGGCAAGCGAACTGATACAGGAAATGGGCGGGGTAGTAGCGGGTTTTAGTTTTGTAGTTGGCCTGGGATTTCTGAATGGTCGGGAAAGGATACAGCCGATAAGCGATAAGGTATTGGTGCTGGCGGATTATTAAAAAACAATTTGTCATCCTGAGTGGAGCGAAGGATCCGGCGCAATACAAGTGGATAAGCAAGATGAGTTTACTTACGTCAGATCCTTCGTTCCACTCAGGATGACAAAATAAACCAACCCAATTTGTCATCCTGAACAAAGTGAAGGATCCGGCGCAATACAAGCGGACAAGTAAGGTGGATCTACTTGCGTCAGATCCTTCGTTCCACTCAGGATGACAGAACATATATATAAATAATGCTTAATAAAAACACCATACCCAGCGGAATTATTATGGGATTAATATTACCCATTTTAGCCGTTTTAATATTCGAGGTAGTAATGCACCCTATTTGGATAACGGCCAATCGTGGCTTGCCTTATTTTGTAGTGGTGGCACTTAACCTGGGCGTGCTGCGCTATTTTGCCAGCAAGCACCAGGAAAAAACCGTGCAGGGTATTATGCTGGTTACCTTTGCTTTTTTAATAGTTGTTTACTTTTTCAGGTACAGATAATGAAGTATTACCTGGTAGCGGGCGAGGCATCGGGCGATTTACATGGCGCCAACCTGATGAAGGCACTGAAAGAACGTGACCCTGAAGCCGATTTCCGTTACTTTGGCGGCGATCTGATGCAGGCGCAGGGCGGCACACTGTTAAAGCACTACGCCGATATGGCTTTTATGGGTTTTGTGGAAGTAGTTGCCAATCTGCGTACCATATTTAAAAACCTGAAAGCCTGTAAAGCGGACATCAGCGCCTGGCAGCCTGACGTGGTGATATTGATCGACTTCCCCGGTTTTAACCTGAAGATTGCCGATTATGCCAAGGCGCAGGGCTTTAAAACATGCTACTATATATCGCCCAAGGTTTGGGCCTGGAACCAAAAACGGGTACTGAAGATAAAGCGCGTGGTAGATCACATGTTTTGCATTCTGCCTTTCGAAGTTGATTTTTATAACAAGTGGGGCATGCATGTTGATTATGTAGGCAACCCTTTACTGGATGCTACAGCTGCGTTTAAATCTGACGCTGATTTTATCGAAAACAACAAGCTAACCGGCAAAAAGATCATCGCATTGTTACCCGGCAGCCGCAAGCAGGAGATCAGCAGGCTGCTGCCTGATATGCTGGCTGTAACGGCACAATTCCCCGATCATCAATTTGTAATTGCCGGGGCGCCATCTTTTGATAAAACTTATTATAACCAATACCTGAGCGGGCAGGATATCCCAATCGTATTTAATGCCACGTACAACTTGCTTAGCCATGCCGCAGCGGCCATTGTAGCATCGGGCACGGCTACGCTTGAAACTGCTTTGTTTAACGTGCCGCAGGTAGTGGTGTATAAAGGAGGGGCTATCAGTATTGCTATTGCCCGCATGGTGGTATCTATCAAGTTCATCTCGCTGGTGAACCTGATCATGGATAAACTGGTGGTGAAAGAATTGATACAGGAAGATTGCAACCCGCAGCAAATTGGCGCTGAATTAGATTTGCTGGTGAATGACTTGGTTTATCATAGCCAGATGTTAGCAAATTACGACGAACTGGACACCCGAATGGGCGCGCCCGGCGCATCGGCAAAAACTGCTGATTTGATTTTGGGGTATTTGAAAAGGTAAGTAGGTGATTTAACCACAGAGGGCACAGAGGTTTTCACAAAGGGCGCAGAGACCATACTTGTGCTTTCCTGATAGGTTCGTATGTATAGGATTCCTTCCGACTTCGGCAAATCCACCACAAAAAAATAAGGCCCTTTGTTTAAAAGGGCCTTACCGTTTTCAATAGGTAATGTAAATGAATTTTATAAGTAGATGTATGTAGATCAGGCGGCTATCAGCTGTTGCTGACTGCTTGCCTTACGGATAGCCGGGCGTTGCACGCTAAACGCTTTCAGATCTTCCATTAACAGTTGCATTAATTGGTTGTCAAATTGGGCAACTAATTTACTCGGTGCTGGTTTTCTGCTATAGTTTTTCATAATAGATGCGTTTATGGTAATAGGTTAAATGTTTTAGTTATGCTGCGTTTAAGCGATTATTAAAACCGTTTTGTATGGTATTAACCAGGTTAGCTTTAGTATTTTTAACAGCCGACAGGTCATTCATCAGGATGTTTTTTAACTCGCTATCAAAACGGTCCATTATTTTAGTTACAGATATTTTTTTTTGCGCTTTCATAGTGGTAATGCTTTGTTGAAATTGTTAGTTATCTAATTCTTTTTTTCTTTATCAATATGATCGGTTTCAGTAAGGTTATCCTTGCGGCGCTTGGCCTCTTCGTATTGCCTTTGTATCTGCTCCTTGTCACGCTCGTCCGAAGGCTCGGTAGGGTGCTGCGGGTCTTCCCACTCCTTCTCCTCTTCCGGTTGCTCTGTATTTGTTTGGGTGACTATCATGTTTTCAATTATTAAATTGATGTATGAATGTTTATTCCAATTCAGTGCCAAAAATTACTTTGCAAACAAAATTGCCCGAAACAGGCATAAACGGGCATTACAGGCTGATTTTTGTATTTTAAAAAGCTATATTAAAACCTACACTGTGTTTTGTAGAATGGTCATCAGCGTACAATAATTGTTCAGGAACGAACGGTTTGGTGGTGTACTTTCATTTTTTGGCGATTAAGCAGATGTACGATTAACACAATGGTTGAAAGTGTAATGCCAATGGTACATACACCGTTCCACTCATATTTATCCCAAACTATAGTAGCCAGGAAGGTGCCCAGCGAACCGCCAATAAAATAGGATACCATATATACGGTATTGATACGGTTACGCGCCGATGGGTTTAACGCGAAGATAATAGCCTGGTTAGAAATGTGCGTGGCCTGCACGCCTACATCCATTAATATTACGCCAACGGCCAAACCAATAAGGCTGTTACCCCATATCATAAATAAAACAAACGACGCAATAATAAGGATGATAGTAAACGCGGATAATTTATAGGCATCTGTTTTGTCGCTCAATCGGCCCATTAACCCGGCGGCAACGGCGCCTAAGGCACCCAGCAAACCAAAAGCGCCGGCTACATCGCTGCCTAAATTAAAATGCTGCTTTAATAAAAATACAATAGTGGTCCAAAAAGCGCTGAAGCAGGCAAAACATAAAGC
>Ga0075366_10001760_pt1 | contig 10907 bp, 9 predicted proteins | sample EndMethybrTD3031_FD_72351 | JGI IMG/M metagenome (GOLD analysis project Ga0075366, IMG submission 72351) | Populus endosphere microbial communities from Tennessee, USA - Endosphere MetaG P. TD hybrid TD303-1 | ecosystem: Host-associated > Plants > Roots > Endosphere | place: USA: Tennessee... | reverse complement strand
TGCCTCGATGTATCTCGGCAATCTGGTTGGCCTGATCATCGTGCTGACCATGGTGCCGGTGTTCGCCGCGATCCTGCGGATTCCGTTCAGCATCATCGCGCCGATCATCCTGGTGATCTGTGCGATCGGCGCCTACACGGTGCACAACTCCACGTTCGACGTGGTGATGATGCTGGTGTTCGGCGTCATCGGCTATGTCCTGAAGAAGACCGACTATCCGTTGGCGCCGATGGTGCTCGCCATCGTTCTCGGCGACAAAGCCGAGGAGGCGTTCCGCCAGTCACTGCTCGGTTCCGGCGGCAGCCTCGGCGTGTTCTGGTCGAGCCCGCTGGTCTCCAGCATTATGGCACTCGGCCTGATCGCGCTGTTCTGGCCGCTTCTTCAGAATGGCCTTGCCTGGATGCGCGCCCCCCGCGCGACGGCCTGATCGGCGTTTGGGTATGGGAATGCAATCTCGGCCAGAACCGTTGAACAGCTTCACTCCGTGGAATATTGTATTCCAGTTGCAGGTGGCTACCGTCCTATGAATGACAATCTGACATCGCGCCGACCGGTCGCGGCTCAAGCCGCGGGGGCCAGTGTGCGCGGCGGAGACGCCGCCCGCCTGGCCATCGAGCCGATCGACACCTCGTTCAGCTTCAAGAACAAGGCCTATGTGGCGCTGAAGAACGTCATCATGTCGATGGACATCTATCGCAGCCGGCAGGACATCCGGCTTGACGAGCGGCAGCTTGCGCAGGACTTCGGCATCAGCCGCACGCCCGTCCGCGAGGCGATGGCGCAGCTTGAGCGCGAGGGTTTCGTCCGCTCGGTGCCGCGACGGGGCGTCTATGTGGTGCGCAAGACCAAGCGCGAGGTGATCGAGATGATCACCGCCTGGGCGGCGCTCGAGGGGATGGCGGCACGGCTGATCACGCGGACCGCCACCGACGAGCAGATTGCCTCGCTGCGCACGTGGTTTGCGACCTTCGAGAACGGCGAGCTGCGGGCGCATCTCGACGAATACTCCGAGGCCAACATCGAGTTTCACCAGACCATCATCCGCCTGAGCGGCAATGGCGTATTGCTTTCGCTCGCCGAGAACCTGTTCACCCACATGCGCATGATCCGGCGCAAGACCATCGGCGAGAAGGACCGCGTCGAGAGGTCGATCCGCGATCATATGAATATCATCGAGTCGCTCGAGGCGCGCGACACCGAGCGCGCCGAGGATCTCGTTCGCAATCATGCGCTCGGCCTTGCCGAGCACGTCGAAAAATACGCCGACTATCTCGATTGATTTGAAAAAGAGTTGAGGGAGGTTCCCATGGCCGACGCAGCAGTGAAAGAGAAACCGGCGGCAGCCGAAGCGGACCGTGAACTGACCGATGGGTTCAATCTGCTCATCGATGCGCTCAAGCTGAACGGTCTCAACACCATCTATGGCGTGCCGGGCATTCCGATCACCGATTTTGGCCGCATGGCGCAGGCCGCGGGCATCCGCGTGCTGTCGTTCCGCCACGAGCAGAACGCCGGCTATGCGGCGTCAATCGCGGGCTTCCTGACCAAGAAGCCCGGCGTATGCCTCACCGTCTCGGCGCCGGGCTTTCTCAACGGACTGACGGCGCTAGCGCACGCCACCACCAACTGCTTCCCGATGATCCTGCTGTCCGGCTCCTCCGAGCGCGAGATCGTCGATTTGCAGCAGGGCGACTACGAAGAGATGGATCAGCTCGCCATCGCCAAGCCGCTCTGCAAGGCGGCGTACCGCGTGCTGCACGCCGAAGATATCGGCATCGGTCTCGCCCGCGCGATCCGTGCTGCGGTGTCCGGCCGTCCCGGCGGCGTCTATCTCGATCTGCCGGCCAAGCTGTTCGGCCAGGTGATCGACGCCGAGAAAGGCAAGAAGTCGCTGGTGAAGGTTATTGATCCGGCGCCGGCCCAGATCCCGTCGCCGGATTCGGTCAAGCGGGCGCTCGACGTTCTGAAGGGCGCGAAGCGTCCGCTGATCATCCTCGGCAAGGGCGCGGCCTACGCCCAGGCCGATGACGCGATCAAGGCGTTGGTCGAAAAGACCGGCGTGCCGTTCCTGCCGATGAGCATGGGCAAGGGCCTGCTGCCCGACACGCATCCGCAATGTGCGGGCGCCGCACGCTCGACCGTGCTGAAGGATTCCGACGTCGTCATGCTGATCGGCGCGCGGCTCAACTGGCTGCTCTCGCACGGCAAGGGCAAGACCTGGGGCGAGGCGCCGAAGAAATTCATCCAGGTCGACATCGAGCCCAAGGAAATGGATAGCAACGTCGAGATCGCTGCGCCCGTGGTGGGCGACATCGGCTCCTGCGTCGGCGCGATGCTCGGCGCCATGGGCGCCTGGCCCGCGCCGCCGGCCGACTGGGTCAAGACCGTGACGTCGAAGCGCGACGAGAACGTCGCCAAGATGGCGCCGCGGCTCATGAACAACAACGTGCCGATGGACTATCACGGCGCGCTCGGCGTTCTTCGGACCATCGTCAAGGAGCGACCGGACGCGATCCTGGTCAACGAAGGTGCCAACACGCTCGACCTCGCGCGCGGCATCATCGACGTGTACCAGCCGCGCAAGCGCATCGACGTCGGAACCTGGGGCATCATGGGCATCGGCATGGGCTATGCCATCGCCGCCGCCGTCGAGACCGGCAAGCCGGTGCTCGCGGTCGAAGGCGACTCGGCCTTCGGATTCTCCGGCATGGAGGTGGAAACGATCTGCCGCTACAAGCTGCCGATCTGCGTCGTCATCTTCAACAATGACGGCATCTATCGCGGCACCGACGTCAACCCGGTCGGCTCCGATCCAGCACCGACCGTGTTCGTCAAAGGCTCGCGTTACGACAAAATGATGGAGGCCTTCGGCGGCGTCGGCGTGAATGCCACGTCCCCGGACGAGCTCAAGCGTGCCGTCAACGAGGCGATGGACTCAGGGAAACCTACGCTGATCAACGCCGTGATCGATCCGAAGGCCGGCAGCGAAAGCGGCCGCATCGGCAACCTCAATCCGCAAAGCGCGCTGAAGAAGAAATAGATCGGCAGCGCCAATCAGAGCGACGCTGATCCAAGATCGAGACAGGGGATAACAGATGGCAAAACGCAAGACGGCGAAAGCCAAAACAAAAGTGAAAGCCAAGTCGAAGGCGGCCTCCAAGAAGGTCGTGAAATTGAAATCGAAGAAGCCGGCCACCAAAGCCGCTTCCAATGGCCATCCGAAGCCCTCGACCAAGCCCTATGGCCAAGCCGGCAAGGCGCTCGACGGCGTGAAGATCCTCGACTTCACGCACGTGCAGTCCGGCCCGACCTGCACGCAGCTTCTGGCCTGGCTCGGCGCCGACTGCATCAAGGTCGAGCGTCCCGGTGTCGGCGACATCACCCGCACTCAGTTGCGCGACGTGAAGGGCGCCGACTCGCTTTACTTCACGATGCTCAACCACAACAAGCGGTCGATCACCATCGACAGCAAGCATCCCAAGGGCAAGGAAATCCTCAACCGCCTGATCAAGGAATGCGACGTGCTGGTCGAGAACTTCGCGCCCGGCGCGCTCGATCGCATGGGGCTGACCTGGGAGCACATCCACAAGACCAACCCGCGCATGATCGTGGCGTCGGTGAAGGGCTTTGGCCCCGGACCTTATGAAGACTGCAAGGTCTACGAGAACGTCGCGCAGTGCACCGGCGGCGCGGCCTCGACCACCGGCTTCCTCGACGGTCCCCCGCTCGTCACCGGCGCGCAGATTGGCGATAGCGGCACGGGTCTGCATCTCGCGCTCGGTATCGTCTCGGCGCTCTATCAGCGCAACCGCACCGGCCGCGGTCAGCGCGTGCTCTGCGCCATGCAGGACGGCGTGCTGAATCTTGCGCGTGTCAAGCTGCGCGACCAGCAACGGCTCGCGCACGGCCCGCTCACCGAATACAGCCAGTACGGCCAGAACATCCCGTTCGGCGAAGCGACGCCGCGTGCAGGCAACGACTCCGGCGGCGGCCAGCCCGGCTGGATCCTGAAGTGCAAAGGCTGGGAGACCGATCCCAACGCCTACATCTATTTCATCACCCAGGCGCCGGTGTGGGAGGCGATCTGCGATCTGATCGGCAGACCTGAGTGGAAGACCGATCCGGACTACGCGAAGCCGCCGGCGCGGCTGCCGCGGCTGAAGTTCATCTTCGAAACCATCGAACAATGGACCATGACCAAGACCAAGTTCGAGGTGATGGACCTGTGCAACGCCGTCGATATCCCGGTCGGGCCGATCCTGTCGATGAAGGAGATCGCCGAGGAGCCGTCGCTGCGCAAGACCGGCACGGTGGTCGAGGTCGATCATCCGACCCGCGGCAAGTATCTGACCGTCGGCAATCCGATCAAGCTGTCGGACTCGGTCTCTGACGTGAAGCGCTCGCCGCTGCTCGGCGAGCACACCGAAGAGATCCTGACCAAGGTGCTGGGTTATTCGGCGAAGGAGCTTTCGGAGATCAAGACCTCCGGCGCGATCACTCCGCCGGAAAAGCCGGCCAAGGCTGAAGCAGCGTAAACCGGTCTGGTGGTTCGCAAATAAAAAAGCTGGGTCCCGGTTCTGCAGCGCACCACTTCGTGCTGCGCTGCGCCCGGGACACGAGAGTAGAGCGAGGGGATAGTCCATGCGTATCGTCGTTCACGGCCAGCAGGCGTTCGGCAAGGCCGTGCTGGAGGCGCTGATCAAGCGCGGTGAGAACATCGTCGGTGTTTATGTGGCGCCGGAAAAAGAGGGCGCCAAGGCCGACCCGCTGAAGGAAGCGGCGGTGGCCGCGAAGCTGCCGGTCTTTCAGCCTGCATCCTACAAGGACCAGAAGGTCTGGGACGAGTTCAAGGCACTGAAGCCCGACCTTCAGGTGATGGCCTTCGTCACGCTGTTCGTGCCCGAAGAATTCCTCAATATCCCGACCCACGGCTCGATTCAGTATCACCCGTCGCTGTTGCCGGCCTATCGCGGCGCGAGCGCGATCAACTGGCCGATCATCAAGGGCGAGAAGGAAACCGGCCTGTCGATCTTCTGGCCGGACAATGGCCTCGATACCGGCGACGTGCTGATCCAGAAGAAGACGCCGATCAGCGGCACCGACACGCTCGGCACCGTCTATTTCGACCGCTTGTTCCCGTTGGGCGTCGAAGCCATGCTGGAGTCTGTCGATCTCGTGAAAGCCGGCAAGGCGCCGCGCATCAAGCAGGACGAGTCGAAGGCCACCTACGAAGGTCGCTGCGGTCCCGACAATGCCAGGATCGACTGGGGCAAGCCGTGGGAGCAGATCGACCGGCTCATTCGCGGCTGCAATCCGGCGCCGGGCGCCTGGACCACGCTCGACGGCAAGCAACTCAAGGTGTTCGACGCCAAGCCGCTGCCCGCGAAGGATCCCAAGGGGATCGCCGGCAAGACCGGCGAAATCGCCGCGGTGGAAGCCGATGGCTTCACTGTGGTCTGCGCCGATGGGCGCTTCAAGGTCACCCGCGTGCAGCCCGCCGACGGCAAGAAGATCGAAGCCGGCGAATGGGCGAAGTCCGTGAACCTCCAAACCAAGGTGAGGTTCACGTAACTCTCCACGTCATGGCCGGGCTTGTCCCGGCCATCCACGCCTTGCTTTGCAGCCAAGACGTGGATGCCCGGCACAAGGCCGGGCATGACGAACTCAGAAACCCTGCCCCCTTCTTTTTCCAAACGATGGATCGCGCCCATGCCCGCTTCGCAGCACCAGTCACCGAAATCCGACATTGAAATCGCCCAGGCCGCCAAGCCGCGCCGCATCATGGACGTGGCGAAGGAAAAGCTCGGCATCGCGCCCGAGAACCTCGAACCGTATGGCCACCACAAGGCCAAGGTGTCGATGGACTACATCAAGTCGCTCGCCGGCAAGAAGGACGGCAAGCTGATCCTCGTCACCGCGATCAGCCCGACACCGGCCGGCGAGGGCAAGACCACGACCACCGTCGGTCTCACCGATGCGCTCAATTTCATCGGCAAGAAGGCGATGATGTGCTTGCGCGAGCCGTCGCTCGGCCCGTGCTTCGGCGTCAAGGGTGGAGCGGCCGGCGGCGGCTACGCCCAGGTGATCCCGATGGAGGACATCAACCTGCACTTCACCGGCGACTTCCACGCCATCACGTCGGCGCACAATCTGCTCTCGGCGCTGATCGACAACCACATCTACTGGGGCAACGCGCTCGGCATCGATTCGCGCCGCGTCGTGTGGCGCCGCGTCATGGACATGAACGACCGCGCGCTGCGCGAGATCGTCTGCTCGCTTGGCGGCGTCGCCAACGGCTTTCCGCGCGAAGCCGGCTTCGACATCACGGTGGCTTCCGAAGTCATGGCAATCTTCTGTCTCGCCAAGGACCTCGAGGACCTCAAGACCCGGCTGGGCAATATCATTGTCGGCTACACTCGCGACCGAAAGCCGGTCCGCGCCAGCGAACTCAAAGCGCATGGTGCGATGGCTGCGCTGCTCAAGGACGCGATCGCGCCGAACCTGGTGCAGACGCTGGAAGGCACACCGGCCTTCATCCACGGCGGTCCGTTCGCCAACATCGCGCACGGCTGCAACTCGGTGTCGGCGACCACCACCGCGCTGAAGCTCTCGGACTATGTCGTGACCGAAGCGGGCTTCGGCGCCGATCTCGGCGCCGAGAAGTTCCTCGACATCAAGTGCCGCAAGGCGGGGCTCAAGCCCGACTGCGTCGTCATCGTCGCGACCATTCGCGCTCTCAAGATGCACGGCGGCGTCAAGAAAGAGGACCTGAAGAAGGAAAACCTCGCGGCGCTCGAAGCCGGCATGTCGAACCTCCAGCAGCATGTCGAGAACATCAAGAAGTTCAATCTGCCGGCGGTGGTCTCGATCAACCGCTTCTCGGCCGACACCGACGCCGAGATCAATCTGGTCAAGGAGAAATGCAAGGCGCTCGGCGTCGAGGCGCTGATGGCCGATCACTGGGCGATGGGCGGCGAGGGCGCGGCCGACGTTGCCAAAGCCGTCGTCAAGATCTGCGACGAGGGCAAGGCCGGCCTGAAGCTGCTCTATGGCGACGACATGCCGCTGTTCGAAAAGATCCGCACCATCTGCAAGGAGATCTACCGAGCCGATGACGCCACTGCCGACAAGGCGGTGAAGGATCAGCTCAAGCAGTGGGAAGAGATGGGCTTCAGCAAGCTGCCGGTCTGCATCGCCAAGACGCAGTATTCGTTCTCGACCAACCCGGACGCCAAGGGTGCGCCGAAGGGTTTCTCGATTCCGGTGCGCGAGGTTCGGCTCTCCGCCGGCGCCGAGTTCATCGTGGCGATCTGCGGTGAGATCATGACCATGCCGGGGCTGCCCAAGACACCGTCAGCCGACAGCATCGACGTCAACGCACAGGGCAAGATCGTCGGACTGTTCTAACGCCCGTCAACGGTCGCTTCACGCACACCACAAACTCGATCACCCTCTCCTTTGATGGAGAGGGTGGGGAGCGCGTCACGCGCGAACGTCCGTTACCCGCCAGATGGCTTTCCGACTGGACTTGGGTTCATCGGATTGGGATTGAGCTGGTTCGGATACCGAAACATCCAATCCAGCGATGGCAAGACTGGGTAGTGCGTATAGGACAGTTTCGGCTGCGAATAGATCACGGCGCTCTGGCGCATCGAGCCTGCCAGGCTGGGATTCACGCATTGGCGGCTGCCGGTGCGGCCTTCGGTGCAACTGTTCTGCGCACTTGCGGCGAACGGCATCAAGCCGATCGCAGCCAGCAATGCTGCGGTCAATAAACGCGTCATGGGGCCTCTCCAAAAACAGGCGGTATTCAGGTCTGTTCTTGGTCGTTTGAAACGGCAATCAGGTTCATGTGGGACACGCCCTGGGATTTGACGCTGGCGCCGCCGGCCACCATCCACCCGTGTCCGGCGGAAGCGTGCGTCCGCGGGCAATGTCAGTAGATTTTCGCCGGAGCGGCCGATGGCGCGCGGCCTGCACCGGTCGAGGCCGGACCTGGCGTGCCCATGCCCGGGCCGGTGTCGTTCAGAATGTTGTTGCCGTCATAGACGCCGGACAGCGAACTCTTCGGCCGGCGCTTGGGCGGATCGCCAGGAGACATCCCGGTGACTGTATTATCCTTGACGCCTGCCCGCCTCATGCAACCGCTATAGCGCGTCCGGCATTTCATCAGGCATCGGAAGCCTGCATCGTTGATCGAGGGAGGTGCATCGGACGGCGATATCCCTCCATTGAGGGCAGGGGGGCAGGCGCCAGTGCAGGTCTCGATTGCCGCCTGACATTGGGCAGCGGCTGATTGTGCGGACACTTGGTGCGTGGTGGCAATCAGCGCTGCCAGCCCGGCGGCTGCGAGCATGACCACAACAGATTTGCGCATCGCGAGCATATCGAGTCCTCCAATGGCTGGACTTTCCCCGCGCAATGCACGCTCGCCCCGATGCAGGATGCTCGCGAGAAATGGCTCTCGCGCCCTCCGTTCGGAGGGCAAATCCGGCCTCGCGCCGATTGGTATTTCAGTACGCCAGCGGACCCGTGAAGCCGGCCACGATCTTCACCAGATCGGCCTGGCGGTGGGAGCCGGTTTTCGAAAACAGCCGCCGCAAGTGAAATTTCACTGTGGTCTCCGCAACACCGAGGGTCTCGGCCACCTCCGGCGTGCCGCCGACTTCGACGGTCGCGAGCAGCACGCGCAGCTCGGTCGGCGTCAGCCGATAGGTCTTTGCAATCACTTCGGGCACCGCAATCTTGCCGAGCTCCGCCCTGTGCACGAACAGCGCGGCGGCGGCGGAAGACGCGGCCCGGCGCCGCGTGCCGGAGGCCAGCGGCAACACATGAGCGACATAGCGTTCGCCGCTGCGCGACATCATGGCGTGCGCGATGCCCCTTGCGCCGATCGCGGCGTCGCCGCGGCTGGCGGCTAGAAAGGTTTCGCGCAACGCCTGATCGGTGTCGGCGTCCGATGCGACAAGCCGCGCACCGCCGCTGCGCAGGAAGTCCCCGGCGTCGAGCATCGCGATGCCTGCAGCATTGGCGTGCACGATGCGACCGTCCCCATCGACGAGAAACATCCCGGCCGCAAGGCCGTCGAGCGACTGTGCCAGATTGTCGGCTTCCGCCGTCTTGAGATCGATCGCGCGGCCGATCAGCACGGCCCGGCGAACATGCGGCGCGAGGAGGCGCATTCGCTGTCGCGTCGCATCGTCCACGACGCCATTGCGCTCATGACGGAAGACACCGAACAGCGCGACGCTCGTCGCTGACTTGTCGACGACGACCGTGACGTGATCGACAAGCTTCTGCGGAAGTGCCCATTCCTTGTAGAAGCGTGTTTCGAGAAACTCGCTGTAGTCGATCATGTCCGCCGTCGCCATCGGCTTGTCGATCTCGGCGAAGAAATGCGCCGTGGTCGAGGGATCGAACTTGATGTATTTTTCGAAGTAGAGACGCTTGTAGTTCTCGTCGATGCCGCCGTCGTCGTAGTAGATGTTGCCGGTCTTGCTGGTGACATCCTTGGCGTAGAGGCCGGCCGCCGAGCCGCCGACGAAGGCCGTGGCCTTGCCGAGAACGGCAGGCCAGAGCGTGGGGTCGAGCGCGGCATCATAGATATCGCCGACCAGCGCCAGAACAACGTCCGCTTCGCCCATGCGGGTGGTCCGTTCAGGTTGCAGTTTGAAACCTTATGGGGCAGTGCTAGAGCGGACAAGAGGCATTGCCGCCGAGCAAGTTGCACCACTTCGCACGGGCTGCTTTTGGAGCCGTGCTTCTGCTAACATCGGATCACACGCAGCAAGAGGACATCGAACATGCTCAAGTTCTATTACAGCGCCGCGCCGAACCCGACCAAGATCGCGCTTTTCCTGGAAGAGGCCGGGCTGCCGTACGAGGCGATCCCGGTCGACACCCGCAAGGGTGATCAGCACAATCCGGAGTTTCTGGCGATCAATCCGAACGCCAAGGTACCGGCGATCGTCGACGGCGATGCCGTTGTGTTCGATTCGAGCGCGATCCTGCTCTACCTCGCGGGAAAAACCGGCAAGTTCCTGCCGGCCACGACCGACAAGGCGCGCGGCGAGCTTCTGTCGTGGATGTTCTTCGTGTCGTCCGGCGTTGGCCCGTATTCCGGCCAGTCGGTGCACTTCCGTCTTTATGCGCCGGAGAAATTGCCTTACGCCATCAACCGCTACGCTTTTGAGGCGCAGCGCCACTTCGGCATCCTCGATGCGCGTCTGGCCAAGCAGAAGTACATGCTGGGCGACACCTACACCATCGTCGACATGAACGTGTGGGGCTGGGCGCGGCTCATCCCGAACGTGCTCGGCGAGGGCGGCTGGGCGAAGTTTCCGAACCTCAAGCGCATGGTCGACGAGATCAGCGCGCGGCCGGCGGCGCAGAAGGCACTGACGCTGAAGGACCGGCACCAGTTCAAGGCCGAGATGGATGACGTCGCCAAGAAGGCGATGTTCGGCCATCTGACCGAGAAGGTCGCGTAGCGCGACACACTGCTTCAAGTCGACCGGCGCGGATGCGGTAGCCCCGTATCCGCGCCGGTTTCGTTCTGGCCCGGCCTTTGCCTATGATTGTCTTGGGTCAAGGAGGCGATCGATGGCGGCTGTCAATTTACGGACACTTGTTGCGGGCGCGCTGGCTGTCACGCTGGGCCTTGTGGCGGCCCAAGCCCAGACTTCGCCGCCGACTTGGCCCACCCGTCCCGTCACCATGGTGGTGCCGTTCGCGGCCGGCGGCCCGATCGACACGGTCGGGCGCATCATGGCGCCAAACTTAAGCGAAGCGCTCGGGCAGCAGGTCGTCATCGAGAACGTGGGCGGCGCCGGCGGCATGACCGGCGCGCTCCGCGTCGCGAAGGCTGCGCCCGACGGATCGCAGTTCGCGCTCGGCAATGTCGGCAC
>Ga0075366_10001758_pt1 | contig 10911 bp, 8 predicted proteins | sample EndMethybrTD3031_FD_72351 | JGI IMG/M metagenome (GOLD analysis project Ga0075366, IMG submission 72351) | Populus endosphere microbial communities from Tennessee, USA - Endosphere MetaG P. TD hybrid TD303-1 | ecosystem: Host-associated > Plants > Roots > Endosphere | place: USA: Tennessee... | reverse complement strand
CCGGGCATGATGTAGCTGACGCGAATGTTGTCGTAGCGCACTTCCTGCATCAACGCCTCGCTGAACGCGTTCAGGCCTGCCTTCGACGCGCAGTACGCCGCCCCGCCCACAAACGGATTCGCACCGGCAAGGCTGCTGATGTTGATAATCCAGCCGTTGCCGCGGCGCCGAAGATGGGGAATGGCTGCGTGACAGCAGTAGAACACGCCACTCAGGTTCGTGTCGATGGTTTGTTCCCAGGCGGCCACCGACATCTCGGCAACGCTCGCGAACAAGCCAACACCGGCGTTGTTCACCAACAGATCGAGCCCGCCGAACCGATCGACCGCGGCTCCAATGGCACGTGCCGCGTCGTCAGCCTTGGAGACATCGGCGCGCACGGCGTGTACCTGCGCCCCGAGCGTCTGGGCGGCCTGGTCGAGATGTTGCTGGTCGCGTCCGGTGATGACGACCCGTGCGCCTCTCGAGACGAGAGCGGAGGCGATCGCCAATCCAATCCCGCGGGAACCGCCGGTCACGACCGCGACTAGCGCGTCGAGCCGCTCTGTGATGTGTCGACCTGACACTCACATAGAATAGTCCGACTCCGATGGGTTTCATCGCGATCGTCGGGACCGGCGCGCTAGGTGGCGCGGTCGCCCACGCATTGGCCGTGCGCGACCGAGTACCTGAGGTCCGCCTGATTGACGACGAGGGATCGGTCGCGCGTGGAAAAGCGCTCGATATTCAACAGTCCTCACCCATCGATGGCTTTAGCGTACGGCTGACGTCCGCCGACACGATCGACGCGGCCGTTGGCGCCGAGGTGGTCGTGATTGCAGATCCGTCATCAACGGCGGCGGCGCGAGCAGCCGGCGGATCGGGCGAACACGCCGGCGAGGCCGGGCTCGGACTGGTTCGACATCTCGAGCGCGCAGGCCACCGGGCGCCGATCGTGTGCGCCGGCGCCACGCAGCGGGAGTTGATTCAGAAGAGCGTGGGTGAGCTGCACCTGTCACGCGCGCGCGTCCTTGGCTCGGCACCGCTCGCGCTCGAGTCCGCGCTGCGCGCGCTGGCGGGCATCATCATCGACGGTTCAGGCGTCGAAGTCTCGTTGCGCGTCGTCGGCACGCCGCCGCATCACGCGGTCGTCGCGTGGGAAGAAGCGACCGCGTTTGGACAACCGCTGTCGTCACAGATGCCACCGCATGCGATGGCCGGTTTGTCCGCCCGAATCCCGAGCCTGTGGCCACCCGGCCCGTACGCACTCGCGTCCGCCGCCGCACGCGTCGTTGAAGCCATCGTCAACGGATCGCGGCGGCGCTTCTCGTGCTTCGTGGCGGTAGGAACCGGACGGCCGGCCGTCTGCGCGATGCCCGTGCAACTAGGGCCCTCCGGTGTGACCCAGGTACACGAGCCATCGCTGACCCGGCAGGAGCGTACGTTGGTGGAGAACGCGGTGGAGAGAAGCTAGCTTCCCGCTCCCGGCTTCCAGCTTCCGGTAAGCTGGAAGCTGGCGGCTGGTAGCTGGTCGCGCTAGTGGACTTCCCGACTGTGTAGCATCACACCGCCAGCGAAGTCCGCGAGATGCTCGCGCAGCATCAAGCGGCCGCGATGGAGTCGGGACTTCAGCGTCTGCGGCTTCACGCGCAAGACCGCACTCGCTTCTTCTGTGGACAACCCCTGAATGTCACGCAGGATCACCGGGATCCGATAGACCTGCGGCAGTTTCGCGAGCGAAGCGATCAATTGCTTCCGCATCTCGCCGCGGAGCACTTGATCGTCGGCCAACGCGGACCAGTCCGCGGGTTCGGCCACCTGACGTTCCGGTTGTTCCGGCGTACTCACGTCGGGCGCCTGGACCTCGGCCATCTTGGCTGCGCGCGCAGTGCGCAGCCGTGACATTGCGGTGTTGAACGTAATGCGATAGATCCAGGACGACAACGCCGCGTCACCGCGAAACGCGTCGATCTTCCTGTACACCTTCAGTAGCACGTCCTGGGTTACCTCTTCGGCATCTTCCCAGTTCTTCACGTAACGGAGAGCCAGTTGGTGAATTCTCGGCCCGTACGTCGAGGCGAGGTCGGCCACTGCTGTGCCGTCTCCTCCCTGCATGCGGCCGATGAGCTGGCGCTCCGCATTTGCTTGACGCATGTTGTTGGGCCTCCGTAGTAGAGGAGAACACCCAATGGGCCGCGGTTTATTCCAGCTTGCCGAAAAACGGTTAAAGCGGTGTTGTGGAGGGGCTTAGCTGCGACGGAAGGCCCTGCCGGTCATCGTCCAAAGGTCGCACCTCGACCGGCGAACGCTCGAAGACCGACGCCATCGCGTCGATGGCCGCCTCTTCCACTTCCCGGATCGCCACCTGTCGGGCGAGGAGCCGCTCCAGCGAGGTCACACCTCTATTGGGGTCGGCGATGCCGCACGGGACGATGAGGTCGAAGTGATTCAAGTTGGTCGAGACGTTGAAGGCGAAGCCGTGACTGGTGACCCAGCGGGCGATACGGACGCCAATCGCCGCGACCTTCTCGTACCGGCGTTCGTCCCCATGCGGCCGTGCGACCCAGGCGCCGGTCAGTCCAGGCTGGCGTTCGGCGGTGACGCCGAAGCTTGCGGCCATGCGGATCATGACCTCCTCGAGGTCACGGACGTAGCGATGCACGTCCATCCGATCGGGTCTCAGGTCGACAATCGGATAGCCGACGAGTTGTCCAGGGCCGTGAAACGTGACGTCGCCGCCGCGGCCCGTCTCGACGATCGAGACGCCTTCGCGCGCCAGCGCGTCGGGCGTCGCGATCACGTGAGATCGATCGTGACGCGAGCGCACGCCGAGGGTGATGACCGGTGGATGTTCGAGCAGGAGCAGTTGATCGGGGATCCGATCCGCCTTCCGCTCGTCGACGAGCTGCTTCTGCAACTCGAGCGCGTCGTCGTACTTGACGAGGCCGAGCCGCCGCACTTCGAGGGTCCGCACAGCGGGTCTTTGTCTGCTCCGTGTTATCCGTGTGATCCGTGGCTCGTGTTGTCCGTGGCCTTATCCGTGGCTATCGTCGAAGTGTTCCAACCGTTCCTTGACGAAGGCGAGGAAGCGCCCCGCTTCGGCGCCATCGATCAACCGATGGTCGTAGCCGAGGCTGATGTGGCACATCGGTCGAATCGCGATGGCATCGTCTACCACCACAGCACGCTTCTCGATCGCGCCGACACCAAGGATGGCCACTTGCGGCTGATTGATTAGCGGTAAGCCATAGAGCGCGCCGAAGACGCCAGGGTTCGTGATCGTGAAGGTGCCGCCCTGCACTTCTTCCGGATTGAGCTTCTTCGAGCGTGCGCGCGTGGCGAGATCGTCGATCGCGCGGCTCAAACCGAGCAAGTTCCGCTCGTCGGCATTACGAATCACCGGGACGATCAACCCATTGTCGAGCGCGACGGCAATGCCGAGATTGATGTCCTTCTTGTAGATGATGTTGGTGCCGTCGATCGAGGCGTTGATGGCCGGGAACTGGCGAATCGCCTCGACGATCACCTTGGCGATGAACGCCGTGTAGGTCAGCTTCGCGCCCGCCGCCTCGAACTCCTTCTTCTTCTTCTCCCGGTAGGCGGCAATCTTTCCGAAGTTCACCTCGTAGACGGAGTAGACATGCGGGGAGGTGTGCGCGCTGAGCACCATGTGCTCGGCGATCTTCTTGCGCATCACGCTCATCGGCACGATCTGCACGCGCTCGCCGGGAGCGTAGGTCACCACCGGCGTCGGCGGCGCTGCGGGAGCCGCCGGCGTGGGCTTAGCTTTGGCGCCACCCGACTCGATGAACTCGAGGATGTCGCTCTTGGTGACACGGCCGTTGATCCCGGTCCCGTGGACCTGACTGAGGTCAACGTTGTGTTCCTGCGCAATCCGCCGCACGAGCGGTGACGTGCGCTGCCGATGCGCGTCGTCTCCCGCGCCAGCGTCTTCTTCAGGCGCCGGTGCCTGCTGAGGCTGCGCTTTGGCCGGCGCTGCGGCTGCTGCGGGCTTTGTCTCAGGCTGACCGACGGCCGCCTCTGGCAGTGCCGGTTCGCTCGCCGGCGCGACAGCCTCTCCCGCCGCGCCAATCACCGCCACGACGCTGTTGACGGGAACGGTTTCCCCTTCCTTGACTTTGATCTCCGCGAGGCGCCCGGCTGCGGGCGAGGGGATCTCGGCGTCAACCTTGTCGGTCGAGATCTCGAACAGCGGCTCGTCGCGATCGACCGAGTCGCCGACCTTCTTGATCCAGCGGACGATCGTGCCCTCGGCAATCGACTCGCCCATCTGGGGCATCACGACATTGGTGGAGGTGGACATAGACAGTCGTCAGTATTCAGTCGTGAGTCGTCAGTCGCAGTCGTCAGTCTGAGTCGTCAATCGTCAGTCCTGTCGTCAGTCGTCAATCCAATCCTACCCCGCGTCCACTCATCGCCCCGACTGCCGACTCGGCCTGACGACTGAGACTGATGACTGCGACTGACGACTCACGGCTGAATCCTGACGACTGTTACGCGTGAATCGCGGCTCCGTGCGTTGCGTGTGCCGCCTCTCCGACGGCCTCCGACATCGTCGGGTGCGCGTGGATGGTGCGGATCAGTTCTTCGACCGTGCACTCGAGCCGGAGTGCGAGCGACGCCTCGGCCACGAGCTCGGTGGAGCGCGGGCCGATCATGTGGACGCCCAGGATCTCGTCGTACTTCTTGTCGGCGACGATCTTCACGAAGCCCTCGACTTCGTTCGCGATGCGCGCACGCGCGAGGATGCCGAACTTGAACGTCCCCACTTTGACGTCATATCCGCGCTCACGCGCCTTCTGTTCCGTGAGCCCAACGCTGCCAATTTCAGGATCGCAATACGTGCAGCCTGGCACCTGGTCGTAGTTGATCGGACGGAACTCCTGCCCGGCGATGCGCTCGGCGAGCGCGATGCCTTCCGCCGACGACAGATGCGCCAGCTGTGGATGCCCAGGTTTGTCGAACGTGATCACGTCGCCCACCGCGGAGATCCCGGGCACACTCGTCTGAAACGTCGAATCGACGTGCACGTAGCCGCGCTCGAGCCGCAAGCCAATGTCCTCAGCGCCGAGGCCGCTCGTCACCGGGCCGCGGCCGGTCGCGACGAGCAAATAGTCCGCCTTGAACGACGACGACGAGCCGTCTTTCATCTGCGCATCGACTTCGACACCGTCCGCCGTCGCTTTCGCTTGACCGACCTTCGTGCCGGTCAACACTTTGATCCCCTGCTTCTTGAACGACCGCTCGAGTTCAACCGACACGGCCTCGTCTTCGATCGGCACCAGGCGCGGCAGGAGCTCGATGATCGTCACGTCGCTGCCGTAGCGCCGGAAGATCGACGCGAATTCGACGCCCACGGCGCCGCTGCCCAGGATCACGATCGACTTGGGGACCTCTTTCAACGCGATCGCTTCGTCACTCGTGATGATGCGCTTGCGATCGATCGTCACGCCAGGCACCGTGCGCGGCTGCGATCCGGTCGCAACGATGATCTGTTTCTTCGCGACGAGCGTTTGCTTCTGGCCGTCGGTGATCTCGACCTTGCCGTTGCCGAGCAGGCGGCCGCTTCCTTTGATCCACTCGATCTTGTTCTTCTTGAAGAGCAGCTCGACGCCGCCGGTGAGCCCCTTGACGATCTTGTCCTTGCGCGCCTGCACCTGCGCCATGTCCAGGCCGATGGCCGCCTCACCGATCGTGAGACCCCATTCCTTCGCGTTCTGCGCGATCTTGAGCGCATGCGCGTGTTCCAGGAGCGCCTTGGTGGGAATGCAGCCGACGTTGAGGCAGGTGCCTCCGAGCGTTGCGGCGCGCTCGACGACGGCGGTGCGCAAGCCAAGCTGCGCCGCGCGAATGGCGGCGACGTAGCCGCCGGTTCCGGAGCCGATGACGACAAGATCGTATTCAGTCTGCGTAGCCATACGTGATCAGGCGTGTGCCACACCCGCGCGCGGGTCTAGGTACCGTCTGCCTTTTTCTTCATCGATGCAAGGGGAACAAAGGTCACGGTGGGGGCCTGCCCTGCGCCGGTCGAAGCGGCCTGCCCGGAGCTCGGCGGATCGGCTTGCTCCGGATCCAGACGTGCGACCTGCGATCGCAGACGCGTGTAGTCGTATCGCAATTCCCAATACGATTGGGTCAGCGCATCCAGCTTGCGGCTCGCGCGCCGCGCCGAGGATAGCGCCAGCACCGCGACCACGAGTCCTAGGGCGGCGACGCTCCACAACACCACAACCGATCTACCTTAACACGCGCCACGGACGACGTGGAAGACAGCCACGGACACCAGCCACGAACAACCCGGACAACACGGACCGATGGCACGAAAAACACAGAAACGGTATTCGATCGGTGTCGGACAGCCGATCCTCTCGTCTCCGTGTTGTCCGTGTTCTCCGTGGCCGTTGTCCGTGTTGTCCGTGTTGTCCGTGTTCTCCGTGGCTGCTGTCCGCGGCTGTTGTCCGTGGCTGTTGTCCGTAGTGGTTTTCGGTGTTGCCCGTGGCTGTTTTTATGTTATCTGTGGCGTGCGATGAAGACAGTTCTCATCTGCGATGACGACCAGGGGATGCGCGACACGATCGGGGCCATCCTCGGCCGCGACTATCGCGTATTGACGGTCTCGAGCGGCGAGTCCGCCTTGACGCTCCTGCGTCAAGAAGACGTGGACGTGATGCTGCTCGACGTGCGGCTGCCGGGCATCAGCGGCTTCGACGTGCTGAAGATCGTCAAGGAGAACTACAGCATGGTGGAGTGCATCATGATCTCCGCCATCAACGAAGTCGAGACCGCCGTGCAGGCGATGAAGCACGGCGCCTACCACTACATCACCAAGAACTTCGACTACGACGAGCTGCGATCGCTCGTGCGCAACGCCGGCGAGCGGCAGGATCTGAGCCGTCAGGTGATCACGCTCAGCGCGCAGGTCGCCGAACAGAGCGAGCGCGAGTTCCACATCGGTCCGAGCAAACAGGTCCGCGAGATCGTCGAGCTGGTGCACAAAGTCGCGAAGCTCTCCGCGACGGTCCTGATCCTCGGGGAGAGCGGCACCGGCAAGGAGCTGCTCGCGCGGCTCCTGCACAAAGAATCCGGGCGCGCCGACGCGCCCTTCCTCGCGGTCAACCTCTCGGCGATCCCCAGCGAGCTCGTGGAGAGCACGCTCTTCGGTCACGAGAAGGGCGCGTTCACCGGCGCGGTCAAACAACAGCTCGGCAAGTTCGAGCTGGCGTCGGGCGGAACGCTCTTTCTCGACGAGATCGGCGATCTCCGTCTGGATCTGCAGGCGAAGTTGCTGCGGGCGATTCAGGAAGGGGAAATCGAGCGCGTCGGTGGCGGCAAGCCGATTCGCACGAACTTCAGGCTCGTCGTCGCAACCAACGTTGATCTCGAGAAGGCCGTGCGCGACGCGCGCTTCCGCGAGGATCTGTTCTATCGCATCAACGTCATCCCGATCCGGATGCCTCCGCTGCGCGATCGCATCGAAGATTTGCCCGAGCTCGCGCGGTTGTTCGTCGAGCGTTACCGGCAAAAGTTCCGCAAGAATGTTCGCGGCCTGTCGGACTCGGCGCTGAAGATCCTCGCCTCGTATTGGTGGCCGGGCAATATCCGCGAGCTCGAGAATCTGGTCGAGCGCCTCGTCGCCGTCAGCGATAAGGAGTGGATCACCGACGAGGATCTGCCGCTCGAATATCACTTCGCCAAGCTCGACTCCGCACCCGCCACCGGCGACGCGCTCTTTCAAGAAGCCTGCGACACGTTCGAGCGCAACTTCATCTTGCGCGCGCTCGAGAAAAAGGACTGGAACGTCACGGCGACGGCGCGGTATCTGGGCATTCCCCTCAGCACGCTCAAGCACAAGATGGCCCGGCTCGACCTGAGCGGACTCGCCAGAAAATTACGCGGAGCGTAATCAGGCTACCTCAGCCATTCCTCGGCTCAGGCGTATCTCAAGGCAGCCTGACCAATCTTAAGTTCCTTAAGATTCAATCTCTTCCCTACGATTCGCCGAACGCGGCGGCGAGCCGTTCGTACCTGCCGTTCATTGACCTGACCGGCCAAACCATTGGCCGGTTTTGCAATTGTGTGCGGTCCTGATGAGCGGAACGGACTCACGGGTCTGACGCAAAGAGTCCGTTCAACTTCCCCGTTTTTGTTCGCTCTCGCCGCCTCGATATACCCCGATGCGACTCTTTGGACATCGCATGCTCGCGCGGCAACTTCGTTGCACAAAGGGGTGTCACGCAGCGAGCAGATTCAACCTCGGGCCCGTCCTGCCAGAGGTCACCACTCAAGAAAGTTACTGCGTTGAGTAGCTCGGAAGTAGGAGCAGGTATGCACTCGTCGATTTTCAATGTCCGTGTCCCACTGAAAGACCGCGATGACGTGTTCTTGATGAACACCTTCACCGACGCGCAGCTGGTCGTCTCGCGCGATGTCGCCGACTTACTCGATCGCGTATCGAGCGTCTCGTCGGCCGACCTGTCCGCGAGTGAGAACGAAGCCTATGCCGTGCTCGCCGAGAACGGGTTCATCGTCGAGAGCCGCGACACGGATCGACGGAACATCGAGAACTACTTCACGACGTTCCGCGCGAATAGCGATCAACTGCGCGTGACGGTGTTGACCACGCTGCAATGCAACTTCGCCTGCGACTACTGCATTCAAGGCGATCACGACGAGTACAACAAGACCGCGGCGAAGATGTCGATGGAGACCGCGGCGCGCGTCGGCGAGTGGGCCGAGCAGCGGCTCGATGCGGTGCGCCCGAAGAGCTTCTCGCTGACGTTCTTTGGCGGCGAGCCGCTCTTGAATCAGCCGGTGATGTTCTATCTCGCCGAGCGGATGTGGAACGCCTGCCAAGCGCGCGACGTAGCCATGTCGATCGTCATCATCACGAACGGTCTGCTACTCACGCCCGAGCTAGTTGATCGCCTACTGCCCTATGGTCTTGGCGGCGTGAAGATCACGCTCGACGGCGACCGCGACACGCATAACCGCATGCGTCCGCTGCGCGGTGGTCAGGGGACCTTCGACAAGATTCTCAAGAACGTTCGCCTGATTGCCGACAAAGTCCGGGTGGCTATCGGTGGTAACTTCGACGAGTCCTCCGTCGATAGTTACCCCGCGCTACTCGACTTCCTCCGCGAGCAGGACTTCGCCGACAAGATCGCCAAGGTCGCCTTCAAGCCGATCATTCGCGAACAGAAGCCGGCGGCGCCCAAGGGCTTCATTCCGCTCACCGCGGTCAGCGACAACGGCAAGCCGTTGAACGGCACGTGCATGACCTCCGCCGGCGCGGGTGTCTCGACCCCGAGCGGGGCCTGCGACTCCTGTCACTTCGTGGACGAGAAGATGGCGTTCCTCCGCGAGGAGACGATGAAGCGCGGCTTCCCCACCGTTGACGGCGTGCACATGGGCCCATGCGAAATCCACAAGCAGCACGCGCACACGATTGGACCCGAGGGCTCGCTCTACGCCTGCCCGGGGTTCGCCGGCAACGTGCCGGAGTCCACCGGTCACATCGATGGCCGCCAAGACGAGTTGCGCAATCTCGCCTATGAGCGCTTCAAGAAGATTCAAGCCTGGGACGAGTGCCATGACTGCTCGTTCATTCCGGTGTGTGCGGGCGGTTGTAGCGCGGCCGCCTATGTCGAGCTGGGTGACATGCGCAAACCCAATTGCCATAAGCCAAGTTTCGAAGCGGGCGTGATCTCGCTCGCACAGCGCGCGGCGCAGGCCCTCGAGCCGGCGCTCGCTGGGTAAATCGATTCGGTGGGAATGTCCGCAGACATCGGTGACCCAAAGGTGAGAAGAGAAAGGAGCAGAGAAAGTGAACGGCAAGAAGGACACGAAGAAGAAAGGCACGCTGCGGCCGTGGCTGGTTGACGTGTCTTTGGATCACCTGCGGTAAGGGACCCCAACACCCCTGGGTTAACTGGCAAGACTTTTTTTGTAGGAGAGGTCACATGAAGATTCAGATCGTCAAGAAGGGTACGCAGAAGGCTGGTGCGGAGATTTGCCCGTGGTTCGTCGACGTTCCGATGGTCGAACCCAAGAAGTAGCGTGACGCGCTGTGCTGGCGCCGTGCGGCTCGGCCGATAAAGGCGTAAAATAGACCTAGAACACGACCGAGTGTCGGGCCCCAGCACCAGTACAGCAGTGAGCTATTTCCGGACTAATCCGCGCGTCTCGGTGCGCGCCTGCCCTCGTGTTTGTGGCGGGCGCGCACTGCGTTTCGTCGTGGCGCTGGCCCTGGCCGCCATGCCACTGGTCGGCTGTTCCACGCAGTCCGACACGCCGCCTCGTCCATCGACCCCTTCCACGCTGCGCATCGGCGTCGCGCTGCCGAAAACGGGAACGCCCGGCACCGGCGCCCAAGCACTCGTCAACAATCAGGTCTTCGATTCCATCGTCGGCATCGCGTGGGACGGTCGTCCAGTCGATCGCGCGGTCAGCAAGTGGCAGTGGACCGACGACCGGCTGACGCTGACGCTCACGCTGCGGCCGAACCTTCAGTTTCACGACGGCACGCCGATCAATCTGCCGTTCTTCAGAGATAGTCTCGAACGCCTGTTCCGCGCCGCGCAGAGCGCACAAGCCAAGCAGCCCCCACAGGCTCGGAACAACGTCAGCTTCGAGAGCATCGTCGACGTGACGATCAATGGAGAAGACAGCGTCGCGATCAAGTTGTCGAGGCCGGAAGCGTTCTTATTGACCGATCTCGCGAATCTTTCTCTCACGCTGCCGGATAAGCCGGACATCGGCTTCGGACCATACCGGGTGACCACGCGGCTGCCGAAGACGCGCTTGGCGGCGTTCGACAAGTACTATCGAGGCCGGCCCGAAATCGACGTCATCGAGGTCGAAGAGTTTGCCGAACTGCGTGGCTCGTGGGCGGCATTGATGCGTGGGGAAATC
>Ga0075366_10001756_pt1 | contig 10915 bp, 11 predicted proteins | sample EndMethybrTD3031_FD_72351 | JGI IMG/M metagenome (GOLD analysis project Ga0075366, IMG submission 72351) | Populus endosphere microbial communities from Tennessee, USA - Endosphere MetaG P. TD hybrid TD303-1 | ecosystem: Host-associated > Plants > Roots > Endosphere | place: USA: Tennessee... | reverse complement strand
CTCGTACACAGCCCGTTGTTGACCTTTGCGGCCGCGTCGGCGGCGCATTCACGCCGGATCGCGGCTCAGTCGCAGTGCGCTGCCAGCCGCGATCCGGCGTGAATGCGCCGCCGACGCGGCCGCAAAGGTCAACAACGGGCTGTGTACGAGTTGCGCAGTCATCATGAATCTCCTGATGTGTGTGCAGCTATGATCGTGCAACTTACCCGGGGAAGCCAATGAAACCCTCGTTGCCAATTAATGCGTATTTGATATGAATGCAGGATCCCGGCGAGCGCTTTCGCTCGGTAACCTGCGGGCTTTCGAGGCAGTCGCGCGCCGCCTCAGCTTCAGCGATGCGGCCGAAGAACTGTTCCTGACCCAGTCGGCCATCAGCCGCCAGATCAAGAGCCTCGAGGACGAGCTCGGCTCGACCCTGTTCACGCGCGGCACGCGTTCGGTCGAGATCACGCAGGCCGGCCAGATGCTGCTGCGCGCGGTCGAGGCCAGCCTCACGCGCATCGACACCAGCGTGCGGCAGATCCGCGCGATCCGCGGCCGCAAACGGGTCAGCGTGACGACCTTCGCGTCGTTCGGCTCGTTGTGGCTGCTGCCGCGCATCGAGGCGTTCCAGGGGCACCACCCCGACATCGACATCCGCGTCTCGGCCCACGACGCGCTCGCCGACCTCGAAGACCCCGATCTCGACCTCGCGCTGCGCTATTGCAGCCCGACCCAGGCGCCGCCCGGCGCGACTCACCTGTTCGGCGAGATCCTGACGCCGGTGGTCAGCCGCTCGCTCGCCGAGCAGATCCGGCTCGGCAAGGCACCGCCGCTGTCGACGCCGGCCGATCTCGCGCAGCACACGCTCGCCGAGGAAGACGACACGAAGGCGAGCACCGAGTACCTGAGCTGGCGCCACTGGCTGGCGCTGCACGGCCAGCCGCGCCTCGAACCGAAGCGCTGGCTCTACCTGAACTTCACCTACCAGCAGGTGCAGGCCGCATTGGCGGGGCACGGGGTGGCGCTGGCGCGCATCGCGCTGGTGTTCGAGGCGCTGCAGCGCGGCGAGCTGGTCGAGCCGTTCGGCGCGTCGGGCCGCATCGAAAGCCCGTTTTCGTACTGGATGATCGTGGCAGCGGCCGGCGGCGCCCGGCCCGAAGTGGCCCAGTTCTGCGCCTGGGTCGAGCAGCAGGCCGCGCTGACGCGCATCGCGGTCGGCGAGGCCGGCGCGCGCCGTTGATCAGCCGATCACGCCGTCTTCGGTGACGATCAGCGTCAGCGGCTGGTCGTGCGCTTCGGGGCGGAACTCGGTGGCATCGAGCTGCTGTACCGACCAGGCGATGCCGACCGTCGTGACGTGCGGATGCAGCGCGAGCCAGCGGTCGAAGAAACCGCCGCCGTAGCCGAGCCGGTAGCCGTCGCGTGTGAAGCCGACACACGGCACGAGCACCGTGTCGGGAACGACGGGTTCGCCGTCGCTCGCGGGGATTCCGCACTCGTCGATCGCACGTGGCGTGCTGCCGTCCCAGCGCCGATAGTCCATCCGCGCCGGCGTGCGGCGCACGAACGGCAAAGCAAGCGGCAGGGCAAGCGGCAGGGCAAGCGGCAAAGCAACAGGCAAGTTAGGGGCCGATTCGTCGCTTTGCAGCGCGAGGGCTGCGTTAAATTCCGAGCGCACCGGCCAGTACACGCCCAGCAGTTCGGGTTCGATCTGTTGCAGCAGCTCGCGCAGGCCGCGCGCGAGGGCCGCGGCGGCAGCGGCGGCGCGGTCGGAGTTGGCGAAACGCTCGCGCTCGGCGATCAGTCGGGCGCGAAGGGTCTTTCGGGAATGTGTGGGCTCGTCCAGCGAGGCGGGCATCGAGAATCGGGATGATGAGCTTGAAGACCAGGGTGGTTCGCGAACCAGTATATGAGGGCCGACGCGGTACGCGGGCGCTGCTCGCGGCGATGTGGATCGGCATCGCGATCGTCGGCGCCGTGCCGCCGGCTCACGCGCAGAACCAGACCCAGAGCAGCGGCGATGCGGTGATCCTCGATGCGCGCGACGCGCTGCGCAAGAAAGACCGCAACCGTCTCGCCACCGATCGGGGCATCGCGATCGCCGCGAACCATCCGCTCGCGATGTGGGCCGACTACTGGGAGCTGGGCAACCGGATCGGCGAAGTGCAGCAGGCCGAGGTCGACCAGTTCGCCGCGCGCTGGCGCGGCACCTACGTCGATGACCGCTTCCGCAACGATTGGCTGCTCGAGCTCGGCAAGCGGCGCGACTGGGCCAACTTCGCCGCCGAATTTCCGCGCTTTCGCATGAACGACGACCGCGAGGTCACGTGTTATGCGCTGCTCGTCGACCAAGCGGCCGGCAAGGACGTGCGCGATGCGGCGCTCGCCGCGTGGCTGGCGCAGAAGGATGCCGACGACGGCTGCGCGCTGCTCGCCGCGACGCTGTACGACGCAAAGCAGTTCAGCGCCGCCGACGTCTGGCGCAAGGCGCGTTTCGCGATCGACGCTGGCCGGCCCCGCGCGGCACGCCAGGCGGGGGTGCTTGTCAGCGTTGCGGCAGGCGCCGCCGTCAACGAACTGACCGACAGCCCGGCGCGGTACCTCGCGCGCAACGCGTCGGCTGCGAACCGCAACGCCGCCGAGCTGACGACGCTTGCGCTGATGCGGATGGCGAGCAGCGACCCGGACCAGGCCGCCGGCCTGCTGAACGATCGCTGGGACCGTGTGCTGCCGGCCGACCTCGCGGCATGGGCCTGGGCATCGATCGCGAAGCAATCGGCGCTGAAGCTGCAGCCCGACGCGTCGGACCTGTTCCTGCGCGCCGCGCAGCGCGCGGCCAAGGTCAAGGGCGATCTCGATTGGCCCGACGACACGCTGGCTTGGAAGGCGCGCGCCGCGCTGCGCGCCGACAACGGCAAGCCACGCTGGCAACAGGTGATGCAGGCGATCAACGCGATGGGCGACGCCGAACAGCGCGATGGAACCTGGATCTACTGGAAGGCGCGTGCGCTGCAGGCGCTGGCTGCCGATTCGCAAGAAGGCGAGTCGATGCGCGCGATGAGCAGCGAGCTGATGAACGGCATCTCGGGTCAGCTCAACTTCTACGGCGCGCTCGCGGCCGAGCATCTCGGCGTTCCGATCCCGCTGCCTGCGAAGCCCGCACCGCTGACACCCGCCGAGCGCGATGCGGCGGCGCAGACGCCGGGCTTCGTGCGGGCGCTGCAACTGATCGCGATCGGCCTGCGCAGCGAAGGCGTGCGCGAATGGAACTTCACGCTGCGCGGGATGGACGACCGCGAACTGCTCGCCGCCGCGCAGCTCGCCTGCGACCGCGAGGTCTGGGACCGTTGCATCAACACGAGCGACCGCACGAAGGCGGAGATCGACATCGAGCAGCGCTTTCCGATGCCGTTTCGCAGGGACGTTGTCGCGAAAGCGCGCGAAACCGGGCTCGACCCGGCCTACGTCTACGGGCTGATCCGCCAGGAGTCGCGTTTCGTCGTCGACGCCCGTTCGGGCGTGGGCGCGGCCGGCCTGATGCAGATCATGCCGGCAACTGCACGCTGGACCGCGAAGAAGATCGGCCTGCCGTACACGCCCGACCTGATCGCCGACCGCGACACCAACCTGAAGCTCGGCATGGCCTACCTGAAGCTCGTGCTCGAAGACTTTTCCGGCTCGCAGCCGCTTGCCGCCGCGGCCTACAACGCCGGCCCCGGCCGCCCGCGCAAGTGGCGCGACGGCCCGGTGCTCGAACCGGCGATCTGGGCCGAGAACATCCCGTTCAGCGAAACCCGCGACTACGTGAAGAAGGTGATCAGCAACGGCGCCTACTACGCCGCACTGCTGAGCGGCCAGCCGCCTGCGTTGAAAGTGCGCCTCGGCCGCTCGATCGCGCCGGCCACCGAAGCGAGCCCGCTCGACAAGGAGCTGCCCTGACCGCGGACGACCGCGTGCGATGAAGCGCGCGCATCAATGCGATGCGCAATGCTCACCGCGCGGCGCGCGGGCCTTGGTTACGATCCCTCGCATTCAATGCTGCGAGGAACGACAACCATGAAGCTCTACATCGGCAACAAGAACTATTCGTCGTGGTCGATGCGGCCCTGGGTGCTGATGAAGCAGGCCGGCATCGAGTTCGAGGAGGTCAAGGTCCGCTTCGACAGCTTCTCGCCGAGCTCGACCTTCAAGCGCGAGATCCTGCGCGTGAACCCGACCGGCCGCGTGCCGGTTCTCGTCGACGGTGATCTGGTCGTGTGGGACACGCTCGCGATCGCCGAATACCTCGCCGAGCAGTTCCCGGAGAAGCGCCTGTGGCCGGCCGATCGCAAGGCGCGGGCGCGCGCACGCAGCGTCAGCGCCGAGATGCACTCGGGCTTCGGCGCGCTGCGCAGCCACTTCCCGATGAACATCGAGGCCTCGCTGCCGGAGATCGGTGCGCAAGTGCTGAAGAGCCAGGCCGGCGTGCGCGCCGACCTCGAGCGCATCGTCGCGCTGTGGTCCGAACTGCTCGAGACGCACGGCGGGCCGATGCTGTTCGGCGAGTTCAGCATTGCCGATGCGTTCTTCGCGCCGGTCGCGATGCGGCTGCGCACCTATGCGGCACCGGTGCCACCGATCGTCGCGGGCTACATCGCGCGTGCGGTCGAGACGCCAGGCATTGCCGCGTGGATTGCCGACGCGCTTGCCGAGAAGGACTTCCTGCAGTTCGAAGAGCCGTACCGCACGAAGCCGTGAGATCGCACTGACGGCTGCGGCCGGGCCCTAAACTTCCCGGCATGCAACGTTATCTGGTCGGCGGTGCGGTGCGCGATGCGCTGCTCGGTTTGCAAGGGGGCGACCGCGACTGGGTCGTGGTCGGCGCACGCGCGCAGGAGCTGATCGCCGCCGGCTACACGCCGGTCGGCAAGGACTTCCCGGTCTTCCTGCACCCGCAGACGCGAGAAGAGCACGCGCTTGCCCGCACCGAACGCAAGACGGCTGCCGGTTACCGCGGCTTCGAAGTGCACGCCGACCCGAGCGTGACGCTCGAAGACGACCTGCTGCGCCGCGACCTGACGATCAACGCGATCGCGCAGGACGAAGCCGGCGCGTTGATCGACCCGCACGGCGGGCAGCGCGACCTGCGTGCGAAGCTGCTGCGCCATGTCTCGCCGGCATTTGCCGAAGACCCGGTGCGGATTCTTCGGCTCGCGCGATTCGCGGCGCGCTTCACCGAATTCAGCGTCGCGCCCGAGACGCTGCAGCTGATGCGCGGCATGGTCACGGCCGGCGAGGTCGACGCGCTGGTGCCCGAGCGGGTCTGGCAGGAACTTTCGCGCGGGCTGATGGAGGCGAAACCATCGCGCATGTTCGAGGTGCTGCGCGAATGCGGCGCGCTGCAACGTCTGCTGCCCGAGGTCGACCGGCTCTGGGGCGTGCCGCAGCGCGCCGACTACCACCCCGAGGTCGACACCGGCGTGCACCTGATGATGGTGCTCGACATGGCGGCGCGCCTGGACGCGAATCTGGCAGTGCGCTTCGCGTGCCTGGGCCACGACCTCGGCAAGGGCACGACGCCGCCCGACGTGCTGCCGCGCCACCTCGGCCATGAGGAGCGCAGCGTCGATCTCGTGCGCGACGTCTGCGACCGCTGGCGGGTGCCGGTCGCGTGCCGCGAGCTCGCCGAGGTGGTGGCGCGCGAACACGGCAACATCCACCGCAGCGGCGAGTTCAACGCGGCGGCGATCCAGCGCCTGCTCGATCGCTGCGATGCGTGGCGGCGACCGGAGCGGTTTGCCGATGCGCTGCTTGCGTGCGAGTGCGATGCGCGGGGGCGGCTCGGCATGGAGGACGACGCATATCCGCAGCGGCCGCGACTGCTGGCGGCGCTGGCAGCTGCGCAGGCGATCGACGCGGCGGCGATCGCGGCGCGGGCGGTCGAGCGCGGGTTGAACGGGCCGGCGATCGGTGCGGCGGTGAACGAGGCGCGCGTGAAAGCCATCGCCGAGGCAATCTGACGTGAACCACCGTTCGGGCTGAGCCTGTCGAAGCCCTGGTGCAAGCGGCGCCAGCCCTTCGACAAGCTCAGGGCGAACGGAGCGGTGGACGCCTTCGTGACAGCCGTGACGCTGGCGCCCCGTGACAATCTGCCGCGACCCCCAATTTGTGGCGAAGGAGACAACGCATGAACACCAACGACCTGTTTTCGCTGCAGGGCCGCGTCGCCCTCATCACCGGCGGCTCGCGCGGCATCGGCCGCATGATCGCGGCGGGCTTTCTCGCGCAAGGCGCGAAGGTCTACATCTCGTCGCGCAAGGCGGCCGACTGCGACGCGACCGCGAAGGAACTATCGGCCCATGGCGTGTGCATCTCGCTGCCCGCCAACGTCTCCACGCTCGAAGGCGCCAAGGGCCTGGTCGATGCCTACATGGCGCGCGAGAAGTCGCTCGACATCCTCGTCAACAACGCCGGCGCGGCGTGGGGCGAGGCGTTCGACACCTTCCCCGAGTCGGGCTGGGACAAGGTCGTCGACCTGAACCTGAAGGCGCCGTTCTTCCTGACTCAGGCGCTGATCGGGCCGCTGCGCGAAGCGGCCAAGGCACGCGTCGCGAAGGTGATCAACATCGCCTCGATCGACGGCATTTCGGTGAACCCGCAGGAAACCTATTCGTACGCGGCGAGCAAGGCCGGGCTGATCCAGCTGACGCGCCGGATGGCGCTGCGCCTGGCGCCCGAAAACATCGCCGTGAGCGCGATCGCCCCCGGCGCGTTCGCCTCCGACATGAACCGCGTCGCCCGCGACCATGGCGACGAGGTCGCGAAGCGCATCCCGGCCGGCCGCATCGGCTGCGATGAAGACATGGCTGGCGCGGCGATCTACCTCGCTTCGCGGGCCGGCGACTACGTCGTCGGATCGACCCTCACGGTCGATGGCGGCGTGACCCACGCTCGCGGCTGATGGCACCGGGCGCCGCAAATACCACGCAAAAGACCACGTCATTGGCCTCCGCTTGCGGACGATTTCTTGCAGATTGTCCGTAACTGAACTACCCTTCAGGACATGAACGCTGTCCTGAAGCCCACCACGCCGCCGGTCGAGCTCGACTCGCCGGCCGCCGCGCAAGCCGCGTTGCGCACCTTCTGGCGCCTGGCCGACGCCTGGAAGCTCGGCGTCGCCGAGCAGATCACGCTGCTCGGGGTGGGCAAGACCACCTTCTACCAATGGAAACAAGGCAAGGTCGGTCCGCTCGACAAGCACGTGCTGGAGCGGCTGTCGTACCTGTTCGGCATCTACGCGGCGCTGCAGATCCTGCTGCCGGTGGCCGAACGCGCCGACGAGTGGATCCGCAAGCCGAACGGCGCGCCGCTGTTCGGCGGGCGCTCCGCGCTCGAGCGAATGTTGGGCGGCCAGGTGGCTGACCTGTACGTCGTTCGCCACTACCTCGACGCGCAGCGCGGGGGCAAGGCTTGACGGTAGCCGCCGCCTCGATCCCGGTTCGTGCGACGCTCTGGAAACCCTGCTACCGGCTGATCCCGTCGCGTTATCCGACGGTCGGGCTGTACGACCGCGTCGCCGATCCGGCCGATCTGGATGTCGTGTTCGCGATCGAGGCGTTGACGAACCCGCGCATCCGTGACGAGATCGGCCAGCTGCAGCTGGTGCCACCCGACGAGCGGGTCAGCGGCGCCGGTGCGACGCCGATCATGGCGGCGTTCACGCACCTGAATCCGGACGGCTCGCGCTTCTCCGACGGCACCTACGGCGTCTACTACGCGGCCCAGGGGCTCGCCACCGCGATTGCCGAGGTCAGCCACCACCGCGCGCTGTTCCTGGCACGCACCAACGAGCCGGCGATCGATGTCGACATGCGCGTGATCACGGCCACCCTCGACGCTCCGCTGCACGACCTGCGCAAGCTCGGCAAGCCCGGCGCGGCGCTGTTCGACCCCGACCGCTACGGCGCGTCGCAGACGCTCGGCCTGGCGCTGCGCGCGGCCGGCAGCTGGGGTGTCCAGTATCCGAGCGTGCGCCACGACGGCGGCTTGTGCGTCGGTGTGTTCCGGCCGAGGGCACTGCGCAACGCCCGCTCGGGCGCTCACATCGCGCTGCGCTGGGACGGGGCGCAGATCACGCACTGGTACGAAAAGCGCGATCCGCAGCCGATCGCGTGAACCCTTTTGCCGCGTCGGCGCCTCTTGTGAAGACATCCACTTCGCTCGAGGAACAACTCATGGCTGTTTTTGTTCGCAACCTGCCGCGCTGGGAGCGCCTGCTTCGGCTCGCGCTCGCAGTGTCCGTTGTCGTGCTGGCGTGGGCGCTGCTCGACGCGCCGTTGTATCGATGGCTCGGAGGCGGCGCCGGCCTCGGCCTTGCGTTGACCTCGCTGTTCGGATTCTGTCCGGCCTGCGCGATGTTCGGCCGGCGTCTCTGACCGCGCGCATGCGCTGGCGCCCGATCGATCCGGAGCTGATCGCCGCCGCGCGCGGCGGCGATGCGGCGGCGCTGAATCGCTTGCTCGACCTGTCGCGCGGAGATCTGCAGCGTTTTGCGCGCCGCGCCTGCGCGACCTCGCAAGACGCCGAAGATGCGGTGCAACTCGCGTTGTGGCAAATGCATCGCAAGCTCGGCAGCCTGCGCGTGCTGCAGGCCTTTGTCGGCTGGTTGTTTCGAGTCGTCGAGCGCGAATGCCGCCGGCTGCTGCGCATCGCGCAACGCACCGAACCGCTCGCCGACGAGGCCTGCGCAGTCGACGAGACAGGCATGAGCGTGCCGCACGATCTGCGGCGCGATCTGATTCAGGCGATCGCGGCACTGCCCGACCCGTACCGCGACATCCTCGTGCTGCGGGATGTCGAGGAGCTCAGCGCGGCCGAAGCGGCGCAGCAGCTGGGCATTTCGGTGCAGGCCGCGAAGAGCCGGCTGCACCGCGCGCGCGGCATGCTGCGCGAAGCGCTGGTGCGGGCCGGCTATTGGCGCGGCGGCTGATCAAGCTTCCCAATCCGGCGGCGCCGGAACCTCCATCGCGAGCAGCACCTGCGCGTACGCCTTCGCGAGGTTGTCGGTGTGCAGCGACGCCATGCCGCCGCCGCCGAGCACGTCGTGCAGCACGAAGTTGATCGCGCCGACGCCGGGCAGGTCGAAGCGCTCGACCTTGCTAGGCGCGCGGTGCGCGAAGTGCGCGGCGATGCGCTCGGGTGTCAGCCAGGCCGACAGCCATGGCAGATGCTCGGGCCGACGCGCGACGATGCCGATGTTCGCCTTGTCGCCCTTGTCGCCGGAGCGTCCGTGTGCGAGCGCAATCAGCGGCAGCGTGCGCGCGTCGGCTGCCTGGGGAATTGACGCGTCCGCGTGGCGGCGCGCGGGCGGCAGCGCCTCGAGCTCGAGGGGCTCGCCGGGTGCGAGAGCCACGCTCGAACGCTCACCCTGCACGTCGATCTCGACCGCGAGCTTGCGCTTCGGCCAGAGGAACGAAAACAGCCGCACGACCGGCGTCGGGCTCGGCCGTCCGCCGACCAGCCCGAGCGTGCCGGGTGCCATCGACGTGGCGGCCGGTGCGAACTCGCGCGCGAACAATTCGAGGCTGTCCTTCGACGCCGACTTCGCAGCGAGCTTGAGCACGACTTCGCGCGCCTCGGGGCGAGCATGGGCGCCGTACATGTCCTCGGCGCCGAGCACTTCGATGCGCGTTTCGCTGAACGGCGGCAAGCCGCGCGCGGCGAGCATGGTCGCCATGCGGGCCAGCAGCGCCTGCCCGGTGCGCCGCGCCTTCGCGGCCGCCTGCTCGCCGGCGATCGTCAGGAAGCCGGTGTTGCGGTAGCCGTCGGCGTAGGTCGCGCTCACCTTCAGGCTGTCGGTCGGCGGGCGGCCGACGGCGCCGCTGACCTCGACGCACTGCGCGCCGGCCTGCGTCATCCGCACCTCGGTGAAGTCGCAGACGACGTCGGGCACGACATAGGCGCGCGGGTCGCCGATCTCGTACAGCATCTGCTCGGCCACACTGGCCGGCGTGACGAGCCCGCCGGTGCCGGCGGTCTTCGTGATCACGAAGCGGCCGTCGGCGAAGGCCTCGATGATCGGAAAGCCGATGTTCTCCCATTCGGGCACCTGCTCCCAGTCGGTGAAGAGGCCGCCGGTGCCCTGCGCACCGCATTCGATCAGGTGCCCGGCGAGTGTGCCCTGGGCCAGTTGATCGAGCTGCTGCTCGGTCCAGCCGAACTCGTGGATCAGCACACCGAGCGTGACGGCCGAGTCGACGCAGCGGCCTGTGATCACGACATCGCAGCCGGCATCGAGGGCACGTGCGATCGGAAACGCGCCGAGGTACGCGTTGATGCTCGCGACGCGTTTCGGGAACGCCGCGCCGCTGAACATCTCGGTCACGCCGGCCGCGGCAAATTCGTCGGCGCGCGCATGCAGGCCGTCGCCGAGCACGACGCCGACCTTCAACGCGATGCCGAGTTCGCCGGCAAGCGCAAGCAGCGCATCGCGACAAGCGAGCGGGTTCACGCCACCGGCGTTCGCGACGACGCGGACGCCGCGCCGCTTCAGCGTCGGCAACGCCTCCTTCATCATGATCTGCACGAAGTCGGTCGCGTAGCCAGCGGCTGGATCCTTCGCGCGCTGCGCCGCGAGGATCGACATCGTCACTTCGGCGAGGTAGTCGAATACCAGGTAGTCGAGCTCGGCCGCGCCGAGCAGCTGCGGCACCGCGAGCGCCGTGTCGCCCCAGAAGCCGGATGCACCGCCGATCTTGACCACTTCGCGGATCACTTCGCGTGTCATGTCGTCACCCTCATCATGAAAGGGATTCTGATCGGCAGTCCGACTGATTCACTCAGGGTATTCGGCAAAGCGACGCCTGTCTTGCGACACGAACATAATCGCCCGCACCCGAAACGGGGGTCTCACAAGAAAGGCGTGCGATGGCAACGTTGAACGTGAACGGCAAGG
>Ga0075366_10001755_pt1 | contig 10915 bp, 7 predicted proteins | sample EndMethybrTD3031_FD_72351 | JGI IMG/M metagenome (GOLD analysis project Ga0075366, IMG submission 72351) | Populus endosphere microbial communities from Tennessee, USA - Endosphere MetaG P. TD hybrid TD303-1 | ecosystem: Host-associated > Plants > Roots > Endosphere | place: USA: Tennessee... | reverse complement strand
CTCGCGGGATGGCATGCGGTGCACGCGGACGTGACCGCCTTGACCAGCGGCGCCGACGCCCCACGGGGCCTGGCAGCGTCGGTGACGGCGGCCTCGCTCGGCACGGCGAACTTCCTCGACGCCGCGTTCGCTGCCGTGGCGGCCCGGCCCTGCGAGCTGCTGCACCTGTGCTCTCCCAGCGCCCCGGGCTTGTTCCTGGCCTGGCTGTGCAAGGCATTGTGGGGCGCACGGGTGGTCGTGCATCTCAACGGACCTTCACCGGGCCGACGCGCAGATGCACCTGCACCGTCGACATCCCTGTTCGAGTCGAGCTGGCACGGCTGGGCCGCATCGTTGGCGGAAGCATTCGACGGCCTGACCGGCACCCAGCCACTGAAGACGCAACACGGTGGCGCGAAGCCGCTCGTGCTGGGTCAGTCTGCGGGCGATTCCGATGCAAGCGCGCTCGCAGACCTGGTCGGTCGCCTGCTGGCGCGGACGGCCGTGCCCGTGCCGGCAAGCCTGCATGCGATGGTCGAGCGGTGGCTCTGCACGCCTTCGGGTGCTCCCCTGCGAACGGTCCTCGGCTTCGACGCGGCGAGTCCGAAAGGGAACGTCGCGCCGACGACGACGTCCGCGGCGGCATCGCCCGCACCAAAGCGACCGAGTACCCCGGTCGTCGCTCCGCTGCCTCGTGCGGCGAGCCCCGCCGAGCCGGCGGCGGTACCGCCGCGTGCCGTGGGCGTGCAGCCCCGCGCGGCGGCATGGTCGGTCGAGCCCAGCGGAGAGCATCGCCAGCTGCAAGTGCTCGGACAGACGATCGCGCGCTTTTCGCGCAGGACGGTAGGCCCCGGCGATCCCTGGGCACCTCTGGCTGTCTGGCTCGACCTGCATGGCGTGCCATGGCACGAGGCGGTGCGCTGGAGCGACGGCAGCGACACGCCGACGGCGGTGCTCGGCTCACAGGGGCTGCCCTTGCGCCGAACGATGTCGCACGCCGGGACGGAACTCGTCGACGTCTGGTATGCCACCGACGCCTGCCTGCGCTGGCGCATCGAGCCGGCGCCGGGCGGCGCCTGGGCCGAGCAACCCGTCGTCCTGTCGTTCTACCAGCTGCATGCCGCCACGCTCCAGGTTCAGCGCCTGATGTCTGCCGCGCTTGAAGGAGACGGCCCGGTGTTCGTCGACGTTCCACTGGCGCAGCCCCTGCTCCCGGTGTTCGTCGTCGCCACCACACCGGGTGGCGATGCCCTGCAGGCTTGCGTGCTGCCCTTCCCTTCGCTCTGTCGCGGCGGTCTGCACCATGCCGAGTTGGCGATGCTGGGCAGCGGTCCGTCGCCGATGGACAGCCTTGAGGAGCTGAGCCACTCCTTCGCCGTTGAACTCTGCTACGGCGCGGGCACGCTGTCGGTCGCGGGGCTGGAGATCGACCTGACCGGCGCGCTGGGTGCCGAGAAAGTCTTCGCCACGCCGGTGCGGCAGTGGTTGGGCGCGGTGCTGCGGACGGCCGCACCACAGCCGCTTGCGTCGATCGGCGAGGAGACTCCCGCGTCTTCCCGCGCGCATCTCGAAGCCGTGTGCCGCGAACCCGTCGGGCAACTGAGCAAGGAGGCGCAAGCTCGGATGGCCGATCGCGCGACGGCGGGTCGCCTGCGCCTCGCCCTGTCGGCAGACTGCCTGCCGAGCCTGAGCGCCCTTGTGTCACGCCGCCTCGATCTGCCGGCCGGCACCGGGTTGTGCGCCGGTGCGTACGCAGTGGCCCATGCCGTCACCGGACAGCCGCGCTGCGTCGTTACGCCGCCGCCAATGGACGAGGCGCTGCTAGCGCTGCAACCGGCATCCCGACCGCTGCCGTTTCCGGTCCTGCGCCCTTCAGCGAAATCATCATCGAACTTCGTCGCGGATGGCGTAGCGGATCTGCCTCTCGCGATCCGCTACGCCGACGACGCCGTGGCCCACCCTGCGACCCTGCTGCTGCCTGCCGCGCCCGACTTCGAGCGACCGTTGCTGCGGCGCCGACTGGAGCCCTCCGAGCGCGCCCGCGCGCGCGTGTCCGTGCTGCTCGTCCCGGAAGCCGGCGCGACGGACATCGCGGCCTTTGCGGAGTCGCTTGCCAACCAGACCTTGGCGGCACAGGTCGACCTGGTCGTGGCGCTGCCGCCCGCTGCGCACGTCGACCGGCAGGCGTGGGCGACGCATCTGTCGAGTACCTGGCCCGAACGGCACCGATTGCTGACCTGCAACGACGCGCGCCCGGCCGCGGCGTGGAACCAGGCGGCGGCCCATGCGACCGGCGACGCCCTGCTGCTGGCGCAGCCGAGCGCCCTGCTGCACGACCCCCGTACGCTGGAGACGCTGTACACGCTGATGCAAGCTCACCGGGTGGCCACGGCGGCCTGCATCGTGCTGCGCGAAGTGGCCTTCAAGAAGGGCACGGAGCTTCGCTTTGCCTCGGGCGGGATCTTTCCGGCGCAGATCGGATTTGCCGGCCGCAGCGCGCTGCTGCTGGCCGAACCTTCTACCACCACGGCCTTTCCGAATGCAACCTACCCCGTGCTGGGCAACAGCTTCAGGCTCGCGATGGTCAGCCGTCGTGCATGGAGCGAACTCGGCGGACTGAATGCAGAGCGCTTTCCGCGCGACCGCTTCGACCTCGATTTCTGCCTGCGTGCCCTGCGCGCCGGCTGGCGCCATCTCTGCACGTCGGCCGTCAGCGCCAGTGCCCTCGGCGCGGACAGCCGGCCGCGCGAGCACGCCGACACCCATGCGCTGCGCCTGTTGCCGCTGCAGCGCTGGCACGAGGTGCTGGCTGCCACGACCCAGCTGCGGGATCTGATGCCGTGAGGTTGTGCATCGTTGCGCCCTCGGAGGAGTACCTGGGCCTGGCGGGCGTGCGCATCCGCTACCGGCGCATCGCCGAGCACCTGCAGCGACACGGGCACGCGCTGGAGATCGAGGTCATCGACCGGTTCCGCTCGCTCCCCCAATTCGTCCACGACGCCTACGTGTTCAGCAAGTGCTACGACGGGCGCAGCGTCCTGATCGGGCAACTGCTGCGCGGCAGCGCCCGCATCGTCGGCATCGACATGTTCGACGACTACTTCAGCCAGCGCGCGGACAGCCGGTTCGTGGCGTACCGCGACTGGCTGCGCTCGATGGTCGAAGTCAGCGATTTCTTCCTTTGCTCCACGCAGCGAATGCACGAGGTCGTGCACGGCTACAAACCGGACCTGCCTGGGCACGTGCTCAACGACCCGTACGACGATGCCGACGCCACGCGCATCGCGCAGGTGGCACGACGCAATCTGGAGGCCGCGCACGCCCAACGCCGCGTTGCCGCCTGCTGGTTCGGCGTCGGCGACAACCCGCACTTCGAGGTGGGGCTGCACGACCTGCACGCGTTTGGCGAGGCGCTGGCGCGCCTGCAGCAGCGCGGGTGGGATGTGCACCTGTCGATCCTGACGAACCGGCGCGCGCTTGACGTGTCGGGGCTCGAGCGCCTGCGACGCCTGCCGCTACGCTGGGATCTCGACGAGTGGACCGAGGAGCGCGAACGGGAGCTGTTGGCACGCAGCCTGGTCGCTTTCATCCCGGTGAACGCGCAGGCGTTCAGCATCGCCAAGTCGCTCAATCGTGCGATCTCTGCGCTCACCGCAGGCGCGCAGGTCCTGTCGAACGGATATCCGCTCTACGCGCCGCTGGACCCGTTCGTCTACCGCGACCCCGACGCGCTACTCGAAGATCTCGAACGCCGTGAGTTGAAGCTGCGCGAGGCCAGCCTGCCGACACTGCTCGGCCTGCTTGGCAGCATCGGCGACCCGAACGAGGAAGCCGCACGCTGCGCGGCGTTTCTCGAATCGCATAGCCAGCGCAAGAGCGCCGGCGCAGCGCCTCGTATGAGCGAGGCCTCGGCGTGTGTCGGCGTGCTGCACGGCGTGCGCAGCCCCGGCGTCGTTCACCAGACGGCCCAGCGGCTGAAGCAGTTGTCCATCGGCAGCCCGTTCGCGATCGAATCGTTGAACTACGACTTGCGCTTCGTTCGCGGAGACCGCGGGAGTGTCGTCGCGCAGCTCAGCGACACGGCCACAACAGCACTCCCGCCGGCGCTGAGGCGGCGCCTGACTGCGGGCACCTCGTCGACCGGCAAGCCGGTGCACTGCCTTGACGCGAGCGCACTGTGCCCGCGGCCCGCGGCGACGCTCGCGCCCCACCTGCGCGGTGCGCCAGGGCGAGCCGGGCGGCTCGTCGCATACGGATCCGCAATGCTGGCCGTGCGCGACATCGCGCAGGCGCTGTTCCCGCACATCGAGCTGCACCTGTCCGAGCTCGAGTCTCCCTACCACGCCGCCACGTGATGGACCGCCGAGCTGTCTTCCTGATCAACCTGCTGCAGGACGTGAACATCGTGCGTCCACTGGTGCACCTCGCGTGCCGCGAGCTGGCCCTACCGACGCACCTGCTGCTGTCCGACAAGTTCGTCGAGCGCGACGTCCAGGGCACTTGGCAGGCCGAGATCCAGGAGCTGTGCGCCGAGACCGGCTGCAGTGCCCAGGTCTTCGACAGCGAGTACGCGGCTCTGCGCGAGCTGGCCGGATGGCGCGGTGCGCTGATCGCCGCCAGCGAATCCGACCTCAGCGCTCACCTGCAGACACACAACGTCTTCCGCATCGCCCCGCCGGGGTTCGTGCGCATCACGCTGCAGCACGGCTTCGAGTGCGTGGGCTTCCACCAGAACCGGGACCACTACAAGGCCCACGGCCGGCACATCGCCTTCGCGGCCGACGTGATCTGCGGCTGGTGTGAACTGCCCTACATGCAATCGGTGGCGCCGTCCGAGCGCTCGAAGTACGTCGCGACCGGCCCGTCCGCACTGCTCCAGCCCGCGACAGGCGAGAGCGCAGAACCGGCCGCCGGCGGTCTGGTCGGCGAGAATCTGCATTCGGTGCGCATGCGGATGAGCGGTGACTTCAGGGCGTCGTTCATGGACACCTTCTTCGAGTTTTGCAGCGAGCTGCATGGGCAAGGGCGCGGTGTCACGATGCGACCGCACCCGGGCGGACAGTACGTGCTCAAGCACGGCATCGCGCTGCCATCCAACGTGGACCTGAACAACCTGCCGATGTACAAGGTTGATCTGAGCCGCTACGCCTACGGAATCTCGGCGCCGTCGTCGATCGTGATCGACATGGTGCTGGCCGGCCTTCCCACGGCGGTGTGGCAGGACGAAGACGGCATCGTCGACGCGTCCAACTACGAAGGCCTCACTTCCATCAGCACGCTGGTCGACTGGCTTGCCTTCGAGCGCGACGTGCGCATCCGACCCGCTCTGTTTGCACATCGGCAGGCGGCGTTCATTGCCCGCAGCGGCCTGCTGGTCGATCGGCCGACGGTCCATCGCCGATTCAAGGCTTTGCTCTCTGGAGCAACGGCGTGAAGGCACAGCTGCGCTTGCTCGTACTGGCCGACAAGGTCAGCGCGACGCAGTACATCAGTTTCGAGCAAGCCCTCGCCGAGGCTGTGACCGATGGCAGCGTCGAGTTGACGATGGCCTCCGACGACAAGGCCTGGGATGCGATGCCCGCCTGCGCAGAGCTCTGGGAATGCGTCCGCCCCGAAGCCCTGGTGCTGTCGCGATACTCCGAACCGCGCGCGATGAACTTCGTCGGGCTCGCGCGCGCGCGCGGCGTACCGGTCGTGTTCCACATCGACGACGACTTGCTCGACGTGCCGGAGTCGCTCGGCCCTGCCAAGTTCGAGTTCTACCGCCAGCCGCAACGATTGGCCGCGCTACGCGCCGCCATGGAGGCCGCCGACCTGGTCTACGCCTCGACGCCAGCGCTGGCCGAGCGGCTGCGCGCGCATGGCATCCGGACGCCCGTACAGCATGGCGAGCTGTACTGCTCCGTCGATCCCGCGTGCATGGCACCGCCGCTGCCGGCCACCGGCCCGGTCGTGGGCTATATGGGCACCAGTGGTCACTCGCAGGATCTGGCGCTCGCGCTGCCGGCGCTGGAGCGGCTGATGCGCGAAGTGCCGCAACTGCGTTTCGAGACCTTCGGAACCATCAAGCCACCGCCCGAGCTGGCAATCTTCGGCGACCGATGCTCGTCCCATGAGGGCGTTGCAGACTATGGTGCTTTCGTCGACAAGCTCTGCACGCTCGGCTGGTGGGTGGGGCTGGCGCCTCTCGAGGCCAATGGCTTCAATCGATGCAAGGCCGATACCAAGTGGGTCGAGTACAGCTTCGCCGGCATCACGACCGTGGCGTCGGACCTGCCGGTCTATCACCGTGCCTGTGCAGCTGGCGCGGGCTGGCTGGCCGCTACGAGCGAGGCGTGGTACAGCGCGCTGGAAGCGCTGATCCGCAATGCCGGCCTGCGGCGGCGCAGCGTCGAGGCCGCGCGCCAACGCCTGCGCGAGACATACGCCCGCCCGCTGCTTCAGCGGCAGGTGCTTCGCATCATGGACCGAGCGCGCCAGCGATGAGCAGCCGCAAGCTGGTGATCGGCTTGGCGGTGATCATTGCTGCGCCGCTGGCCCTCGCGCAGGTGCTGAGCTTGCGCACCCATGGAGCCCTCGGCGACGGCCAGCACGACGACACCAAGGCCGTGCAGGCGGCGATCGACGCTGCACCTGCCGGTGCCGTACTCGAGGGCGAAGGCGCCCGCTACAGCGTCCGTGGCTCGATCCGCATCGAGCGCGATCTCGGCCTGCGCGATGCGACCTTCGTGCAGGCTGACGGCGCCGACGACGATCCAGAGCTCGACAGCGTGCGCACGCTGTTCGTGCGGGGAACACCGGTCCGACCGGTGCGGATCTCGCTATCGGACGTCACGGTAGACCGCGGACGCAATCCACGTGGCGGCAGCCCCGCCAAGGCTGCAGGAATCTGGATCGCGAATGCCAAGGACAGCTTGCTGGAACGCGTGCGCATCACGGGGAACGGACGCGGCACGGGGCTGCTGCTCGCCGAGGTTCGCAACGTCACCGTGCGCGACCTGCAGGTATACGAGATGACCTGGGCACCCTGCACACGCCAAGCGGAGGGGCTGCCATGGAGCGAAGTGCGCCGTGCCTGGAACGAGTATCGCGTCGTGCCCATGGCCAACTGTGCGCGCGAGGACACGCAACGCGTGCGCATCGAAGAGCCACTGGCTGGCGTGGTCGTCGTTCGCTCCCAGTCGGTGCGGCTTCTCGCACCACACATCGATGGACTCTATGCACTTTTCTCCGACGGCCGCCGCGTGCCCTGGCAGACCGACGGCATCACCATCGGTTCCGATGCGCTCGATGCTGATGGCCAGCCCATCGCGAGCGACATCGTGATCGACAGCCCGCGGGTGTCGAGGGTTTGGGAAGGGGTGGACATGTCGGGCCAGCCGTTGACGCGGGTGCAGGTTCGCGGTGCGCGAGTGCAGGATGTTCACGCCATCGGGATCAAGGTCGCCAATGGTGGGCGCGATATTGATGTGGTCGGCGCACGCGTCGAGCGAAGTGGCCTGGCGGGCATCGTGATCAGCGGCAGTAACCTGGTCAGCCGCGCGTGGCCGGCACCGCACGCCATTCGCATTGCCGACAGCGTGGTACTGGACACCGGCGCCTCCGGCCTGTGGACCGGCCAAGCCGGTGTGGCGGGGATCCGTATCATGAACGGCTCGGTCGAGGACCCGACGGGTATCGACATCGACGGCACGCGGGTCGAGCAGCGAGGGTCCGCAGCGGGCATGGCGCATGGTTTGCACGCCGAGTGCAGGGGGGCCGTGCACTCACTGGACCTGCGGTCAGACGGCCAGGAAAGAGAGGCCGTGCAGATCGCGGCCCAGCCCTGCCGCTGACTCCAGGAGGACAAGAGGCTGGATCGCATCGTGGACAATTCGTAGCAGTCAAGCACCTGGAGTCGAGAGTCAATGCACAACGAACGTGTCTTCATCACCGGTGGCGCAGGTTTCATCGGCTCGCGACTGTGCAACACCCTGACCCACCAGGGCGCCACCGTGCTGGCCTACGACAATCTTCATCCGCAGGTGCATGGACCGGACCCGAAGCCCAGCCTCGCGTCGCCACTCGTGCGCGGTGACGTGCGCGACCGGGCGGCCCTCGCGGCGGCCGTCCGCGACTTCGCACCGACATTGGTCGTGCACTTGGCTGCCGAAACCGGCACCGGCCAGTCAGCCGACGAGCCAGTCCGCTACGCCGAGGTCAACGTCGTGGGCACGGCTCACCTGATCGAATGCTTGCGTGCACAGACCTCGCCACCTCGGCGTGTCGTGCTGGCGGCCACGCGCGCCGTCTACGGGGAAGGTGCCTACCTGGATGCCGACGGTCGCGTGGTCGTGCCGCCCCCGCGTCGACCTTCCGATATGGCGCGCGGAATCTTCGACGTCCTGGACGAGAAGGGACAGCCACTGACACCGGCGCCCACACCGGAGGTGGTGCGCCTGGTGCCCGGCTCGGTCTACGGCTCCACCAAACTGATGCAGGAGTACCTGCTGCAGCAGTCACCGGCGCCGTGGGAAACAGTGATCCTGCGACTGCAGAACGTGTATGGCCCGGGGCAGTCGCTGCGCAACCCCTACACCGGGGTGCTCTCGATCTTCTGCCAGCAGGCGATGGCCGGCAGGACACTGAACGTCTTCGAGGACGGCAACATCCACCGCGACTTCGTGTTCGTCGATGACGTCGTGCGCGCCTTTGCGCTCGCCTGCGCCTCGGACCTTGCAGCAGACGCGATCATCAACATCGGAACAGGCGAGCGCACCTCGATCCTCGACGTCGCGCGCCTGATCCTGCAGAGACTGGGACAGCCGACGGAGCGCTGTCGCATCAGCGGCGAGTTCCGCAGTGGCGATGTGAGACACGCGGTTGCGGCCATCGGCCGCGCGTCACAACAGTTGGGCTGGTCTGCGCAGGTCGGAGTGGAAGCCGGCGTGGCCGCTCTCGTCGACTGGGCCCGTACTCAGCATGCCTGAGGCGCCGCGCGGCGGCGCTAGACGGTGTCCTGGTAGAAAGTCCGATCGGTCCGTTTCCGTCTACCGCAGGTGAGCCCGATGGCAACTAGCCCCGTGGACCCGCACGAACGCCAGAGCGGCATCAGCGCCGGCTACTACCAGAGCCTGCATGACACGAATCCGGCCTTCCTCAACAACAACTGGCTGATCGAGGAATTGCCAACGCTGCTGGGCTTCGGTGGGAAGTCGCTCCTTGAAGTCGGCTGTGGGAATGGGCGTTTCCTCGCCCTGGCGGCCCAGCACTGGCCTGACGTCGTCGGACTCGACTGGGCACGTTCCCCGCACATCGACGAGGTGCTCGCCCTGTGCTCCAACGTCCGGTTCCTGCAGCAGGACATGACAGCCGCCCCATTGCCGGACAGCTTCGACATCGTCTGTTCGGCCGACTTTCTGGAGCACGTGCCCGAGGCGCAGCTTGCGCTCGTGATGCAGGCCATGCTCAAGGCGGGCGCGGTCAACTTCCACAAGATCGCCTGCTATGACGACGGCCACAGCCACCTTTCCATCTTTCCGCCAGATCGCTGGCTGCATCTCTGGCACAGCGTCCCTGGCGGCGAAACGATGCAGGTCCTGCGTCAAACCTTCCGCAAGGGGCAGGCAGACAAGATCGTGCTGCTCATCGCAAACGCCTCGCCGCTTGACCCTGCCTACCGAGCCTCCAGCACGAAGTAAAAGTCCTTGTGGTTTCGGGATTGCACGATGCTGTAGTCGCTGAACCCGTGCTCCTGCACGCAGTGGCGCAGCAACAGGGCCATGCTGTCGGGCACGTAAAAGTGAACGTGGATCGACGCCTTCTCCGCCTCCGATGCCGCGGCCAACCGCGCGCTACGACGGGCCACGCCGTAACGCTGGTAGTGTCTCGATTCGGGCGCCGTAATGCCTCGAGCCTGCTCGTCCAGCAGTTCGTCGAGCGAGCAGGGCGGCATCATGTAGTCCTTGGTCGCCCTGGCGTCCGGAACCACGGCGATCACCTTGCCCTTGGGACGCAGCTTCCGCTGCCACTGCAGCAGGTGCCCGATCGGGTTGGCCAGATGCTCGAAGACGTGGCTCGAGAACACGAAATCGATCGACTCGTCGGACACGGGCAGATCCCATGCGGTGCCGATGATGTAGCGGGAGAAGTCTGCGGCACCGCTGTTGTACCGACCCTTCTTGTCGTACAGCTCGGCCCACTTCTCGGCCGGCATCTCCTCCACGTACGACACCGACACGGAGTCGCTGCCGTGGATCTGGGGATTGGTGCCCGGGCCGATCTCGACGCCCTGGCCTGTCGCCTGCTGTATGACGACATCCCGTCTCAGTTTGCGATGGATCAGCAGTTGTCCATGCTCACCGTCGACCAATTCGAAGTGCAGGGACAGCCTGGTCGAAGGATTCAGGAAGCCGGGTACGGCTCCCCAGGGCAAGGAAACCGGCACCGGCACCTCGCCCAGTGTAATGCGCCGCTCCGCGCGATGGCCGCCACCCTCCAGCACCACGCGCAGCCACCCTTTGCGGGCGCAGGCGTACCAGCCGATTTCCGACGGCATGGACTGCAACGCATGGATGGCGGCGATGTTCGAGAACTCCAGCTGCGGCTCATCGCAGCAATCGACCTTCAAGCTGCGCCAGTGCGTGTCTTGCCAGACATGATCCGCCTGCGCGGCACTTCGGCAGGCCGACAGCACGTACTTGTCGCTGCGGGTGGTGAGGTCTACAAGGTTCATGATCCGCCGTCGATCGACTCCACTATCTTATCCGCGCGCGTGTCAGCCTTCGCGGTTGCCGGAGCACGACATCGGCCTGCTACTCGCGGCCTTCAAGGCACTGTGAGCCTGGCCGGAGTCAAGCTGGCCGATCCAGGGCCACTTCGTCGCACTCCACGTCGACGATCTCCTGGGCGCGACGGATGAACGCGGTATCCCCTTGCTCAGGTGCCGCCGGCGGCA
>Ga0075366_10001754_pt1 | contig 10916 bp, 8 predicted proteins | sample EndMethybrTD3031_FD_72351 | JGI IMG/M metagenome (GOLD analysis project Ga0075366, IMG submission 72351) | Populus endosphere microbial communities from Tennessee, USA - Endosphere MetaG P. TD hybrid TD303-1 | ecosystem: Host-associated > Plants > Roots > Endosphere | place: USA: Tennessee... | reverse complement strand
TTACTACTGGTTCATTCGGTACATTGGCTGTTGTTCCTCCGGCTGACACTACTGGCCCAGTAATTTCTGGCAACCAGGCAACCCCAACAAGCAACTCAGTAACCATCAACTGGAGTACTGATGAGTTGGCAACCGCTCAGGTATTCATTGGTACACAAAATGGTGTATACGATCAGACTGCTGCAGGTAACATCACTATTGCTACCAAGACTTCATCATTGAACATTACTGGTTTGACCCCAAATACCACTTACTACTACCAGATTGTTTCTACTGATGCAGCAGGCAACAAGACTACCAAGAACGGTACTGACTTGAAGTTCACAACTACAGCGGTTGTTATCGTTCCTGTAGCAGGTGACCTGAACAACGATCACGTAGTTGATGACGCAGACTTGAGCGTACTACTCTTTAACTGGTACACAACGGGCAAGACTAATGTAACTGCTGCCCAGGGTGACATCGCCGGTAATGACGGAATCGTTGATGACGCAGACTTATCTGTACTGCTTTATAACTGGACCAAGGAGAACTAAGAATGAAGCGCATTAAATCTCTGGCCGTAGTGGCCTTAAGTGTTGCATTGCTGGCAGCTAACGCTGGTCGTGCATTCGCGGCAAACTCAACAAGCATTACTCTGAGCAGCGCAAGCGCTCAGGTAGGGAACAATTTAACAATTTTCATTAATGAGAACAGTGGTTCCACTACTATTAACCTCGTAACCGTAGGTATCTCATACGACAGCTCTAAGCTGCAGTTTGTGGAATTCAACGATAGCGGTAGCGAATTTGACTACAAGGGTGCACAGAGTGCTGCCGGCGGTAGTGCATCAGTTAAGCGTGGCCTTTATGGCGGTGCTTACACAGACGGTCACCGTGTTACCGGCATTACCTTTAAGGCATTGGCCGCAGGCAGTGCATCAGTTAGCGTTAACAGCGCAACTGTTACCAACCCACAGGCTCCTACCGACGTTGAATGGAATGGCGTAAAGAATAGTACAACTGCTACCATTGCATCCGCTCCTGCTTCTACTGGCGGTAGCACCTCAACTGGTTCTACTTCTGGTGGTAGCTCAAGCTCAAGCTCTAGCAGCACCAAGAGTACTGCTTCTACCAAGACTGCAACTACTGCTACGCCAACCACTGGTTCTACTAGCAACAGTTCTAGCGCAGCTTCTGACGGTAGCGATGCAACCAGCACTACTACTCCAGAAGTAAAGGGCGATAGCACTACCAAGAAGAGCGACGACAAGAAGTCGGACGACACCAAGAAGACTGATGACAAGAAGAGTAGCAACAAAGTTTTACCTATCTTTATCTTCATCCTACTAGGTGTTGCAGCATTCTTTGGTGGCCGCTACGCAGCTCGCTACATGGCAGCTCGCAAGGCTAAGGCTACTGAAGCTGAAGTCGCTAAGACTGAAGAAAAGCCAAAGGCTAAGAAGACTTCTAAGAAGTAATACTTCTGACGACAAATAAAATAGGGACCAATCATCGGCCCCTATTTTTATGCTCTGATTTGATCGCTACTTATAACAAGACTGGTTGGCGACTGACAAACTCAGTTATCTGCTGTATGGCGGTCCTGCCCATAAAGCTTTGGGTAACATGTGCTGCGATTGGTGCGAACTCTGGGTGTTCGTGCGCGATTACTCGCATTTGGCCTAAGTCATCTACGATTTGATCGAATGCCGGACCATCCTCGTAGGCTGACAGCGTCCAGTTGGCACTGCTAAAACGGCCAAATTGTTCGGCTGCAGTTTGGGGAGGAGTAGGAAACGCAAGATGATTCAGTGTGTCCGAGGCCATGAATCGCTGTGGATTGGTTGTTGTCTTGTTTGCATCCATAGAACCCAAGAAGTCTTTACCTGATGCAATGAAAGTATTGCAGGTTACACCCCGCTCTTCTAGGTAGTTCGCGATGCCATCGTGGTGGGCACCGACTAGGGCGGTAATTTGCGTACCATCGAATTGGGGGTCTAATGCAAAGTCAGCCAATTGCTCGGCCATTACGCGGTCACGAAGATCAATGTAATCAGCACGCGCTAGGGTAGCTTCGGTATATACGTCAAGCAGCTGATCATTGGGCATGTGTGGCAAGTTTGCCTTTATTGCCTTATTGGCTTCCTGAAATCTAACTGTTTCGGGTAGATTGCTATTGTCTTGATCTATGCAGAACACTTCTGGGTTTGTATCACGCAGCATATATGTAGCGAGTGCTAGTGCGTTGCCGGCTAGCATGCTGCGGTCACGACTGGTTAAGTTATAACTCGGATCCAGGATATTGGGATAAAAGTTATTTTCGTACCAGTCACGGCGTGAAGGAGTGATGTTCGGACTTTCGATACATATAATCTGCTCTTTGTCGCCATCCATATGCGCCCGGACATTATCTGCGATTTCTTGCGATAGGTACGGTGCGTGCTGGGTGCGAGCAATAGAAATTTCTGCGGACATAAACAAACAACTCCTTACGAAATGAAGTTAATATTATAGCATATTTACTATAAATAAGCAATAGCTTTATATGGAGTATAGAAGTTAATTGGCAGAATCCCAGGAAATTATTTACCTAACAGTGTTATTTAAGATACACTTCTGATAAATGAACAACCTCAAGCGTTTTTATGAGAGGGCTAAGCACGGCTTATCTCGTCCACGAACTCTGTGGATATTGGCGTTGGTTGTCGTGTTGGCCGCTGGTGTTGGGTTCAATATGTACGATAGCCATAGCCGCGAAATCAAGCAACAGGATCAGCTAGCGCAACTCGCCAAACAACAGAAGCAGAAAGCGAAGCAGCAAACCAAGTTAGACCAAGTAGTCAAGCAACATGATGATGTGTTTACAGATGTTTCTCCTCGTGCCACCAATGTTACTTCCTGTCCGAGGCTGCAAGGTCGACCCGGGGTCATCATAACTTCAGGCTGCCGTTACCGATTGCAGGCTCACGGTAAGCTGACAATGGCGGTAGTCTTTTTGCATGAAGGCGATTACTCCGACTCCGATACAATGAACTGGCTCAAACAGGACAATGAACTAAAATACATCAATACTTACCTTAAAGAACAGGCTAAGCGTTATAAAGTTGCGGATCCGCCACAGATAGATATGACTTTTTATGGATCGTATAAGCTAACTGACCCCGTGTCTAACTTTAACTATCGCCAACAGGGTGGGGCAATTTTGAATATATTTGATAAGACAGCACAAGCAAACAAAGTACCCGAAGATCAATATGACATGGTTCACTATGTGCTGCTAACTGGCTCATATGGCGGCGTAGCATCACCACAAGATCACAGTGCATTTACTTATTCTGGCTACCTTGCTTTGCCAACATTTGTACATGAGACGCTGCATTTGTTTGGCGCAAGTGATAAATACAATAATAATGATTGTAATACCGTCGGTACTGCAGATCCATTTGGCCGCTATGAAGGTAGTGCGCCAGGCGTTGACATAATGTGCAACAACTTTAGTTTAGGCTCAAGCATAATTAATGACATAACCGCGAGGGAAATAGGATGGCAAAACTAGATAAACACAAAGACAAGGCTGAGGAAGAATTTAAAGAGCCTACTGAAGTTGAACAAGAGGACCAGAACGAGGAAGCTGAAAACCCTGTAGAAACTTCTAGCGACGACACTCAGGCCGAAGAGCCCGTCGCGCCAAAAGCCCAGGGTCGTTTTCGTCGTTTGTTGCAGTCTCGCAAATTCCGCATTGCTGCGCCGATTGTTGCATTGGTATTAATTCTCGCTGGATTCTTCGTACCTCCTGTTAAATATGCTGTCCTTAACTTGTTTAGTAACGGCAAAGCGCAGTTTGTAGTTGTTGATGACGCCACGCTAGCTCCTGTGAGTGGTGCAACCGTTAAGGTTGGATCTGTTTTGGGTAAGACCGACAAGAACGGTAAGCTGACCCTAAAGGGCTTAGACTTTGGTTCACAAACGTACATATTGACCAAAGATAGTTATACTACTAAAAAAGCCGACTTTACTGTAAAGACCGGTGACAATTTAGTAGGTCCGGTAAAAGTTCACTCTGACGGCTTTGCGGTAGAGGTGCGTGCCGTCAACAAACTGAGTGGCGCCAAGATGGCTGACTTTGCGGTATCAATTGACGGCACCAACATTTCGGCGCAGTCCACTAAGGCTGGCGTAGCAACACTAAAGGTTCCAAGTAAGCGTTTGGGCAAGCAGACATTGGCTATTACTGCTAAGGGTTTCAATAAATTAACGGTAGAGACGGTAGTTACTGCTGACAAGCAGGTGCCAATATCAGCCTCGCTTACCTTGGCTGGTAAACATTACTTCCTATCAAATCGTGACGGACGAATGAGTATTTATTCAGCAAATCTGGATGGTAGTGACCAAACTGAGGTTATAAAGGGCGCGCCAGGAGATGATACTGCGACAAGTTTCACATCATCCCCCGATGGTAAGTATGGGGTAATGCTATCCAAGCGAGACCAGATACGTGATAGCTCGGGTCAAGTAGTATCTGCCCTATATGCGATTGATTATAGTGCCAAGACTATCAAGCGTGTCGACGAAGGTGCCCCCAATTTTTCTATTTCTGGCTGGGCCGATAATACTCGAGCTGTATATACGGTTGATTACGGCGACGCCAAACGCAGTGATAATCAAAAAATTAAAACAGTAGATGTCACGAACGGCAAGCTATCAACTATTGCCTCATTTGGTGGCTACCCTCAAATCATTCTATTCCGTGAGTACCCTCAATATGTGTATGTATCCTTGCCTGACCCAGGTAGGCCTGATTACGGTCTGTTTGCATATAATATAAACACTAAAGCTAGGACACAGCTGGAATCTATCGGTATTGGTACTTTTAGCCAATATAAACCTGGCTATGCTAGCTACACCCTTGATAGTAATGGCAAGTGGCGAGATATCAACCTAAAGACAGCTAAGTCGCAAGATGCATCAGCACCTTCGCGAGATAGTAATAATCTTTACTATCTACCTTCGCTTGACAGTCAGAAGCTTGCTTGGTCCGAAAACCGTGACGGACGAGGTGTGGTGATTATTGCAGACCGAGATGGCGCTAACAGCAAGCAAGTGAACAGCAGCCTAAACGCTGGCGGGGTTATACGTTGGTTGAATGATGACTACTTGATCGTCGGATCTTCTGCCAGTAATGACACTGCAGACTATGTGATGGACATAAAGACGGGAAAAACGACGAAAATTAGCAATACATATCGAGGTTGGTATCGCTAATTGCTTAAGCGCAATTGTGAAAACGCTTACAGATCGCTGAACAAATCTCGTCCTAGTATCAATAAATAACAAGGAGAACCTTATGGACTTACAAGACACTTTTTATGTAATGGGCATCGTGTACATGGCGATCATGTTCATCCTAATGATCGTGGCCGTGTTTGTGGCTATTTCTATCAAAAAGAAAATCAATGCTATCCATGATACTATTGAGCAAAAGCTGCATAAGGTAACCGAAATCATTGCTGCCGGCCAAGCTGTCGCTGACGCTACCAAGAAAGTTTTCGGCAAAGACAAGTAACAACTACATGGACGCAATCAAGAAACTCGTACAAGCATTTGACCGTTTTCAGCAACGGCATCTGTTTGTCGGGTTTCCGTTTGCTGTTATCAAAAAGTACGGCGATGACACCGGAGGCTACCAGGCGGCGCTGATTAGCTACTATGGCTTTTTGTCACTATTCCCACTGATTTTGGTGGCAGTGATGGTACTGCAATTGCTGTTTAACAACGACCCAATGCTGCGCGCTGAGGTAATCGAAAAGGTTACTAACTTTGTGCCAGTAATTGGCGGCGACTTGCAGCAAAATATCCACACCAGCAAGACTGGTCTGGGCTTGGTGCTAGCTATAATTGTTACGCTGTATGGTGCGCGTGGTGGTGCGGATGCCTTGCGTTATTCGTTGGACAACTCCTGGCAGATCCCTCATCACAAGCGGGCAGGTTTTCCGAAGAATCTGCTACGTAGTATGGGCGTAATTGGTATCGCGGGCTTGGGCTTGATTGCATCTGTTTCGGTCTCTAGCTTTACCTCTATTCTGGGACACGCAACCTGGGTCAAAATCTTGTTGAACGTGGTGGGTGCAGCGGTACTTACGCTGGTTTTGACGACGATCTTCCGTATTGCTACCTCACGCGGCGTAGACACCAAAGACATGATGGTCGGCGCAATATTTGGCGGCGTATTAATGCAGCTACTACTGACATTTGGTAGTCTTATTATTAAGAGTCAGCTGCGTGGTTTGGACTCAGTATATGGCGCCTTTGCTGCCATTTTGGGATTGTTATTCTGGATATATCTATTAGCGCAAGTACTGGTGTACTCGATAGAAATCGACACCGTACGTACGCTGCAGCTATATCCGCGAAGCATAACGCCAGAGCATCGTACGACTGCAGATCGCAGAGCGAATGATTTATACGTCAACAGCGCTCGTCGTACGCCAGAAATAGACCCAGCTAAACATAAAGGCTAGATTTATTATTTGCTTGTGCGAGAAAACAATCGCTTAGAGATTGTGGTACGTAGCTTATTGCGGGCGGTACCTGCCAAGTGATGTAGGATTGGGCCGCGTACATCGGCTTCAGCAGCCTTGCTACCAGTTGCGAATAATCGGGCACTGCGCTCTAGGCTGGTTCTAAATTTGTCTTCTGCGGGCAGGGTGCTGGCGACAGTTGTTAGCTGCGCAGCGGTTTGGCGGCCAGGGAACTGCGTGTGGCCTGCTAGATCTTGGCCAGAAGCATCTGGATTCTGTTGGGTGTAATGTTCGACGCGAGTTTGAATCTGCTCAGCCCTAACAGTATCTTTTCCGGAGTATGCTAGGAATTCAGCTGATGCCAAGGCAGTTGCTACTTCTTTTGGCTTTGCACTTTCCAGAAGTTTGCGACGACGACGTTGGTTGAGGGTATAAAGAACGGTGTCACCATATTTCAGGCTTATGCCACCTGCGCCAAGTCCACCGACTGCGTAGGCAATGTTTTGCAGTTTTTGTGCAGTATCTTCGCCACCACCATTAGACTGCTCTGCGTCTCCGCCAAGCCCACCGTCACCGCGAATTGAAGGCGTGGCGTCATCTTTGGTATTCCACATGTGCGATTCAGCACCAGTAAGTTCTGCTGCACCCTTACCACCGTCGTTGTGGTAGCCAAATACAGCGTTGCGGTTATAAGGATCGGCAAGCACATCAAGCGTGTTGGCTACGTTACAGTTCGCTTCTTCATCCTTGATGGCGTCGCCGGCAAAGTCGGGGAGTGACTTCCATTTGTCTTTCTGCTCGTCAGTAAATGGACTGTATTCGTAGTTCCATTTTTGGGTAATGGTTTTTTGCATTAGGTCGCCCAACTCACCCTTAGGATAGTTGATGTTCTTTCGTCCGGTTTCCTGCTGCTGATACATGAACATAGTTGTGGCGGGTGAGCGGGAAGGAATAGATGAGTCATCGGTAGTGGTGGCGGTAGTGCTAACAAATTTAGGCTTGGGGGCTTTGCTATCTTCGGCGAGCCAGTAGATTAAGTGACCATCGGATCTATCTTTCATGCGTACCGCATAAGTATTGTCCACTTTGAGATAAATATCCGTTTCCTCACCGTCAATACTCGCGGCAACTACTTTTGTATCTTCAAGCACAGGAATGTTTACAGCGGATCTGAGGGCATCTGGATTTCGTGGTTTTAGTGGATTGTTTTTGTCGACGAACGCATCTTCAATTAGGGGTGTAAGGTCGCTGATGCTGAGATCCCGCTCCACCCTTAATAAACTCTTGCCCTTGAGGCGTGGATCTTCTTCGGGCTTCTTAGCGACGAGCTCGGTGGCGTAGATGCGGTCATTCAGAGCCCAAGACATCTTGAGCTTGTCACCGTCACGATGACCTAGCCTAAGCTCTTGCGATGTAGACGCTGCCCAATAGCCTTCGGCCGAGATAGTACCTTCTGCGGTTACGGTGTATTGAGGCTTGTACGAGTCGCCGTTTAACGGGGCGTTGCCGACTTCTTGCTCGCCTGCGCTAGTAGCAGCCGCTGGTTTGTCATTGACTTGTTCGACGCTCGGTATCGATTTGTCATCGTTTTTGAGTAATGAGTCGGCTTTATCAATGAGATTGCTAGTCTGTTCACTTACTGCATTTTCGGCGTCGCCAATGTTTCCCCATGCATCCATGATTGGGTATTTACGGTCAACTAGGTCTTCAGCATCCTGGGGATCGATTTTATCTATAGTTACGTGGTTTTTCTTGGCGAGGTAGTGTTGTGCGGCTGTTATTGCATTACTGCGAGCGTTATCCATAGAGTCATGAATGCTAATCGATGCACCAATAGCGGCCGCAGCAAACAGACCTACGGCTACTGCCTGTCCGATGCGTTGCGGCAAGAAGTTAGCGCGCTTGTCATTTATATCCAGTAGTTGTTCCTGCAGGCCAGGGTTGAGTATTTTTGGCTCAAGTCTTATGTCTTTTGGCTTTGGCTTGGCCTCATCTTCATCCTGATCCAGTTTCGGTAATTTGCCATCATTAGCGGCAACTAGCAAGGCTACCTCTAATGCACGTTCGGCTTTGGGCGGATTGAGATCGGGCTTTTGCAGCAAGCTACTGAATTCTTCTGGGGTAAGGCCAACTGAGTGAAGTAGATCCTTATTTACTTTTCCATCTTTTGTTACCCAGTCGACGGTAAGGTTGCCTCGGACGGTACCAGTTTCGGCAAAATGAATCTTTTTACGTGCTTCGTCAGAGGTCTTGGGGGTAAACTCGGCACCCCTGCGGCGAGCTTCATATGCTCCTTCGTTGGCGTAGTACTCAACGTCACCGAGGTTTCTGTTTATAGCACCGGCTGCCTGTTTTCGGAGGGCATCTTTGAGTAGCTGTTGCTTATCCCAGTCGTTCAGCTTTTGATTGGCTTGAATCTTGGCAACTGTAGTAACCAACGGATGTTCTGCCCTAACGCTTGCCAGCTTTTTGGCAAGTGTAGTGAAGAGGTCAGGGTCTTTCTCTGTTTGTTCAGCATACTGTTTAGAAACCTCAAGCCATTGCTCTGGCGAGAGGGTGGTAATAGCTTCATGCTCATCCGAGGTATGAATAAGCAACTTCTTTTTGTCGCCCATGACGTTTTTGTCTGGCACAGAGATAGCAGCAGTAGGTGGCAGTACTGGTTCTTGGAACTTGTCTAATTGTCGTAATACCCAGCTACTGACATGCATGGTTTTTATGCCTTGATTCTGCGCCATTTCGGCCATCATGCCAAGGTGTTTGTACATGTTTCGGTCCTCGGGAGTTGATGTAATGCAGGGGCCATACCAAAATAGTTCGACATCGTTTTCGCTGCCTGGCTCGGCATTTGCGGGAGGGTTTGATCCGTGTAGCTCATAGAACTGTTGGACGGCATTCTGGGCAACAAAGGTAGTGTTCGACTGGTAATCGCCGGCGTTCTGGAATGCTTTTTTGTCCTGTCGACGTTTAAAGAAATAGGATGTACCAGTGGCTAAGCTGCCGGCTACAGCGGCAAGTCCGGCATGCACTGGTCCAAGCTCGGCGGTCAAGGCAGCTGGTGCAGCGCCCCAAAGTAGAGCATTCTTGATGCGTAAACTAGGTGCAAGCCTGTCGATTGGGTCACCATTAGTTCTGACTTCGGCTACGTGAGCAGCAAAAGCTTGTTCAGGAGTTGGGGTTTTGCGTGGAATATAGAATCCCTCGCTTGGCTCGGGGATTGTTAGGCTGTCTTGAAACTGGTCCTCTTCGCCGATGACTTCTATCTTCACCGTGTAGGGACGGCCATCCGAGTCGAATTGGGTGAATGTACCATCAGGATTCGCCTGGGGTGCATCCGCAAACTCAACTGGTCCAAATGAATTAGCCAGAACTTCACTCATAAGTGCTATATTATAGCATAATTAATGCTGATAAGCAATAGTGCTATGCTGTTGTTAACAGAGGGGATCGACTTAGCGTTTCATCATACGTACACCAGCTGTATTGAACGCAATATGTGCGGCGGTATTAGAACCAAGACCAAAGAAGCGCTGCAGACCGGAGAAGACTAGGCCTAGGCCAAATTGAGCAACCGGAACAGTTCGACTATCGAAACCTAACTTCTGTTTATTGCCCCCAGAATTTTTTAGGGTAAGGTTGTGCGTGTAGGCAAAAGCAGTGGCTGTGAGTAGCCCCATGCCGACCTCTTGAGCAGTTGGTGCCGCTAGGCCATGTCCAAATAGGACATTTTTCATCGGCATATTCTCGTCGATGTCTAGTTTAAAGGGGTCTAACTTTTCTGCCTTCCTATTGTTGTGGGCGTCCATCCAATACGATGGCACGGCACGGAAGATGATCTCTTCTATAACTGGACCGGTTAGGGTGATTGAGTGTTCGTTGGCGACTGCATACTTGCGAGTTGTCTCAGCATTAACTGCTCCGTACTCATCCTGAATAGCGTTGTTAACTCCGGCGTTTCCTGGAGTTTCACCGGTCAACTCGTGCACCTTGTTCTGGGTTGCAATTGCTGCTGGTTGGCCTTCTGTTCCTAGGACCACACCTGCTGCAACGCCAACACCGGCACGTAGAAAGTCTCTTCGAGAAAATTCTGACATAGTTAGCAGACTATAACATCGAAATTATTTAATTACAACTAACGCATTTCTAACAAAGTTGTTTGCTAAACGTCCGCTTGCGGGCTATTGCTGGCTGGGAGCATACTGAAAAGGCAACTTAATATTTTAGTACGAACCATCTGCAAACGGACAGATGTGACCGAAAGGGGTGAATATGGTTCAAGTACAGAAAATTAATCCTGTAGTGCGGGCGATTTTGGTCGTCGGAGCTGCTGCGGGACTCGTAGTGGGCGTAACTTTTGCTGCGCTCAATAGCCAGGCAACGCTTACTGGCAACACTATTAGTGCTACTGCTGGATTGC
>Ga0075366_10001753_pt1 | contig 10923 bp, 7 predicted proteins | sample EndMethybrTD3031_FD_72351 | JGI IMG/M metagenome (GOLD analysis project Ga0075366, IMG submission 72351) | Populus endosphere microbial communities from Tennessee, USA - Endosphere MetaG P. TD hybrid TD303-1 | ecosystem: Host-associated > Plants > Roots > Endosphere | place: USA: Tennessee... | reverse complement strand
GGGCAGCAGGCATGCTACATCATAGTTGATTCAGCCTAAGATGCTGAATTTCATTAAAAATATATGTAGTTACCATCAACGTTATCAAGCTTTTCAAGATTATTCTGAGTCTATCACATCCACACATCGCTCACCCGTCATACCGGGCAGAGCGAGAAACCACACGCATTTTCTTCCTCAATCCGTCAAAAATACAATTTTGTCCCGAATGATATGGTATAACTTAATGGTCAGGGCATGGAACAGGATCTTCGCATTGGCGTTCCGTTCAATATAATAGGAGGCCCTGTCCAGTTCCTCTATTATAGCCTGTTGTTGCTCTACTCCGGCTATTTTGTTCAATCTTTCGGCAAAATCCCGTTCTTTTTCGGGAATATTCGTTTCTCCGCCCATAACTCTTAATCTTACCGCCTGTTCGAGCAGGTGGTTGAAATACCGGAGAAATTGCTTTTGTTTCTCCCTCCCATGCTTACTTATTTCCTCTACCCATTTGGTCTGGGCAATGGGACCGGTTTTCAGCATGGCATTCAGCCAGTCTCTCAGCAAGCTCTGCCAATCCTCCTCCGCATGTTGTACCATCTGCAGGGCTTCGCGATAATTGCCTTCACTTCCACTCGCTACCTGCCGGGCAGTGTCCGGAACTGTTTTATTGCGATTCACCAGGGCCTCTTCCACATCCTTTGTTTCCAATGCCGGAATTCTTACCAGTTGGCAACGGCTCAGGATAGTAGGAAGCACCAATGATTCATTTTCGGCCGCTAGTATGAACAATGTATTAGGTGGCGGCTCTTCGATCAGTTTTAATAGTTTATTGCCTTCATTGCCGAGATACTCCGGCATCCAAAGAATTAATATTTTGTATTCACTCTCAAAACTTTTCAGGTTCAGTTTGCGGATAATATCATTGCACTCATTCGCCGTGATATTTCCCTGTTTGTTTTCTGCACCGATAAATTGCAACCAGTCATATACGTTTCCATACACATATCCTTTTGCAAACTCTCTCCATTCCGAAATATAGTCCGTGCTTATAGGAGGTGTTCCTGGTTTTTTTGTTACAACAGGATAACTGAAGTGTATATCGGGATGAACGAATTGCTGGGATTTTAAGCAAGCGGGGCAGGTGCCGCAACTATCGGTTGCTAAAAGCTTACTATCTGTCGCCTGGTGAGACTCTTCTCCAAAGAGAGATGGTCCAATATTATGTTGCGATTTACCATTAACCGTTTCACAAACTACAAATTGCGAAAAAGCTAATGCGAGAGACAAAACTCCGCTTCCTTCTTTACCTAAGAATAATAAGGCATGGCTGAGGCGGTTATGCTGTACCAGTTCAACTAAGTTGTGTTTTACTTCGGATTGTGCTATGATGTCTTTGAATTGCATTAACTTCTTTAATCCTAATGTTTGCAAAATAACATGAAAAAAGCGACTCCAGGTTTAGAATCGCTCGCGTATAATTTATAATTCTATCGTCTGATTAATTCAAAAACTTCAAAATCTCTTCGCTCATGGGCTGTGTCTTCGGAGAAAATGTAGCAATCAATACTCCTTTTTCGTCCAACAGGAATTTTCCGAAATTCCATTTCACAGGATCTGCAAATCCTTTGGCTGTCGCTTCTTCAATAAGGTATTTATAGATAGGAGCGATATCATCTCCTTTTACAGATACTTTATCTGCCATCGGAAAACTTACACCATAATTCTTCTTGCAAAATTCCTGGATCTCTGTTTTAGTGCCGGGTTCCTGTCCGCCGAAATTATTGGCGGGAAAACCTACAATCACTAATTTGTCTTTATACTTTTCATACAGTTTTTCAAGACCTTCGTACTGGGGCGTATTACCGCATTTTGAAGCTGTATTCACGATCATGATCTTTTTTCCTTTGTACTTAGAAAAATCAATTTCGTTTCCATCCAGGCCAGCGACTTTGAATTCGTAGATGGAAGAGCCGGTTAAGGTCACTGATAGCAGCAATGACAGCAATAATGTTTTCATGATATATAAGTTTGTTATTTAAAAAATAAACGGGAAATGAAGTTACGCCGATTTTAGACGTGATTTATTGGAAAATCCTTCTAAAATTTACTACTGTATTTCAAAACAGCCAAGATCTGGCAGGCCGACGGCCCTGGGCTTTCCATCCAGGTCGGTGGTAATACCAAAATCAGCCCCCTTATTTTTAGCCGGGGAATCGTCTTTTAAATGAAAATCATAATATTTACGCGACACATCTATGGTGTCAAATGAAGGTTTTTGGTCATTAATGACCTGGTTGGAAGTGATGTTGGAAGGCGTCGTTAATACCTTCCATAAGACATGGTCGAACTTTACTGTAAAGGAAGTAGAGCCTGTCTTATTTACTACTACCTCATCCTCTACAATTCCATTCTCACCCCAGAAGATGCAATTGCGGAATTGAGCATCCAGAATTTCTGTAGCATTGCTGGCGTCAAAATTCCTTACCTGCAATACCGGGTCCCTGTGCAGGATATAAGGGTTAGAGTAACTGGCTACCGTGCAATGGGTAAAACTGTAAGTGCCCCCTTTTATCAATGCGATATTCTTTCCGCAATTACTGATCAGGCAATTTCTGGCGGTAATAGTTGAATGGGAAGCAATGATACCCGCATCGTAGGAATTATCAATGATACATTCGTTCAGTGTTACTTTCGGATTAGTATTGGAAGGAAGGTCCTGCGCTGCTATGGACTGATAGGAGTTTTTGATAACAGCATACGTAAAAATATTGTCTTTACTGGTAGCACTAAAATAAATACCGGGCCATGAAGCAGGGTAGTTCCTGTAAGGATCATCTAATCTGTCGCCATTGAAATACACGCGGTCAATAGAATCTTTCAATCCATTTACCTGTAATGTTCCTTCTACAATAATTGGTGCATCGGCATGTACATAAATGCGACAGCCTTTGTCGATGGTCAGTTTTTTATTGGCATTCACACGCAGATACCCGAGCAGTACATAGGGCAGATCATTGACCCAGGTTTCATCAGCAATGATTTCTTTATCGCGTAAGAAATGTGCATTCTGGCCCCAGGCTTCTAGTTGCACTTTCTTCATATTGCCGTTATAACTTACCTGGATGCTATCCTGTATAATAAAAGGAAGATTGCCTGCTCCGGGGTTGACATTGACCTGTACAAATACATACACACTGTCATTGGCTTCAATCTCAATATTACTGGCTTCTGTAGTTGCAATGCCATCAACATTCATTTTAAAAGCAGAGGCCGATCCTCCCATCAGTTTTACAGATGTAAGACGCAATTTCTGGTCGTTCTCATTAATGATCTTGAAGAATTGAGTGATAGAACCGACAGCCGTAAAGACCGTATCATATTTTAATTTATCAGTAGAGAGATTTACCCTCGCATCGGAAGAAGTAATAAAAGAATCTTTTCTGCAGGCCGCCAGCAAGATCACAGCGGAAAGGATAAGTATAGGGATGGCTTTCATTGGTCATCAAAAGTAATAACAAAGAATGGAAAGAGGAAATGTGGTCTGGAACTGGATACTGGATACTAGATACTGGATGTCCTAAAGCTGTAAAATCATTACGGTCTTAGGATCCAGTATTTAGGATCATACTGCATAGCAGAGTGTTGCTATGCTGAGCTTTATTTCAGGCGCTTTGAGCAGTTCAATGCCACAGGCTTCAAGGGTAGCTCCTGTAGTGATCACATCATCTACCAATAAAACGTGTTTGCCGCTGATAGCACCGGGATCTGTCAATATAAATTTCCCTTCCATGTTTTGCCATCTTTCTATCCTTCCCTTTTTGGTCTGCGTATCGGTATGCTGGGAGCGTACGACCGCCTCTTTCAAAACCGGAATATGCATACACTCCGCCATCCCCTCGCATAAAATAGTGGCCTGGTTAAAACCCCGTCTTCTTTCTTTGGCGGCAAACAAGGGCAAAGGTATCAGCACATCCACATCAAACCGGCCCGACCGATACAAACTATCACCCATCAACCGGCCCAACTGTAAACCAAGTTCTTTATTTCCCCTGTATTTGAACTGGTGCATGAGTTGCTGCATCAGTGATTCACGGGTAAAATAATATTGCGCAGTAGCATGATTGATGGGAAGTCTTCCCCAGAATTTCTTTGCTGCCGGATTACCCGGGTGCATCTCAAAATTGGTCTCGGGCATTGTATCCATGCATTTGAAACAAAGAGAAGTGCTGTCGTCAGGCAAATCACCACTGCATCCTGAACATACACCCGGAAACAACAAATGGAGTAACGAGTCTTTTATTTCTTTTATCCTGATCATTTAAAAAAGATATTTATATACTTCTTCCACCCGGCCCATCATGATTATTTCAATATTGAATTTTTGCCGTGCCAGGCCTTTTTGGTTGTACTTGGAAAGTATGATCTTTTCAAAACCCAGTTTTTCTGCTTCCGCAATCCGCTGATCGATCCTGTTAACTGCTCTTATTTCACCACTCAGGCCAATCTCGCCGGCAAAACATATATGCTGTGTCAGAGGAACGTCCTCATAAGAAGAAAGCAAAGCACACAACACGGCGAGGTCAATTGAAGGGTCTTCTACTTTTAATCCTCCGGCAATATTCAGGAATACATCTTTCATTCCAAAATGAAAACCTCCGCGTTTTTCTAATACAGCTAATAATAACTGTAACCTGCGAAGATCAAAACCACTAACGGTTCGCTGAGGTGTACCATATACAGATTGTGTCACCAGTGCCTGTACTTCTATCAGCAATGGCCGCATACCTTCAATAGTCGCTGCAATGGCAATACCGCTTAATTGATCTTCTTTTTGTGTAATGAGTATCTCACTGGGATTGGCAACTCCTCTCATTCCTTCATCAGTCATTTCATAAATGCCCAGTTCTGCAGTGCTTCCAAAACGATTCTTCAATGTACGGAGAATACGATAAGCATAATGGCGATCGCCTTCAAACTGCAAAACCGTATCCACCATATGTTCCAGTATCTTGGGTCCGGCAATACTTCCATCTTTTGTGATATGACCAATTAAAAATACCGGTGTATTTGTTTCTTTGGCAAACCGCTGAAATTCTGCGGCACATTCTCTTATTTGGGATACGCTACCCGGAGACGAATCAATAAAAGGTGTTTGCAAGGTCTGTATGGAATCAACGATAACCAGTTGCGGCTTCAGTTTTTTTATTTCCTGGAAAATCGTTTGCGTAGATGTTTCTGTAAGCAGGTAAAAATTATCATTCTTTAACTTCAGCCGGTCGGCTCTCATTTTTATTTGTTGTTCACTCTCTTCACCACTGATATATAAGACGACCGCATTCTTTAACCATAAACCGTTTTGTAAAAACAATGTCGACTTACCAATGCCTGGTTCGCCTGCTACCAACACGATACTGCCCGGAACAATACCACCACCTAATACCCGGTTCAATTCAGCATCACTTGTTGCCATTCGTTTTTCTTCACTGCTTTTTATTTCATTAAGCGAAATAGTTTTGGTTGTACGCTTATCATCACTGTATTCTTTCCATCCATTGTTGTTCTTTAATGTTTCTTTTTGAATCAATTCTTCAACAAATGTGTTCCATTGTCCGCATGATGGACATTGACCTACCCATTTCACGCTTTCATAACCGCAGTTTTGACAGAAGAAAGCAGTTTTAACTTTACTCATAAGTTAAAGGTAAACGATCGTGATTGTTGAATAAAAAAGAAGAAAAATAAGCGGATAAATGCATTGATTATTAATCAATTCGCAGAATGTAAAAAGGGTCAATCTTTCGACTGACCCCTTTACTTACTAACCCATTAAATTCTATTGCTAAGTTACAATTCTGTGTAACATTTCAAAATAAATTTTTTGTGCTGTGAATAACTTTGAGGGGTTATTAATACACAACTGCTTGATTTGCAGAAAAAAAATAATACATTATAATTATCTGTAAATCAATATATTATATTTAAGATTGCTAAATACTGAAAATCATCAGGGTGCAATTCATGTAAGTCACTAAAATGACAAAACGGCTGAAAAACAGGCATTAATCTTAATGGTAACAGATTTGTTATAGTAGTTGAATAAAACAAATTATCATTAAAAATGACACTTCCAATTATGATTGTTTCGCTGATCTTTTTAGGGATCAGTATGCTCGTTTCGCTGGTGTTAAAAAGTAAGTTTACAAAGTATAGTAAAGTACCCCTTTCCAACGGTCTGACCGGCCGGGAAATCGCCGAGAAAATGCTGAGGGAGAATGGTATTTATGACGTAAAAGTCACTTCTGTTGACGGTTTTCTTTCTGACCATTATAACCCTTTAAATAAGACGGTAAACCTGAGTCCGGATGTATATAATGGTACCAGCGTATCAGCTGCCGCCGTAGCAGCCCACGAATGTGGCCATGCCGTGCAGCACGCTGCCGCTTATGCTCCCCTTAAGCTCAGGAGCAAACTCGTGCCTGCAGTGACTTTCAGCTCCAATATAGTTAACCTGGTATTGCTGGTAGGCGTCATTATGGCCTACTCCGGAAATCCTACAGTTTTGCTCGTCGGGATCATTTTAATGTCTGTAACCGTACTTTTTACCCTGATCACTCTCCCGGTAGAGTTTGACGCCAGTAAAAGGGCCCTTGCCTGGCTGAACATGACAAATGTGACTACCAGGACCGAATATCCCATGGCTAAAGATGCCCTTAAATGGGCCGCCACTACTTATGTGGTAGCTGCTCTGGCCGCCGTGGTTACTTTAATTCAGTATATCATGCTGTACCTGGGCAGCCGGGATAGAAACTAGTATAGCTGAGTAATTCTGGAAACTCCCTACAAATTTTAAGAGCCTCCATACGGGGGCTCTTATTTTGGCGTTTGTCAATAACAAGTTCCTGACCTTTCTTTTTTCTTTTTTACGTACTTCGCTGAAACTTTTTACATGGCCAGGAAATTGTTGCTTTCACCTGTATTGTTACTCCTCAGTTTTTTTTCAATTGCACAATTAAAATCCCCGGAAGATTTCCTGGGCTATAAAATTGGCAGCCGCTATACCCCGCATTGGAAAATAGTCAGCTACTTTCAATATGTTGCTCAAACAGCAGCAGCAACAGTAAAGCTGCAACAATACGGCGAAACCAATGAACACCGACCTCTTTACCTGGCTTTTATTTCTTCTCCTGAAAATACCAGCAACCTCGAAAGCATCAGGGTGAATAACCTGAGACTAGCTAATATCGCTAAAGACAAAATGATGCCATCAGAGACTGCACCTGTAATCGTCTGGCTGAGTTATAATGTTCATGGAAACGAAACCTCTTCTTCAGAGGCCGCTATGCTTACCCTATTTGCATTAGTTGATCCGAAAAACGTACAAACAAAAGAATGGTTGAAAAATACCGTAGTGATAATAGACCCCTGTATCAATCCGGATGGCAGAGACCGGTACGTAAACTGGTTTAATTCCGTGGTCGGTTCTTCTTATGATCCCAGCACCGATGCCAGGGAACACAGAGAACCATGGCCGGGTGGCAGAACTAATCATTACAACTTTGATCTCAACAGAGATTGGGCCTGGCAAACACAGGTAGAAAGCCGTCAGCGGATGATTCAATACAATCAATGGATGCCGCAGGTGCATGTCGACTACCATGAACAGGGTATCAATTCCCCCTATTATTTTGCACCGGCCGCCCAACCTTTTCATGAAGCGGTCACTCAATGGCAAAGAGATTTCCAGGTAACTATTGGAAAGAACCATGCAAAGTATTTTGATAAGAATGGCTGGTTATATTTTACCAAAGAGATCTTTGACCTGTTTTATCCTTCCTATGGCGATACTTATCCTATTTATAATGGAGCGATTGGCATGACCTATGAACAGGGTGGTGGTCCTGCCGGCGGCCTGGGTGCCGAAACCGGCGAAGGTGATACCCTTACTTTGTACGACCGCGCTATTCATCACTACACAACCTCATTGAGCACTATAGAAGTATCGTCATTGAATGCTGCAGCATTGATAAAGGAATTCAGGAAATTCTTTAATAATGCGGTTAGTGGCATGATAGGAGAGTATAAAACGTATGTGATAAAAAATAACCCGGCTGATGCAGAACGTATCAGCTCCCTGTTAAAGCTGTTAGATAAGAATGCCATAGAGTACGGAACAGGGAGTGGCAACGGCAAAGGATTTAACTATAGCACGGGCAAAGAAGATGCTTTTACCATAGCAACAGGTGATATAATAGTGAATGCTGCTCAACCGAAAGCCACCATGGTAAAAGTATTATTTGAACCACAATCAAAATTAGTTGATTCGATCACTTACGATATTACTTCCTGGGCACTTCCTTATGTGTATGGCCTTACCGCCTATGCAAGTAAACAAAGCATAAATACCGGCGCCGGTATTTTACATGATACCGTGCGAAATGTTTCAACCGACGCATATGGCTATGTGATACGCTGGCAGGGAACCTCTTCTGCCAGGGCAGTCGTACAACTATTAAAACAGGGAGTGAAACTTCGGTTTTCAGAAAGGCCTTTTGAAATCAATGGCCAGTCATTTGCCCGCGGTTCAGTAATTATAATAAAGAAGGGAAATGAAAAATTCAGCAATACATTGTGGCAGATGGTGAGCAAGGCTTGTAATGAAAGTAATATCAGGATGAATGCAATAACAACCGGCATGGTAGACAAAGGTTATGACCTAGGCAGTGCCAAGGTACATCCTATGAAGGTTATGAAAGTTGCGCTCCTGACCGGGGAAGGTGTTGGTTCCAACGCTGCAGGGGAAGTATGGTATTTCTTTGAAAAAGAACTGGGCTATCCTGTCACTCTCATTAATGCCAATGATTTCAGCCGGGTTAAATGGAATGATATAGATGTAATGATATTACCTGACGGTAATTATCGTTTTTTATCTGATAAAACTTCGTCTGACCAGTTCACCCAATGGATCAGGAATGGAGGCCATGTAGTAGCATTGGAATCGGCAGTGGCACAACTATCAAAACAGGACTGGAGCGTGGTTCATTTAAGAAAAGATGATGAAAAAGACACTATCGGCAAGAAAGATCCCTACCTCCTGCTAAAATCGTTTGAGAACAGGGAAAAGGATGAGATACCTGCGACAACACCAGGTTCTGTTTTTAAAGTAGACATTGACAATTCACATCCGCTGATGTATGGATATCCCAACTATTATTACACGCTTAAAATGGATAATACGATCTATGATTTTATCAAAGAAGATGGATGGAATGCAGGTGTAATAAAAAAAGACAACCAGGTTTCAGGCTTTGTCGGATTTAAACTGAAGAAAAAACTAAAAGACGGGTTGGTCTTTGGTGTGCAGGATATGGGTCGCGGTTCTGTTACCTATCTGTCAGACAACGTATTGTTTCGCAATTTCTGGGAAAACGGGAAATTAATGTTTTGCAATGCGGTGTTTATGGTGGGACAATGAATTTGTTCCAGTGGTGATTGGTGTAGAGACAGGGCAATGCCCTGTCTCTACAATTTTATTTCCTCGTCATGCTGATCGAAGAATTTGTATTCTGTCAGATGATAGTTTGTATCCTCTTCCAGTCTTGTTTTTTGTTTGAATTTCTTATTCCATTTGGCAATACGGGTTGCCCAGGGCCAGCCTCTTTTCAGGTAAGCATACATGATAGGATTGACTACCAGTTTCAGGTTGCTATGTTTGTGTGTGATCAGGTAATTCAGGTTCTTTTCAATGTCATCTTCCAGCAATATGGTAGAAGATATTTTACCTGTGCCATTACAACTTGGACAAATTTCCTGTGTATTGATATTCATCTCCGGCTTCATTCGTTGCCGGGTAATCTGCATAAGGCCAAATTTGGAAATAGGCAATACTGCATGTTTTGCCCTGTCAGGAGCCATGAATTCTTCCATCTTCTCCATCAGCTTGCGCTTATTCTCAGGAAGTTTCATGTCTATAAAATCTGCCACAATAATACCTCCCAGGTCACGGAGCCGTAACTGGCGGGCTATCTCATCTGCTGCTTCGAGGTTTGTTTCGAGTGCATTCTGTTCCTGGTTATTGCTGACACTTTTATAGCCGCTGTTTACATCTATTACATGCAGGGCTTCTGTATGCTCAATAATGAGATAAGCGCCGCTGTTCATGTTTACCGTTTTACCAAAAGATGATTTTACCTGTTTGGTAATACCGAAAGAATCAAAAATGGGTGACCCGTTCTGGTAAAAAGAAACGATATCTGCTTTTTCCGGCGCAATCTTTTGAATATAGTTCTTGGTATCTGTATAGATATTACGATCGTTGACAACGATCTTGTTAAAATCTGCATTAAGCAGATCTCTCAGGATACTGTTTGTCTTTGTTTGTTCGCTTAATATCTTGGCGGGGGCAGCGGCGCCTTTCAGGTTACGCTGTATTGTTTTCCACATTTCTACCAATGCAGAAAGATCTTCATGGAGTTCCGCTGTATTTTTTCCTTCAGCTGCCGTACGTACAATAACACCAAAATTCTTTGGCTTTATCGCTTCTACGATCTTCTGCAATCTTTTTCTTTCTTCTGATGAATGTATCTTCCTGGAAACCGCAACGATATTATTAAAGGGAGTAATAACGACAAAACGACCCGGTAAAGAAATCTCACAGCTTAACCTTGGCCCCTTTGCCGCAATCGGTTCTTTTAATATCTGCACCAGTATATTCGGCTTACCACCTAATACTTCATTGATTTTGCCGGTCTTGATGATCTCAGGTTCTATTTCAAATTTTCCAAAGTCCAGTCCTGTGTCACTTTTATCACTCATGCTGAGGGCAGTGAACTTCAGCAATGATCTTGCATAGGGGCTCAGGTCAGTATAGTGAAGAAAGGCATCCTTCTCAAAACCAACATCCACGAAAGCAGCATTCAGTCCCGGGATCAGTTTTTTTACTTT
>Ga0075366_10001752_pt1 | contig 10924 bp, 10 predicted proteins | sample EndMethybrTD3031_FD_72351 | JGI IMG/M metagenome (GOLD analysis project Ga0075366, IMG submission 72351) | Populus endosphere microbial communities from Tennessee, USA - Endosphere MetaG P. TD hybrid TD303-1 | ecosystem: Host-associated > Plants > Roots > Endosphere | place: USA: Tennessee... | reverse complement strand
TTTGGCGAAATGGACCAGCAGGCCGAAGAAGGCATACTTACACAGTTAAAGCAGCTGACAGCTATGGGTAAAATCATATTTTTTATAACACACAATGTTGCCAGCCTGAAACACTGTAACAAAATAATTCCCCTAACAGATGAGCAAGCCTGAAGCATTAGTCATATTAACCCCAGGTTTCCCTGCCCATGTTAACGATACCACCTGGGTGCCGCCGATGCAGGGTTTTGTTAGGACTTTAAAACAGCATAATCCAAACCTGCATATCATTGTTATCAGTTTCCAGTACCCTCTTACAGCATCAACATATAACTGGCACGGGGTCGAGGTTATAGCCATTGCAGGCAAGGGCAGGGGGAAGCTATTCAGATTAATAACCTGGCAACGGGTGTGGCAGGCCCTCAAAAAAGCCAATGAAAAATACAAACTTTTGGGGTTGTTAAGCTTTTGGATGGGCGAATGCTCCTTTATGGGCAACCGTTTTGCAAAAAAATACGGCTTACCACATTATTCATGGCTGCTTGGGCAGGATGCAAAAGCCGGTAACAACTATGTGAACAGGATAAAGCCCGACGGCAGTTCGGTAATTGCGATATCGGATTTTTTGGCAAAAGAGTTCAGGTTAAATTATGGCATTCAACCGGCGCACGTTATTCCCACCGGTATTGATGTTACGCTTTTTGGCGCCGGTGCAGCCAAACGCGACATCGATATTATGGGAGCAGGTTCGCTTATCCCGCTTAAGCAATATGACCTTTTTGTAAAAGTGATCAAAAGCCTGGTTACCGAATTTCCGGGATTAAAAACGGTGATATGCGGCAATGGCCCCGAAATGAATAATTTGAAAAAACAAATAAGCAGGCTTGGGCTGGAGAATAACATCGAACTAAAAGGCGAGTCGCCGCACCCGGAGGTGTTGGCGATGATGCAGCGTTCAAAAATATTTTTGCATACCTCGTGCTATGAAGGCTACAGCACCGTTTTAAGCGAGGCTTTATATGCGGGCTGCGAGGTATTGAGCCTGGTTAACGGAATGAATACAAGGCCCCGTCAGCATCACGTACCTGACAATGCTGAAGACTTACCATTTATTATCAAAACCTTATTGAACGATAAAGAATTAAAGCACGAACCGGTGCTTGTTTATACAACCCAGGAAATAGCAGCCCGCGTTACCAGTTTATTTATCCATTAATTGATTGCAAATATCAACCAGGTCGTCGGCTATGGTTTTAAAGCTTAGCCTTTGGGTAAAATGGTTTAAAACAGCTGCCGAAACTTCTCGGCAATCTACTCCTTCAAGCCCCTTAAGGGTTTGGCCTAATGCATCAGCATCACCCGGTGGATATAAAAATCCGTATTGGCCATTTAAGGCGATTTTTTTAAAGGGCGGGATAGTGGTAACAACCGGAATACAGCCACAGGCCATGGCTTCTAATAAAGCGTAGCCGCTGCCTTCTTTATGGCTGCCCGATATATAAAAATCTACTGCGCTAAACCAGTAAGGTAGATCGGTATTGGCTACCTGGCCCACCAAAATAACCGAATTGCTGAGCAAGGCCGATGATGCGATTAATTGTTTCACTTCGTTTAACAAGGCATCGGTTTGGTAAATCATGTACAACTTTGCAGCCGGATTAACTTGCAGGTAATCATGAAATCCGTGTAAAACGGTCAAGGGATCTTTATTTTTATTGAGATGGCCTACCCAGATGAAGTTTGCCTTGCCGGTAATGCCGGTATGTTGTTTGGCCAGGGCTTTATCAACAGGCTTAAAAACTGTCGAAGCTTCTAATAACTCAAATATCCGGGCACCGGGTTTAATAATGCCTCTTTTCTTCCAGGTATCCGCGTTCCCGGCCGAGGTGAAAAGGAACGCGTCAGTCATGTTGCAGGCCATTTTTTGCAGCCATCCTTTTAGGCCATGCGAGGGTAGTTCGCCGTGATGCTGTATAATCAGTTTGAACTTGCTGCCACAAAATAGTTTTAAAAACATCACCTGTAAGGGGAATACCAGGCCTTGTACCAGCACAATATCGGGCTTTAATTTCCGGATGAAAACATGGGTTTTTATAGTGATAGACCAGAACCTGTTGCGGCCTTTAAAAAAATAATAAGGTACGCCGTTCAGCACAGCATGTTCCTCAAAAGTTGTGTGTTTTACAAACGAAAAATCAAGCCTATCGTTAATATAAGTAGAAAAGGTTAGCGCGGGGGCGTGGTTTTCTGTCACCTGCTGCGGGCGGGTATAGTTTAGGTGTGAATGATAAACGAGATCAACCAGCTTTATCATTTCAAAATGTTTGATATTGGATAAAAGTAACCGGGAACGCAGCATCGGGCAGGTACGATTGAACGGCGGCCATTAACCCGCCGATATTTCCCTCTACATACTTATAAGTTTCGGCCAGTTTTATTAAACTGAATGATTTCCCTTTTAATTCGCCGGCAAGCACCGGCAACAGTTCCTGGTCAAATAGCCGGATGTTTCCCCTGTGAATTATCATTTGGATACTTGCCGGCCGGGTTGCAAAAAATGCGCCATACCGGCTGTCGCTGTGATTTGCTTTGGCTATAACCAGGTCGGCCTGCTTGCCTGCGGCAATATAGCCTGTATTTAGCGCCCATGTTTTTGCGGCTGTTTTATTGAGCGACTGGTATAATTCTTCGTCGTTAAGCATGCCGGTGCCACGTGCCACACTAACATGATCCCAGATATTCCAGCTACCGGTGAGGGTAGAATCTGTTCCGAAAAGAACATCAGTGAATGGTTTCAACTGGTGTATGCCGGCTGTTTTATCCAACAGGTAAAAGTTCGATTCGGGGCACCATACAATGGCTTTAAAATAGGGGGCTTGCGCCTTGCTCATAGCTACGGCGTGAATACCAACCAGGGGGCGGCCAAGCTTGTTCCAGCGAATCAGTTCATCAATCTCACGGGTTGCCAGCTCATCCGTTCCCTCACCGGTGTGTATAACTACCGGCATTTTACGTTTTAACGGATTGTTGAGCTTTAGCTTCCACAGCTTTTCAAATGCTGCGGAGTGCAGGTCCTGTGTTTCCTCAAATATGTCAAGCAGGGCGTTATCAATGTGCAATCGCTCACCGTGGTTCACTACAGTAGTAACGCCGCATAATAAATTTTTATACATCCCCCAAAGTATGCGCAAATGTTGGGGTACGTTCAGCACCGCCGCAATTTCTGCCTTAAACTCCTGGTGAATATTTGTTCCCCATTCCACATAGTTTTTATAAACGCGGTTACCCAACTGGGGGAAAAAGTTAAAATCAAGATGATCGTGGGAGTTGATGAGGCCGGGGAAAACGATGGAATTTTCAAAGGAAAGTGATAACCCACTGTCAGCCTCAATTGCCGATGAACTTACCATACTGATCTTTTCATCCTCAATTTTGATGTCAACCGCGTCAGCGCCGTTGGCCGGTATTACGTTTCGCAGTATCATTTACCTCTTTTTAAATAGATACCATAAATAACCGGGAAGCCAAGGTATTTTTCGTAAACATGTGTAGCATTGGCATCTATATAAAATTGCTTCATGGTTTCGTCAATTTTTATCTCGTGCTGGGCTATCAAGTTGAAACCGTGGCGCGAAAGCGCTTCTTTTATCGCATAAATGGGATGCACATAGTTACGTACAGCCATCAGGGTTTTTCCGTGTTTAAAGGTACGCCTGCCGCCCAATGCCAGTGTATGCGGATGAAAATCGGTAATAATGATCCCGCCATCCGGCTTCAGCAAACGGCACCAGGCATCCATCGTTTCGTCTATATCTTCAATATGCGCAACGGTGAGTGTCGATACTATCATATCAAATGAGGCATCGGCAACATCCGAAAATAAGTTATTGGTTATTTTGCAGGTATGGGCCTGCGGGTATTTTTCCTTTAATTTTTTGAGCATTCCGGCCGATACATCAAAGCCGGTTAGTGTTGCCGGTTGTTTATTAAATATGGCCGGCCATTGCCTGCCTGTACCGCAGCCTATATCGGCTATATGCCTGCCTTTAAGGTCCAGCTCTTGTAACAGGCCTTCAAAAAGTTGTTTGTCAAGGTGCAGCATTAAATTACCTGGCTGCATGTCATGATCATGCGCCCACATGTCATAAGCTTCAACCACGCCTTTTTCGGTTACCGGGGTGGCTATTTTGCTTTTTATATAGTTTTTGACTGTGCTGAGCATAGCTGCTTTTTATAACGATAACGGTTTGCATAGCGCAGGGGTTGCCTTAATATTTATTTTACTACAGGCAACCCCGGCCATTTGGCCCCCGTAATATATTATGAATGGTTTAATGTGAGTAGGGTTGATAAGCGGTGGGAGTGAAGCCTGCCGCTTACTGTTTATGTACAAATAATAGGTTAACAAACGATACACCGATCCCCTGAATACATGGTTTTAAATTATTGAGATAAAAATTGAGCGCCCAAACAAACAATATTGCCGTAAACTACAGCCCAACTGCCGAAGAGACATTTGAGGCTATGTATGTTGCCGTGCGCGATAAAGAAGGCCGGCTGTACACCGACAAACAGGTTTCGCGCCTGCCGGATATTGAACCGGGCCACCGATATGATAAAGAGTGGAAAATGAGAAAGCACTCGGCCGGCCAGTTGATCGCTTTCCTGGAAAAACAACGGCGGTCGTTAAACATCCTGGAAGTTGGCTGCGGTAATGGCTGGCTTTCGGCCAGGCTTGCGGGTATCCCTAAAGCAAAGGTAACCGGGGTTGATCCTAACCGTATTGAGATTGAACAGGCCGCCAGGGTGTTTAAAAAAGCAAACCTTAAATTTATCAACGCGCCTTTTACCGGTACCACTTTTAGCGGGGATGCCAAGTTTGATGTCATTGTTTTTGCCGCCTCTGTTCAATACTTTCCATCCCTTAAGGAAGTTATGGGCCAGGCATTTGATTTACTTACGCCGGCGGGGCGGGTACATGTGCTTGATACCCATTTTTATCATACCGGAGAAATAGAAACAGCGGCCCAACGGAGTAAAGATTATTTTACGTCGTTAGGCTTTCCGCAAATGGCGCAGTATTATTTTCATCATCCCTTAAAGCAGGTGATGGGCCTTAAACATAAAGTGATGTTTGACCCTACCGCATTTTTAAATAAGCTTATTAAAAAAAGCATTTTTTACTGGATAAAAATTAAACCCTGACCAATGACCGGGCAAAGCGTATTACATACTTTTAAGCGTTACCGCACCCTGCAAACACACAGGATAACGGCCTTGCCTATTGTGATATTAATGCCTCACAGCGCCTGTAACTGCCGCTGTGTAATGTGCGATATCTGGAAGGATAATAAAAACCTTAAGCAGCTTAACGAAGCTGATATTACCGGCCTGCTGGCATCGTTAAAAGCATTGGGCACTGCACAGGTGCTAATGTCGGGCGGAGAAGCTTTGCTGAACGCCAATTTTTTCGCGCTATGTAGCATCCTGCAAAATGCAGGTATCGGTGTGGTATTGCTTACTACCGGCCTATCTATAAAAGCCAACGCTGCAAATATCCTGAAATATGTTAACGAAGTAATTGTATCCATAGATGGCGACGGGCCTCTGCATGATGCTATCCGCGATATTCCTAATGCCTTTAAAAAGCTAAAGGAAGGGGTGGAGCACATCAAAAATCTGAACCCAACTTACCGGATTACCGGGCGCACCGTGATACACCGGTTAAATTACCGCAACTGGCCAAACATCATTACCGAAGCTAAAAAGATGGGCCTTAACCAGGTAAGTTTTTTACCTGCTGATGTAAGCAGCCATGCTTTTAACCGCCAGCAAGCCTGGTCCGAACCCAAACAAAACGAGATACTGATATCGGAAAAGGAATTACCCGAACTGAGCGAGGTGATCAGTTACCTGTGTACCGAATTTGACAATGAATTCCAGGCCGGTTTTGTTGCCGAAAGCAAACAGAAGATCCGGGATATCTACCATTATTATGCTGCTTTTTACGGTTTGAATGCCTTTCCCTTTAAAAAATGTAATGCGCCCTGGGTATCCACCGTTGTAGAGGCCGACGGAAGCGTTAGGCCGTGTTTCTTTTTGGAACTGATAGGGAATATCAGGGATTCATCACTCGACGTTATTTTAAACAGTCCTGATGCCATCGCGTTCCGCAAGGCATTAAATACATCAACGCATCCAACCTGTGTAAAATGCGTTTGCTCACTTAACCTGTCGCCATTAACCCATCTGTCTTAATTTTATGGAGCAGCTAAATAACATATTGTTCACACACTCTTACTTTTTACGGTTCGATCCTAAGCAATGGGCAATAGGACAACCTTATGCGCCGCTTGGTACTTTATATGCCGCATCCAATATGCGGATGAATGGTTATAATGTGTCATTTTTTGACAACATGTTTTCGTACACAGCACATGACGTTGTACCCGCCATAGCGCAAAATAAGCCAGACTTTTTTGTAATTTATGACGATGGTTTCAACTACCTCACTAAAATGTGCCTTACCAATATGCGCGAGGCAGCTTTTAAAATGTGTAAGCTGGCAAAAAAATATGGTTGCACCGTAATTGTATCCAGTTCCGACTCTACCGACCGCTACAAGGAATATTTAAGCGAAGGCGCCGATTTTGTAATTATTGGCGAAGCCGAGCAAACGCTATTGCAACTCACCAATGCCATCAAGGCGGAGTATGAAGATGTTTCGTTGATTGAAGGGTTGGCATACGTAAAAAATGGCACCCCTTTTAAAACTGTTGCAAGGCCCGTGTTGAAAGATTTGGATACATTGCCACTGCCGGCCTGGGATTTGATTGATATTGTCCCATACCGCGAAAGCTGGCTTAAACAGGCCGGGTATTTTTCCATTAATGTTGGCACTACCCGCGGCTGCCCTTTTAAATGCAACTGGTGCGCCAAGCCTATTTACGGCAACCGCTACAACTCGCGCAGCCCCGAAAATGTGATTGCCGAGCTTAAGCTTTTGAAAACCATGTTTAACATGGACCATGTTTGGTTTTGTGACGATATTTTTGGATTAAAACCAGGTTGGGTAAAACAGTTTGCGCAGTTGGTAAAAAAAGAGGGCTTACAATTCAGGTACAAGCTGCAGTCGCGCGCGGATTTGTTGCTGGACAATGAAGATGTGGCCGCCTTAGCCGCCTCGGGCTGCGAAAACGTATGGATAGGTGCCGAGAGCGGATCGCAAAAAATATTGGACGCCATGGATAAAGGCACCACCGTTGAACAGATAGGCACGGCCACGCAACTGATGAAAAAGCATGGCATCAAACCCTCGTTTTTTATCCAGTTTGGCTATCCCGGCGAAACAAAAGAAGATATTGCGCTTACCATCAGCATGATTAACAAATTGTTGCCGCACGAAATTGGAATATCGGTATCATACCCTTTACCGGGCACCCTGTTTTATGAAAAAGTAAAGGCCGACCTTCGTCAAAAAACAAACTGGACCGACTCCGACGAGATGGCGCTGATGTTTAGCAATACGTTCAGCCCGGCATACTATAAACAGTTACATCGCTATGTGCATCAAAATTACCATGCCCACCTGGCCAAAAACAGCCTGGTTAAACTTTTGAAAAACCCTTTTCAGCCAAGTTTAAAACGTATCAGAAAAGCAGCCTCGTTCATTTATCATGCCCCTGCAACGTTGATTGAAGGCTTTAAGCTTCAAAAATTGGAGAAAGCGGTATGAGTGAAATAAGCCTAATCAATAACGAAATAAACGCCTCGGATGCCTTTAGCCGGCAGTCGGCTGTATTTGATCAGATTTATTCGGGCAATACCATTATCAATTACAAAAGGGCAAGGGTAAGGGAGCATGTACTTCAATATTTAAAACCGGCGGGCAGCATGCTCGAACTGAATAGTGGAACAGGGGAGGACGCCCTTTTTTTTGCAGGGCAAGGGCACCATGTCCATGCAACAGACATATCAGCCGGTATGCAACAGGAACTGCGGCAAAAGGCATTGCCATATCACGACCGTATAAGTACCGAGATTTGTTCATTTACACAATTAGACCAATTAAAACACAAAGGACCTTATGATCATATATTTTCAAACTTTGGCGGGCTCAACTGCACCGGCGAACTGGAAAAAGTTTTATTGTCATTTGATAGCCTTTTAAAACCCGGCGGTAAGGTAACTTTAGTTATTATATCCCCATTTTGCCTGTGGGAAACCCTGCTTGTATTTAAAGGAAAATTCAAAACAGCATTCAGGCGCTTTTTCAGCAGCAAAGGAAGATCTGCCCATGTAGAAGGAGCATACTTCAAATGCTTTTATTACAAACCATCATTCGTTATCAATGCGTTACAAAAGTCATTTAAAGTATTGGGCGTTGAAGGACTGTGTACGGTAGTACCCCCATCGTACATTGAAGGCTTTGCCGAAAAGCACCCAAAAGCTTATAAATTCCTGGCAGAAAAAGAAAACCTGCTTAAAGCAACCTGGCCCTGGAAATACATGGGCGATTATTTTATAATCTCGATGGAGAAGAAATAATGACTTTAATTTAAATCATTAAAAAATATCTTTGCAGGCATATCATTCATGCCCATGTTTAAAAAAATCCTTCCCGGCTTATTGTTTAGTGTTCTTTGGGCAACCGGCTCTGTAGCCGTAAAATTCGGGATCCGTTCTGCAGACTCCCTCATCCTGGCCAGTATCCGGTTTATCGCCACTGGTTTTATATTTGGGCCATATTTTGCACTGGTAAGGAAGGAACGTTTCTGGCCCTTAAAAAGTGAATGGAAAAGTATCGTTATCTACGGCTTTTTATGTACTACCTTAACCTTAGGCTCATTTTTTGCTGCCCAGCGGTACGCGTCTGCCGGTATAAGCATGTTGTTTATAGCTGTGGCCCCTTTGTTAATCGCCTTATTTTCGTCGGTCATTGTAAAACGGAAGCTAACTAAGTTTGAAATTATCGGAATGCTTGTTGCTTTTACCGGCCTGGTGCTTGCTTCGGCAACGGCCTTGCCTAATGCCAGTATAAAGCCACTGGGCATTGTATTGCTGCTTATTTACATTTTCGCTTATGCATCAAGCAGCGTTTATTTTTCAACGCTAAATATTAGTTTGCCTAATGTTTCATTCAACATATGGCAGGTATTTGTTGGTGGCGTTATTTTGCTGCCTTTTTGCCCGATGTTTGCGCAGCAGCATATCCATCAAGTTGACCTTAATTTGTTTATATGCCTCTTTTGGCTCATTGTAGTGCTCTCATTTATAGCCAACCAATTATGGTTATACCTGGTTGGGCAGGATGCGGTAAGCGCCGGCACGTGGCTTTATCTTACCCCTGTTTTTGGATATGGCTTTGGCTATCTTTTACTTGGCGAACAAATTTCAGTTTACGCCGTTGCCGGAACTGTTTTGGTAGTAACCGGGCTTGTGGTATCTAAAATAAAGGCTGTACAGCAGGTTTCAGAATAGCTTTATCAATTGGCAACGCTATGGCGATTTTCGGCAAGCAATTGTATCACTTTGTTTTGAAACCGCTTAATCAGGTTCGACTGAAAATTCCCCGGCTCTGGTTTGGCGCAATGCTTGTCGGCTGCTATGGCCAGCAATACGCCATGGTCGTTAAGTTTTTGCTGTCTTGTTTTTTCGCTCCATCTGCGCGATGTTATTTTCATAAAGCTATCGTCCAATAAATCACCTGTTTTATGGTTAAGTAAAAATTCAATAGAACTTTTTAACCAGTTATTTTTCAGTTGTTTAGCGGTAGATACCCGCATAATATGATTGGGCAGATATTTGCGTGTCCAGGCGTTGGCTGCAAAAAAATCGGCAAAAACGGCATCGCCCTGGATGGGCATCAATGTAACTACTTCGGTAGCGGTATAAATGTTCTTTTCGGCAATTTCAAGCGCATGTTCATCCACATAATAGTTCATGCAAAAGCAATGCTGCTTGTTTACCAGGAAAGTAAGTTTCTTAAAAAAATGCATTAACGTACGTGCTATCCAAAGGCGGTTTGGCGCCGTTATTATGAAAAGATCTATGTCCGACCGGTCGTCGGCATAATTTTTAGATAAGGAGCCCGAAATAGCAACACCCCGAACGTAAGGAAACCGGATGAGCAGGTTGCCAACTTTACGGGCAATTTTTATCATTTCAATAGCTTTTTGATTGCCTTTGTTGCGGCGCTGCGCCAGGTATTGATCGTTTTTTAAACAATAAAACTTGTCAAAACGGTATACCATACGCGTTTCTATAAGGCAGGCCATCGCATTATCAAATGTTATGCGCTCATATTTTACCGGCAAAAACAGGCATACCTCTTCGCGGGTAAGCGGATAGTTAAATACATCAAAGTAAGCCAGTGTAGTTAATATGTTCTTTTTAATATCTGACACGATGTTGATGTTTGGTTGATTAAAAACGGACCTGATCTGCATGGATATAGTATTAAGTCGTGAGTTTTGAGTCTTGAGTTCTGAGTTTGATTTTACGTGTGACTCGTAACTTAGAACTTTCGGCTAAAAACTATCCGCCATTTCATGGGCGGCTCACATTAGTATGACGTAAGCGTTAAACTGTTGGTTGCCACTTCATTTAAATATTCAGGACTTTTATTTACAACTGGAATTTCCTGTTTGCCGCTATCGTTTGAAAACATCAGGAAGGCAAAAAACAGGCTGTAAAACATCACCCCTTTATCGGCATCCAGCACATTTTCTGAAAGCGAGACAATAGCAATCAACAGCATAAAACTGATAAATACCACATCTTTTTTTTTGATAGCGGTCTTAAAGCCATATGCCAGCGTGAGCAGGTAAACAAGCAGGCCCCAGGCCCCCGATTTTACTAAAAAACTGAAGTACTGGTTGTGGGAATTTAAGTTGGCTAAAAACGAACTGTACATTTTAGCCTTGAAAAATTCATCGTGCAACAA
>Ga0075366_10001751_pt1 | contig 10926 bp, 8 predicted proteins | sample EndMethybrTD3031_FD_72351 | JGI IMG/M metagenome (GOLD analysis project Ga0075366, IMG submission 72351) | Populus endosphere microbial communities from Tennessee, USA - Endosphere MetaG P. TD hybrid TD303-1 | ecosystem: Host-associated > Plants > Roots > Endosphere | place: USA: Tennessee... | reverse complement strand
TCGGTTTCATCAGCCGGTCTCCACCGAACTAAGCTCAGTGAAGCGCCCCTCGTCCATGCGCAGGCGACGCATCGGCACGTCCATCTCATCGATATAGCGGTCGTCGTGCGATATAGCCACAACCGTCACGCCGGCACGATGCAGCGCCGGAAGGAACTCGAAATAGAACTTCCGCCGAAACTCAGGATCCTGATCGGCCGCCCATTCGTCGAGCATCAAGAGCGGCCGCTTCTCGAGCTGCGCCACAATCAAAGCCAGCCGCCTCCGCTGACCGCTCGACAGGTCTGTGGTCTGAAACTCACCATGCGTCAGGCGGGTTTTTTCCTGCAACTTGAACTGTGTAAGCAATTGGGTGAGTTCAGCAGAGTCCGGATCCGGAATACCGTACAGCCGCTGAAACAGATGGAAGTCGGGGAAAATCGCAGTGATAAGGCTGCGATAGGTTTCGTATCGATCGCCCTCGACCGGCGACCCATCCAGCAGCAATTCGCCCGATGCAGGCCGGTAGAACCCGGCAAGCAGCTTCATGAAGGTCGATTTACCCGATCCGTTGCCGCCGGTCAGGATTACCAGATCGCCGGAATTCAGGGTGAAGTTGAACGGCCCGACCTTGAACACGGTATCGGACGACTTCCCGGGATAATGGAATTCGACGTCGCGCATCTCGATCTTGCTGAACGTGTGGGCAGGCTCGGGCGGAATATCGTCGGACAGACTGGAGATCTCCGAAAGCTTGATCTCCAGTTGCGCCAGCCGGTCGGCTGAGGTGTTGGCGGCTGCGATGATGGGGATCGACTGCACCAGGCCGGAACACGCACCGACGATAAACACCAGCGCCGTCACCGCCTTGGTGATCGAGCCAGGAGTCATATCGGTGCTGAAAATCGGAACGACGAATGCAACCGCGCCCAAGAGTGTGAACAGCGATGTCTGCAGCAGCACCATGCGCCGAAAGGTTTCGCTCTGGGTGCGGATCTTGATGTTGGCGGCCGTCCTTGAGACGTCAATGACGTGATCAAGCAGCGCATCGCTGCGCGCGCGGTTGAGCCGGACTTCCTTGAAACCGTCGAGCACGTCACTCAGCCGGTCGTACAGCCGGTTTTCCCACTGGGCCGCTTCGCGCATTTCGACGGCGTGCTGCTTGGTCTTGGAATGGAAGACTGCAGCGCCGACCCCGACGATGACGACACTCAGGACAAAAGCGGTGAACGACAGGTAGGCGACGTAGGAAATCACCAGAATGATCAGCAGCGCGCCTTGCGCCGCGAAGGCCAACATGTTGCTGGCCTGGGTCAGGATCGCGGTGTCGCCGGTGATGGCGGACACGATCTCGGCACGGCCGATCGTTTCCAGCGGCAACAGTTCGGAGCGGCGGACGTAGTCCAACAGCCGCACTCGTAATTTGTGAATGATCGCGCCGATCTCGGCGGTCGTCGTGATCAGGATGTAATGCTGCGTCTGGATGAAAAGCAGCAACGCGATGACAAACAGGCCGCCAGCCCACAGACTGATTTCACCCCTGTCCGCTGCCTGAGCGCCCGCGTTGATCGCCCCGATAATGGCGGTCGTGCTCACGCCACCCATACCGGATACGAACACCAGCCGGCCCAAAGAGCCCTGCATTTCGTTGCGAACAAGCTGGAAGAAGGACATCAGGCTACGCGGTCCATTTGATTCCAGCAGAGCGCCGGTCACTGCGAACGATCAGACCAGCCACGCGAGACAGCACTCAGCGACTCCGTGGCCGACGTTCCAGTTGCACGCGGCGCGATGGTCCGGTGACCAGCAGAACCAGCAGCGCCAAGATCGGAGTGATGGCCAAGGACAGCAGAAACGTCCCGGTAAACCCCATTCTGCGCTGGCTGCCGCAAAGCCCAACCAAAACAGAAAATATCAAGTACACGATGAGAAGCGCGAGCGGTAACACCATAACTCAATGTCTCCCTGGACATGATGGTCCGCCTTGGACCACCCGCTCACCGCTCCAGCAGAGGATGGACGCCCCAGTCGCGACCGGCCGAAGCCGGCGCCAATTCCGGGTCAGCCCGTCGTCTCTGCCGTAGATCCCGCCGCTGCGGATTTGCTGCCGCGCCCGAATCTGTTGGCGACTTTTTCCTGCTGCGTCTTGATGAAATCTTTGTAGTCCGGCGGATCGAAGTCGAGCAGCGTGCCACCGGAAGCGAAATGCTTCATGAAGACCTTGCCGACGACATACGTCACACCGGCGGCGAACACCGGCTGCGTCAGCGCGCCGACCGTCCAGCCAATGCCGGGGATGCCCTTGATCAGGCTGCCGAACGTCATCCCTGCTGTCACCGCCGTGCTGTGGGGAACGATGGCCCCGACGAGACTCGTGATGACGGACTTGCCACGATTGTCAACGAACGGCACGCCATAGATTTCCGACAGCTTACGCAGCATCTGCAGCTGCACACCGGCAATGGCTACCATGTCGACCAACGGAAGCGGAACGAGGCCCGCAGCGCCGGACCACAGCGAAAACCGATCAACCAGCTGCGACGCTTGTTCTTCGCGCTGCTCATCGGTGAGCGGAGTTGTACCGGAGTCAGTCGGTTCGTTTGCCATGTCCCGATCCCTTGATTAGGCCGCGAGCGTACCAGCATCATTAAGCCGGAGCGAAGTGCGCAATCAAGGCGATTCGGCCCCGATTGAACAGCGCAAAGCCCGCGCTAGTCCTGGATTCCTAACAGATCGGCGGCAAAGGTGCCAAGCCTTTAAGGTGCCAAGTCTTTCAAGTATCAAGCCTTTGGTTTGACGGCCGCTGCGGCGACCCAGTCTGTCATCCGCGATCAAGTACCGCAGCGCGTTGCCCGGGCGCATTCACGCAAGGACAACCTCGCGGCACAGCCGCATCCGCGCGGACCACCGTCGGCAATTTTTCGAGTTTGCCGCTATATGGGCTTATGACGCTCGTCAAAAGCCCGTCGCTCACAAGCGCCCTCGAAGACATCGCAATGCCGGGGGTGCTGATTGATCATCGGACGATCACCGAGGGTGACGAATTTGGGCTGTTGCCAGAAGAACGCAGCGCGTTTGCGACAAGCGTCCTCAAGGTCCAACGCGCCAGCGGGGCCGCACGCATTGTCGCACGAGGGCTGATGCCGCGGCTCGGGATTTCGCCGCAGCCGGTTCTCAAGGCAACGGCCGGAATGCCCCAATGGCCGGATGGAATCGTCGGTTCGCTGGCGCACGATTCCACCGTTGCGGTCGCCGCACTGGCCCAACGGGCCGATTTTCTCAGCATTGGCATCGATATAGAGCCGGCTGAAGGGCTCGATCCCGACTTGCTCACATTGGTTGCGACTGAAAGCGAGCGTGCGGAAATCGAGAATTCGCCGCTGCAAGGCCGTTTGCTGTTTGCGGTCAAGGAAGCAATCTACAAGGCGGTCTACCCGCTCGACGGCATATTTCTCGACCACCATGATGTCGAAGTGAGTTTTACGACCCGGACCGCGGCAGTCCGGCAGGGCCGGACTGTTCCTTTCCGCTTCAGCCTGTCCTCGCACATCGCCGTGCTGGCATATGTCGCAGCAGTCGCCCAACGGTCGTAGCGGCCGGTCCTAGCACCCTTGCCGGCATGACGCGCAGACCCGGCCGGCGCGCTTTGGGCTCGCAATCACCCCATTGCCCAAATTTTGGTCGGCAATTCGGTTTGCCAAACGCCAGCCAGCCATTTTCCCGGGCTGTCCCGAACCGGCACATAAGGAATTTGTCGCATAAAGCCCACAGTTAGGTGTTTTCGGCCAAAAGTAATCTTGTGGGAGTGAAATGACCGGGGTTATGTGTGAAAATTATAGCCGTTATAGTTGTGAGGCTTTGTTCTCTGTTCTCTATCCGCCGTGCGCCGGCGTCGATAGGGTGGCGGCGTACGATTGATTGTGGCGTATGCCGTTGTTTTTATTAGGGGTAGCGTCCAGGGGGATTGATGCCAGGGGTGGGGTTCTGGCGGTTCAGGCTGGCTGGGTTGGCGATCGTGGGCACAGCGTTATGCTGCGTTCAGGCCGCCGCCGAAACTTTGGAATCGGCCCTCGCGCAAGCCTACAACAACAACCCTCAGCTCAACGCGCAACGCGCCCTCGTCCGCGCCACCGATGAAAACGTCCCGACTGCGCTGGCCGGCTATCGGCCTCGCGCAACGATCACCGCAACCGGCGGTCCGCAGTCGCTTTCGACAACCATCAGAGAAATCGGCTCGCAAACGCCGATCAATACGCCGCCGAGCTACTTCACAAACAGCGGCACGAACGTACGCCGCGGCGTCGGCGCAACGGTCACGCAAAATCTCCTGAACGGATTTCAGACCGCAAGCCGCACGCGGCAAGCCGAAGCCCAAGTGCTCGGCGCGCGCGAGACGTTGCGCAATATTGAACAAACCGTGCTGCTCGCCGCCGCCACGGCCTATATGAATTTGCTCCGCGACGGCGCCATTCTCGAACTGCAACGCAGCAACGTCGAGGTGCTGCAAGAGCAGCTGCGTCAGAGCAAGCAGCGCCTTGAATCCGGAAACGTGACAGCGACCGACGTCTCGCAATCGGAATCGCGGCTTGCGGTGGGACGAACGCAGTTGTTCGCCGCCGAGGCGAGCTTCGAGACATCCAAGGCGGTCTACCGTCAGGTGATCGGCGTTGAACCAGGGAAGCTGGTGGCCGCAGCACCGGTCGAGCGCTTCACACCCCGCACGCTCGCGGCGGCGGTCGCGGCCGGCACGGCCCAGCATCCCACGGTCACGACGGCTCAATTCAACGTGGATACCGCCGTTCTGCAGGTCAAGATTGCCGAAAGCTCCCTGTATCCTACGGTGCAGCTCCAAGGCTCAATCAACAAAGACTACGACGTCGCGCTGACCACCCTGCAATCGTACAACGCAGCGCTGACCGGGCAATTTACGATGCCCATCTATCAAGGTGGCGCTGAATACGCAGCAATACGGCAAGCCAAGGAGACGCACGGCCAGCGGCAGCTTGATTTGAATGTCGCGCGCGATCAGGCTCGTGTTGGTGTGGTGCAAGCCTGGGCTCAGCTCGACGCCGCCAAGAACAGCATCGAGTCGTCCAAAGGTCAGGTTAAATCGGCGGAGGCCGCCCTCAACGGCGTTCGCGAAGAAGCCCGCCTTGGTCAACGCACGACACTCGACGTACTCAACGCCCAACAAGAGCTCGTCAGCGCACGAATTGCCCTGGTCGCCGCGCAACGCGACCGCCTGGTGAATTCCTACGGCCTGCTGTCCGCGGTCGGGCGGCTGTCGCCTCAGGTTCTGGGCCTGCAGGTCGCGACCTACGACCCCACGGTTCACTATCATCAGGTTCGCGATGCCTGGACCGGCGTCCGTACGCCCGACGGCCGTTAACGGCCCAATTGAAAAACCAGCCAGCGTGCGCTGGCACACATTTCGGGTAATACGTTTCGGCAAGAATGCCGTGATAAACACTGTTGCGACAGCCGGCAGTCATGGTTAACGCGCGATCCCAATCGCTGCTGCTGATAACATGGCAAAGACCGGCATGACGTTTCGGCGAGCGTCATGCCAATGTTGAGGATTCATTGCGATGGCGCAGTCCGCCCGTAAGCCCAACCAGCAACGCTCCGAGCTTGCGGAGGCGCTATCGGCGTGCCGCGGAACCTTCATCGCCACCGGCCTGATGAGCGGCATGAGCAATATCCTTATGCTCACAGGCGCGTTCTTCATGCTGGAAGTTTACGATCGCGTCTTGCCAAGCCGAAGCGTGCCGACGCTCGTCGGTCTCGTCATTCTCGCCGGCGGCTTGTACGTCGCTCTAGGCCTGCTCGACATGATCCGCGGACGGATTCTGGTGCGGATCGGCGGCCGGCTCGATGAAGCGCTCAGCGGACGGGTCTACGAAACCATCGTTCGCTTGCCGCTCAAGGCTGGCAACCGCAATGACGGCCTGCAGCCGCTGCGCGATCTCGACAGCGTGCGCTCCTTTCTATCTGGAATGGGCCCCGGAGCGCTGTTCGACTTGCCGTGGATGCCTATCTATCTGGCGATTTGTTTCATGTTTCACCCCTACATCGGCATCGCAGCGCTGCTGGGCGCTCTGATCCTCGGCGCACTGACCTATCTCACCGAGACCATGACGCGTGAGCCGACGCGCGAGGCGACCGGCTATGCCATAACGCGCAATTCGCTGGCCGAGGCCAGCCGCCGAAACGCCGAAGTCCTGACCGCCATGGGCATGACCGGCCGGATCGCCGCGCTCTGGAGCGACGCCAACACCAAATATTTGGCAAGCCATCGCCAGGCAACCGACGTATCGGGCGGCATCGGATCGATTTCCAAAATTCTGCGGATGATGCTGCAATCCGGCGTGCTCGCTGTCGGCGCCTACCTGGTGATCTATCAGATGGCGACGCCCGGCATCATCATCGCCGGTTCGATCCTGAGCGCGCGGGCGCTGGCGCCGGTCGACTCGGCCATCGCCAATTGGCGCGGCTTCATCGGCGCGCGCCAGAGCTGGAAGCGCCTCACCGAATTGCTGGCTTTGCTGCCGTCGCAGCTCGCGCCCATGGCGTTGCGGCCTCCGGCCAAAAGCCTCGCCGTCGAAAATGTCGGTGTTATCCCGCCCGGCAGCGAGAAGGTCATCATTCAAGACGTCAGCCTGTCTTTGCAGGCGGGCAACGGCCTCGGCATCATTGGGCCGAGCGGATCCGGCAAGAGCTGTCTTGCGCGCGTGCTGGTCGGCGTGTGGCGGCCGGTCCGCGGCCGCATTCGCCTGGACGGCGCAGCGCTCGAGCAATGGTCGCAGGAGTCGCTCGGCAAGCACATCGGATACCTACCCCAGGACGTCGAACTCCTGGCCGGGACGGTGGCGCAGAATATCGGGCGTTTCGCGTCGACATTCGATGCCAATGCGGTCATCGCAGCCGCCACCGCCGCGGGCGTGCACGACATGATCGTCAGCCTGCCCGACGGCTATGAAACCCAAGTCGGCGAAAGCGGCACCTCGTTATCGGCCGGACAGGCGCAGCGCATCGCGCTGGCACGCGCGCTGTACGGCGATCCCTTCCTCGTTGTGCTCGACGAACCGAATTCCAACCTCGATGCCGAGGGCGACGAAGCGCTGAGCCGTGCTATTCTCGGCGTACGCGCTCGCGGCGGTATCGTTGTCGTGGTCGCGCACCGGCCAAGCGCCATCGCCGGCGTCGATCTTCTGCTGATGATGGGCCAAGGCCGAGCCCAGGCGTTCGGCCCCAAGGACGAGGTGCTGGCTCGCGTGTTGCAGCAGAACGCCGGCGCCGCTCGGCCGCTTAAGGTCGTTCCTGAAACGGGAGCAGCGAAGTCGTGAGCCAAACGCCGACCTTGGATTCCAGCCGATCCATCCAGCGCCACGTGATGGCGGGCCTCATCATCGTCCTTGTTCTCGGCGGCGGCGTCGGCGGCTGGGCCGGCACGATGACACTGTCCGGAGCGCTGATCGCGCAGGGCTCCGTCGTCGTCGACTCGAACGTCAAGAAGGTCCAGCACCCGACCGGGGGCATCGTCGGGGAGTTGAATGTTCGCGACGGCGACCGCGTCAAGCAAGGCGACGTTCTCGTGCGTCTCGACGACACCGTGACGCGCTCCAACCTGGCGATTGTCACCAAGGGCCTTGATGAGCTTTACGCGCGCCGGGCGCGGCTCGAAAGCGAACGCGACGGCGCTGACGCGATCAAGTTTCCGGCCGATGTCATCGCGCGGGAATCAGATCCGGCCGTCGCCTCGATCCTCGAAGGCGAGCGTCGGCTGTTCGACCTGCGCAGCGGCGCCCGCGCCGGTCAGAAGGCGCAGCTCCGCCAGCGCATCGAGCAGCTCAACGAAGAAATTCGCGGGTTGAAGGCCCAGCGCGAATCCAAAGAAAAAGAAATCAAGCTGATCGCGCGCGAAAAAGAAGGGGTCTACGACCTGTGGAAACAGAAGCTCGTGCCGCTGACCAAACTCACGCAGATCGAGCGCGACGAGACCCGCCTGGAGGGCGAGTCCGGCCAGCTCATCGCCCAAACCGCCCAGACCGGCGGCAAGATTTCCGAGACCGAGCTTCAGATTATCCAGATCGACCGTGACCTGAGCAGCGAAGTCGCCAAGGAGACTCGCGAGATCGACGGCAAGATCGGTGAGTTTGTCGAGCGCAAGGTCGCGGCTGAGGACCAGCTCAGGAGAATCGACCTTCGTGCGCCGCAGGACGGCACCGTATTCCAGTCGAACGCCCACACCGTCGGCGGCGTCGTCACCGCCGGCGACGCGATTATGATGATTGTTCCTTACGCCGACAGCCTCACGGTCGAAGCCAAGGTCAATCCGCAAGATATCGACCAGGTCAAAAGCGGTCTGGTCGCGCTGTTGCGGCTTTCCGCGTTCAACCAGCGCACGACGCCTGAAATCTACGGCACAGTGACCCGCATTTCCGCCGACGCATCCACCGATCAGCGCACCGGCCAGACCTACTATACGGTCCGCATCGCCATGCCGGCCGAAGAGGTCGCCAAGCTGGGCGAGGTCAGAATCGTGCCGGGCATGCCGGTCGAAGCCTTCATCCAGACCGGCGACCGGACCATGATTTCCTATCTCACGAAGCCGCTGCACGACCAATTGATGCGGATGTTCCGCGAGAAGTGACGGCGAGGATCGCACCGGCTAAGCTGCGTCCGGCTGGTCCCACATGAAATGGCTCTCTCGTCAGGCTCGTCGTTTGGCTTCCGCGCGGCTTCTGGGCGCGGTGCTGCTGTTTGCGCTGCTGGCGTTGCGCGTTGCCGATCCGACGCTCCCACTCGTCGCGTCGGCAACGAGGGCGCTGGACGATCTTCGCCTGCGCGCCTTCGATATTTTTCAGATCATATCGCCGCGCGTGTCGACGCAACGCCCTGTTGTGATCGTCGACATCGACGAAGAGAGCCTGCGCAAGCTCGGACAATGGCCATGGTCGCGCACTCGCGTCGCAGACTTGATCGCGCGCCTGACCGATCTGGGCGCAGCAACGATCGCATTCGACGTCATTTTTGCCGAACCGGATCGCCTCTCGCCTATCATCGCCGCTGACACCTTCCGCGATCTTGACGAGGAAACACGCAACAAACTCCGTGCACTACCCAGCAACGACCAGGTATTTGCCGACGTACTGAAGAGATCAAAGGTCGTTCTTGGCGAGACTGGCTTGCCGGTGCCGGTACCACAGACCGAAGGACAGCGGCCCCCAATAGGCGTGGCGAGTCTGGGCGGCGATCCGGTGCCGCTGCTATTCCACTTTCCTGGACTTCTGCGAAACATCCCGACCCTCGACAATGCGGCGGCCGGACGCGGACTATTCACCATCATTCCGGAACGCGACGGCGTCATTCGCCGCGTACCGATGGTCATGCGGGCCCAAGGGGCTGTCGTGCCGTCCCTGACATTCGAGATGCTGCGAGTCGTGACCGGCACGAACACGGTCATGATCCGTATGGATCAAAACGTCATCAAAAGCATATCGGTGCCGGAGGCTCGGCTTGAATTCCCGACAGATACGGCCGGGCGACTTTGGATTCATTTCGCGCCGCACGACAAGGCACGTTTCGTTTCCGCAGTCGACGTCCTCGAAGGCCGCGTGGCAGCCGATCGCTTCGCACAACGTCTGGTCCTGATCGGCACGTCGGCAGCGGGACTGCTCGATCTAAAAACGACTCCCGTCGATCCGGCGATGCCGGGGGTCGAAGTCCACGCGCAAATCCTGGAGAACATTCTAACCGACGCGACACTATCGTCGCCGAGCTACGCAAAATTCGCGGAAATGTCCGCTGCCTTTCTGCTTGGCGTTGCGATCATCATCCTCGCGCCGATTTTGGGGCCTACCCTGCTGCTGTTGTTTGGTGGCGCCATCATCGCGCTTCTGATCGGAGCGTCATGGTATTTCTTTACGAACGAGAAGCTCCTGATCGATTTCACATTTCCACTGCTGTCGAGCTCGCTGATCTATCTCACGCTGGTGTTCACCAATTTCGTGAAAGAGCAGGCGCAGCGCCGCCAGATCCGGTCCGCGTTCGGACAGTATTTGTCTCCGGCGCTGGTCGAACAACTGGCTCAGTCACCGGAAATGCTCGTGCTCGGCGGCGAACAGCGCGAAATGACCATCCTGTTCAGCGACGTCCGCGGCTTCACCACCATCTCCGAAATCTACAAAAACGATCCGCAGGGACTGCTGGCGCTGATGAACAGCTTCCTCACGCCGCTGACCAACGCCATCATCGATCGCAAGGGCACCATCGACAAATACATGGGCGACGCCATCATGGCGTTCTGGAGCGCCCCGCTTCATGATCCCCGTCATGAATTGAATGCCTGCGAGGCGGCGCTGGATATGCTCGACCGGGTGGACAAACTCAACCAGGAGCGGGAGCAGATAGCGAAAGAAAACAACGCGCCGTTCGTCCCGCTCCAGATCGGCGTCGGCATCAACACCGGCAAATGCGTGGTCGGCAACATGGGCTCGGACCTGCGCTTCGACTATTCGGTGCTGGGCGACAGCGTCAATCTCGCTTCGCGCCTCGAAGGTCAATGCAAGTCATATGGACTGCCGATCATCCTCGGCTCTCGCACGGCGAGCGTGGCGAAGGACAAGTTCGCCATGCTCGAGCTCGACTTCATCGCGGTCAAAGGCAAGAAGGAACCCGAGGTGGTCTACGCTCTGGTTGGCCGTGACGAGATGATCACCTCCGAACGCTTCCAGCGCTGGCAAGAAATCAACACGCAGATGCTGTCCCGCTATCGCGGCCGTGATTGGGATGCCGCGTTGAAAATCATCGAACAGGGACGCGCGGCTGATACAGAGGGCCGTTTTGAGACGCTCTACAAGGTCTATGCCGAGCGCATCCGCGCCTTCCAGATCACCCCGCCGCCGGATGATTGGGACGGCGCTTACGCGCTGGAATCCAAATAAC
>Ga0075366_10001750_pt1 | contig 10927 bp, 12 predicted proteins | sample EndMethybrTD3031_FD_72351 | JGI IMG/M metagenome (GOLD analysis project Ga0075366, IMG submission 72351) | Populus endosphere microbial communities from Tennessee, USA - Endosphere MetaG P. TD hybrid TD303-1 | ecosystem: Host-associated > Plants > Roots > Endosphere | place: USA: Tennessee... | reverse complement strand
CTACTACTGTGTACCCGCGGACGACAAGCTCTTGCAAGGCGGGATTAACGGCTGCACCAAGCTCGAGTGCAGTTTGTGGAGGATGATGTCCGATAGAAGCACTGACATTCCAAAGTAATTGGTGAACGACAGCAAGCGTCAGTCCATAAAGTATTCCCAGTACCAGGAAGTCCATAAAAGGCTTTTTAGCTGGCCGCAGTACGGCTACAGCAAGCCATATTACAAAGGGAAGAAGCGCGAAAAAGTAGTAGAGCAATGTTCCCTCGGTAATGAGGCCAAGATCGCTCAGTAACGTGCGCGGCACCATAAGAAGCGTTAGTGCTACCACTAGCCAAACGGGCATTGAAGTAAATACAACAGTTCGTTTCATTAGTTCCACTATAGCATTTTGAAGGCTCGGCATCACAATATGCTCGCTTCTTGGGAATGTATCAGTTTTTTCCAAAACTTCTTGAAGCTTTATGCTTGTGCTTTATAATTAGAACGTTAGTTGCCGGTATACTAGCATCCATTAACTAACGAAAAGGTGGGAAAAATGAAAAAGTTTGTTAAACTTTGCTTGTTCATGATAACCGTCGCCGTTATGGCTGTTTCGATACCCGGCATGCAAGCTAGTGCCATTTCAAATGGTAGCGATGCAAAAAAGGACCATGAGTATGGTGCGGTTTCGCTTTGGTATCCAGACTCGGCAGGGGTAAACCGGCATCGCTGTGGTGCTGCACTAATCAGCCAGTTCTGGGCAGTAACGGCTGCTCACTGTCAGGGAATATTGGTGCCCAATCAAACCCAGGTGCGCGTAGACGGCCCGAATAATAACGATCCATCGCAGTATCAGGAGGTGGGATTGGCGCAGGTGATTATACACCCAGACTACTATGCGCCGCCTGATGATGCGCCATCGGTAAATGACATCGCGCTTATTAAGTTTCAGCGTCCGGCAACCAAACCAACAACAAAACTAGCCTTGCCATTCAACTCTCCTTCGGTGGGTACGCAAGGTACGGTTGCTGGTTGGGGCTGGATTTGCGACGACACCGTTGGCCAGTCTGGCGCTTTGCCAAACTGTGGCTTGCCTTATACAAATATCTTGCAAGAACTGGCGCTAAAGGTAGCTCCAGACTCGCGCTGTGAGTATATGGGCGATGCTCAAACGGAACTTTGTGCGGTAGCGGCCAGCGGAAAGCACGCTATGGCGTGCCGGGGTGATTCGGGCTCGCCGGTTGTACGGAACTTTTCCCAACAGTGGGTGCTCATGGGTGTTGTTGAAGGTGATGGCGACAACGTCATTAACCATGCAAATGAGTGCGACGAAAACGTGAACGGCGATCAAGGAACCGCTACGCTAATGGATGTTTCCAAGTATACTGAATGGATCGTGCGTACGATTTTCGGCAATATCTCTAACAAAACAGCAGCCGAAGAGGCGGTACAAATGCCTCAGGTAATAAAGCAATCGTATTAAAAAACAGTTTGCGGCCGCTTCCATAGCGGCCGCATCGGGATAATTCATACTGCATGTTTCTTATCGGCCAGTCAGGCCTCGTCCCGCTTAACACGGGCGACGGCGAGTATGAAAGATTCATCGCCTGTTTGGCTTGAGTGTAAGACGTAAAAGTCATTGGCAACAAGTTCGTTGTGAAGCTCTACGGCGGTTTGCTGATGAGCACGCCATGTAAGGATAGCAGTACCCTTACTGAGTTCAACTTCGCGCTCACCGCCTCTGAAATTAAACTTTATTTTTAACGAAACCTTTAATCGAATCTGTTCGATCCGTTGCTTAAGCTCGGGGTCGTAATGGAGTTCAACGTCGTAGTATGACTCGTCAATTTTTAAAAGATCCACAACAAGCCGGTGGATTTCGGCTAGCCGGGCGGTGCCGGGTGTATGGCTAAAGTCAAAATATTGTCTGGTTTGCTGGGTGTCTAGCTTGTTGGTGTAAATCATTAGGTCGCTTGCGCTCATGCTGTCGTGTATGACTTTATAGGCCCCTTGGGGGGAGCGCATATTTGTGAGTGTTCCACCAAGAAGAAGCACGACATTTACGGTGTCTTTGGCATCGTCGCGAACGTACTCGTCAATTAATAGGTCGGAAAACCGGTCGTAGTTAATGTCACAGAGGTGACCTTCGAAATTAACGGCGTCGCCAAACCATTTGCTAATATTTTTCTTGGCGATAGCAAGAATATTAGGACTAATATCAAGCGCAATATAGCGACCGAGTTTGCCACGCTCTAAAAGATGAGCAAGCAAAGCTCGTGCCGGATAAGCGTTGCCAACGCCAATATCGATAACATTTACTCGTTTGTAACTAGCCAATAGGTTATCAAGATATCCCCGGTTCATCTCAAGTAATTTTATGGTGCTATTTATTGTGTTAGCATCCGTTTCGCCGGCAAGTCGCTTGGCGTACGTATCCCATTGGGAGGCCCCGCCATCCATATAGTTATACTGCCGCGGAATTTCGTGGTTCACTTCAAGGTTGGTGACTATATCGTGAATACTGTGATCGCTGAAGACATTATAAAACTCGGCTTGCGGTGTGATAACTTTGACGGCGTTGGTATTGCGATACTTCTTCCGGCTTTCTACCAGCTGTGCTATGGTAGTGATGTTTTTTGTGGTATTGGCAATGTACGTTATATTGCCGCTTTCGTAAAGCGTCAGGTTTAACTTTCCTGACCTTGCAGCTTCTATCCAGTTATGAATCGTTCTTAGTGAGATGTTGTATCGTTTGGCTAGTTCGGAGTGTTTGAAATAATGCATGGTTTGTCCTGATATATTGCATGTTGCATATTTACTATGATAACATCATGGTAAGTATAAGCACGTTCGCATGTTGAATAACTGCTCAGGTTCAAATGATAGCACCTCTGTTGGGTTTATTCAATGCGTGGGTCGCTCGGTACATAACGGCTATAGGTACTACTTGAGAGAACGGTAGGTGGGAGTACTTGTGGCTGCATAAGCTAAAGCTTAATAAGGGAGGGTAGTTAATGACGTACTGAAAAATAATGATGTTTCCGTAAATAATATGAAACATAATTATTAACTGGTGAAATTACACCAGAAAGTGGGTGGGGATGACTTATTCGTGGATACTGTTTGACTGGGACGGCTGCGTAGCGGACACGCTGGGCATGTGGGTAAAAGTTTACGAGCGGGTATTGCCAAAGTACAACATAGAGGCGAGCACGGAAGATATTTGGAAAAAGCTTTGTATTGGCAATGTTCCCAAGCAATTTGCGGTTACAGATTTAGAGCAGTGTCGCCGCGACGTGGGCGAAGTAGCTATGGAATTATTTAAAGACGTGACCCTTTATGACAATGTTAAGGCATCGCTGGCCGGCATGACGGCGAATGCCAAGCTTGCTGTTGTATCCGATACGCGATTTGTTTTACTGCAGTCTGTTTTGCGACGTCATCAGTTGGACGGCATTTTTTCAAGTATTGTTACAAGAGAGGATGTCACGCAACTGAAACCCCATCCTGAGGGCTTGTTAAAAACGATGCAAAGACTGGGTGCGGATCCTGCAGCGACGCTATTTGTCGGTGACTCCAGCAAGGATTTAGAGGTAGCCAGGCAGGCGGGAGTTGATTCGGCATTATTTTACCCCGAACAGCACGAGCACCTCTATGATTTACCATGGCTTCGCTCGTATAATCCAACGCACGTCGTACGTAATTTTCAAGAACTCGAACAGTTAGTGGCGAAGTAAGGGCACTGATGATTAATGCCAACCTTGCAACCAGAGACGAAACCCAATTAAAGCACATCGTCGTGAAGGCGCCCTATACGGCACCTGAGTATGACCGGTGGCGTCCGCAGCACTTATCTTTTGTAGCGCAAAAAATTCTCAGTAAACGCTACCCGGACGTACACGGGCAATATATAGCGGCCAGCCAACCCGAGGTCATTGCCCTGCGGTTGCTTGATTTTCTAAGCAGCCGGCAAGGGTATATCCGGCGAAAAGGGCTAAGTTTTCGAACGGAGGAATTCTATAATTTTGCGATTCCTAAATTTGTTCAGCAAATACGTTCAGGTCTTCCTATTGAGCTTAATTCGCTGTGTTTATGCACGACACTTGCAAATAAAAAATACGCAGGCGATTCACCCTATCCTCATATGGGGGCATTCATTGCCTTGGAGAATTTACATAAAATTGCGCTTGGTGCGAGGGCGATTTACAAACCGGGCTTAAGAATGACATTGGGCTACGAAGGTGCTTTGTTCGGGCCGCTGTACTTTCATAACGAAAGTGTTGTCCGGCAATCGCTGGAGATTTTACAGCAGCTGAATGATGCCGCCGCCAATAATATATGGCATGGTACGGAAAACCCGATTAAAATCGTCGACGCTCTTCAAATGGTGGAATGGTCGTTCGGCAGTATCGGCAAATTCAAGCAACGGGTCGATGAGTTAATTTCTGCTTTGCCCGAGGACGAAGCGGTGGCCGTTTGGCGCAAATGGTATGACCAACCGTTTCGGATTATTTTTTCCCGTCACGCGAAGAGCGGGTACGTTTCATTACCGAACGGTCCCGCTGGCGGCAGGCAGTGCTGTACTTGAAGTATCACGAGGGGCTGTACGGCGGAGGGTTTATGGACTATGGCGACAATGCCATGACATTTACCCCAAGCGGCCGCAGGCTGAATATGTTAGCCTTGCAGCTCATTCCTGAAAACCCTCATTTGCCGCACCAGCGGGTCGTTACCTACAACCCCGCGGACAGCAAATGGCGAACAGCCGCCTTTACAACACTTCAAGCTGATACGGCCGTTTACGCTCCCCGTTATGTCGCCAAATATTCCTACCCTTTCTATTTTGAGAAAGTAGTAGTCTGAGAACTCGTAATCGAAAGAATATATTATGCTAGAGAATCAAAAAACCGCCATAGGGGGCGGATAATCAAACAGCGAATGGGATGATCCCAGCTCTGGGGCGGAGTTCGAGGTGCAATGCCCCCGCAATCTCCGCCCCAGTAGCTGGGCTGTTCAGTTTTGTTGATGACCTGTTGGGGTTCCGGATCCGCTTAGCGGATCACCGAGGGGCGTATATCTACGCCAGGAGCGTGTGCCTCGAACACAGGCTGAGCGCTCTCTCCTCATCTCCGAACCAGTTGCTGGGGGGAGTTGGGTAGCGAAGGCGGGTGCTCCGCCTCGACACGGTACGGTGGCCTGCCGGCACGTGCGAGGTGAATCACCCTACGCGTGCTCGTACAGCTGCAGCGTCACGCTGCCTCCTTATGTATCATCGCATTTCCAAACATTCTCTCGCCGCGAGGGGAAAGAATGCCGCCGGTTAGGTAAAGCCGCTAGAATACAACAGCTATCCTTTCGGTGTCATTCTTGCTGGTGGCGGCTCTCGTGGCCACCCTTCCCGTGCGCGAACGGTCCGGATCCGTCGCAGCATTCTATTCACTGAACCAATGAATAGGATGCTGCGACGAATGTCATCAACTTTTAAACGTACTATCGGTGAAAGTTACTCTCAAAACTGATAGTATTTTTTATATTATCACATTATTTTTATTTGTCAACATTATTTAACATTATTTCAATATATTATTTAAACCGGTAGGTTAAATGGGTGACTGCGCTTTCGTCGCGCGCGGCTACTTTTTCCAGCTTTATAAACACGCCGAGTGACCCAAATAGGCTCGTACCGCCGCCAAGTACTATAGGAACAAGGTGAATAACCAATTCATTCAGTAAGCCTGCCTTAATATATTGCTGAATAGTGTTGGGGCCGCCGTTCACAAGAACATTTTTTTGGCCTGCTGCCTTTTCGGCTTGTGTCAAGGCGCTTTCAATGCCGTCGGTAACAAAGGTAAATGGTTTACCGGCTATTTCGGGGATACCCGCTTTCTCGGTAAGCACAAAGCAGGGAATGCTATCGCCAAGCGGTCCGGTGCCGCCCCAGTAGGGAAGGCTTTCGTAGTACATGGTTCGTCCCATGACAATCGCTCCCATTTCGTTTTTGAATTGTTTGGTCACTTCATTTTCTTTAGCTGGGTTATCGAAAATCCAATCGTGGAGCTTCAGTCCGTTGGTACCAAGCGGATTATCGGCCGCCGGGTTTGGCCCTGCTATGAATCCATCAAGCGACATGCTCATATGTGCGATAAGTTTACTCATATATCCTCCTTATTAAGTTAGTGAATGTATATTCACTATTATAGAAGTCCATAAAGAAATGTCAAACGTTATATTGTGTCTCGTGAGATAATAAAACTAATGAGTGAAGGCATTATTTCAAAAAGCCAAGTGGAGAAGACGGTTAGAGAATATGCAGCGCAGCTGGGCGTCCGGCAACTTACTGCGGTTAACTCTCAGCCACCAGATTATATTTTTCAGGCGGATACCACCTACGTCATAAGGGCAATTATTTCGGAAAACCCGAGCGCCGAATTTGCCAAAGTTACTAAACGCATTGCAATACTGCGCAGTTTGCAAAAACAGGGCGCTGATGTAATGGAATTCTCGTTTGAGCCGGTCGCAAAAGACGGAGTGGTGATTGTCGTTTCGCCATTTTACCCAAGTGCCATGCCGATTGGTCCTGATGGATATAGGCGTTTTGGCCACGCATTGGCAACACTTCATAACGCCGGGTTGCAAGCGCCTGAAGCTATAGACGCTCTAGAAACAATTAATCCGCTTGTGAAAATTTGGGAACTATTTAATTACTTACGCACCTGCGAACAGGAGGGAAAACCATTTGCTATTCAAAACGTCAGCTTTCCTGGCGATGTTCTTGAAATTTTTCAAAACCAGCTTACGAAAGCGCAGGCTGCTTACGACGAAATGATGCGACTGGCAGTGCAGAAAAAGCGGCTCACCGCACTTATGCTCGACGTTTACCCCGATAACATCCGGTTTGATAGTAGTGGCCAACCGAAGCTTATTGACCTGCTGGGTAACATTGCTAAGGGGCCGCCCGAGTACGATTTGGCGCGCCCGAGTACGCATTGGGTGCGGCGTATTGGCCGTGACCCCCAGCTTTTAGAAGCATTTATGACAGGCTACAAGAAAGAGTTTTCGGGTTACGGCATCGATGATACGATTTTGCAGCACGCTGTTAAAGTGGCGAATATTTATTACGCGTCGTCAATGCTGAAAAATGCCGTCAATGCACACCGCTTAGGACAGCCATTATCTAAGGAATGGCAATTAACCGAAACAGTATCGCGTATCCGCCACCTGGACGATCCATTTTACCGCTGGAAGGCGGCGAGGGACTATAAATAATGTATTTTTTATGTGCTATAATTAGTGAATGAGCATTCATTAATTGGAGGAAAACCATGAACAAAGTTATTATTGATATGTCGATGTCACTTGACGGCTATGTAGCCGGCCCGGGCGATAGTCCCGAATTGCCACTGGGTAAAAACGGTGAGGTTTTGCATGCCTGGCTTGACGACCCGGAGGCGCTCGGTCGGGGGTACGATGAACCAGGTGAAGCACCAGCGGCGATAATTATGGGACGGCGTACTTACGATAACAGTCAGCCTTGGTGGAACGGCAGCGGGCCTATGGGTGATACCCCGTGCTTTGTCCTTACGAAAGAGGCACCAACAAAGGCAGGTACTATGTTCACCTTTATTACCGAAGGTGGGGTTGAAGCGGCACTTGCCCAAGCGCGCAAGGTTGCCGGTGATAAAAACATAGGGTTGATGGGCGCGAATGTCGATCAGCAATTTTTACGAGCCGGCCTTGTCGATGAAGTCCGGATTCATCTTATTCCAGTGCTATTAGGAAACGGGCTTTCGCTTTTTGGAAACTTAGGAATAATGACGATGCTTAAAAAGCGCAAAGTAGTTGACGGTCCCGAAGGAACGCATATTTCGTATTCCGTAGAGAGGGCGTAGAGGGTACCTAAGCCCTTACGGGCTGGTTATGAGTAAGGGGTTGGCTTTTTTCGTAAGCCTCAAGCCGGGAGCGCAGGCCCCGGCTTGCTTTATTGCGCAGCTGATTTCTGTCGAAGGTTCGTAAAGGGTCAGCAGTCATTAGGTAGTGTTCCAGCTTTAGGTAAATGTCAAAAACAGCCTCTTCGTCTTCCGGCGAAATTAAGGCACCCGGCGATGCACGGCTGCTAATCATAGATAGCTCGTGGAGCAGCGGTTCGATATCGGTTTTATTTGATGCAAACCTCGCGGCCGTAGTAGCCAGGTCGATAGCCGTCGTCATTATTTCAGACTCCCGGGAGGTGCCAAAGAAATTCTTAAAAATTACCATTTATAGCTCCTCTGTTTTAACAAAACTGTGTCCGGCTTTTATGTAAAGTAAGCCGCCCAAAACAACCGCCACATCAAGCACATAGCCGCCGGGCTGAATACCGGTACTGTAAGTGCCGATCAAAATATACGTGGTGATGGCAACGCTGCCCGTCAGGCCAAGCGCCAGCCAGGCCATCGATTCCGTGTAGTGTGCGCCGCTGAGTTTTTTAATGTGTAGCACCAGGCCAAGGCTTGCCCCGTAAAGCACTACATCCCATACGCTAATGGCGTTGGATATATCGAAGTAAAGCTCGGGAAGGGGGGAGGCGACATGGGGCAAAAGCTCGGCTACTATAACACTAACCACTAAAAATGGAAGCACTATCCAAAGGTTAGTCAACGGTGAACTGGCTCCCACTAATTTTGCCATTGCGCGCACGCCAAAATAAATGGCCAGTCCGGCGGCTACGAAAGGAAGCATAACACCGCCATACTCTACCCAAGGTGTCTGCAAAAGGCCGAATACATTAATAAATACCACTTGCGCCAGCCCCACGCCCACTAAAACGATGCCGCTGGCAATAGCGGCATACGCCTTTTTCAGGCCGGCCTTGTAGGTGTTTACCGCAGCCATGAATAAAACGGCAGCACCAATATGCAGCAGGGTATAAAGGATAGAATTGGCGAGAGTCCATTTAAACGTAGGGAGATCGCTCGACCAGCTTACCGGAGCGGGGATAAGAAAAGAAACAAGATAGCCTAAAACGGCCAGAAAAATGACACCAAGAGTAACTTTAGTCGCTTTTTTCATAATTTTCCTTGTTAAGCATAATTACTATAAACATTGTACAATACTTATATGGAGAAAACCGATAAACCCTTTCAAATAGCGATACTACTTTACCAAGGAGTGACGGCACTGGATGCTGTTGGCCCTTGGGAGGTGTTATCTCGTATGCCAAATACCGAAATCCGCTTTGTTGCCAAAGAGGTTGGCCCAATAACTACCGAAGGTACCGGCGCTCTATTACTTGCGGCAACGCACACTATTGCCGAAACGCCCGCACCCGATATGGTACTAGTGCCGGGCGGCACAACGACCCCTGGTCAAATGGTAGACGATGAAGTACTGGATTGGCTGCGTAACGTACATAAAACCACCAAGTGGACGACCTCGGTGTGTACGGGTGCACTTATACTTGGCGCCGCCGGTATTTTGAAGGGGCTTCCTGCTACCACCCACTGGTATAAAATGGGCGTGCTCAAAATTATGGGCGCAAAACCGCAGCCGAATGAACGCATTGTTCACACGGGTAAAATAGCGACAGCAGCCGGCGTGTCGGCAGGGATTGATTTAGCCTTATGGCTGGCAGGCGAAATTGCCGGACGCGAGCAAGCTGAGGCAATTCAGCTGACGATAGAGTACGATCCGCATCCGCCCTTTAATTCCGGCCACATGAGCAAAGCGAGTAAGGAAACGCAAAAACTCGGCAAGCAAAAAATGGATGCCCAAATGCCGCCCGAGCAGCGCAAACTTGTGCCAAAAATTGCCTGGCGCCGGTTTATCGATATGATCCGAACCGGGAAGTAGCTATAGGGCGGGGAACGCTGCTGTAATGTCGGACTTAATTGTTTCAAGTCCGGGCCGTTTATAGCGGCTGAAGTCGACTTTCGGTAACGTATGGCCGGCGGCGGCGTTCAAGGGCTCGGCTTTAATGTCGAATACGCTGTAATAGTCCTCGAACTTTATTCTCTGGTCGTTAACCTCGTCTGTAAATACTACCCATTGGTTAGGAACTTTGATGCTATCGGCAACGATAAGTCCGTGCAAGCTCGAAGAAAGAACTGTATCGCAGGCAGCAATCTGCTTAATTACATCTTCGGGCGGCTGCAGGACATCTATAAGCACGCTATTTGGAAGCTGTTTGACAAGCGATGACACAGCTTCATTGCCGCGTTCTTTCCAATGGCAAATAATACCCGTGGCGTATGATTTCGCCGGTTGCTTATTAAGAAGTTCGCTGCTTAATAATCCCGCATCACCCATCGCACCTGAAAAGCCTGGAAAGCGTTCCGCGATTACCTTGCCCCTTACGAGATGGGGTATAAGACGGTTTTTTACATGGTTTTTACTGCCGTAGAATCCAGTTCCCCAAACATGCAGCCCGTCTTTTGAAAGTTTTTCTTGTTCATCAATAATATTTCCATGCCATACAGAACCAATGCCGATGAGGTCCGCCTTAAAGGGGTCGGTTTCATGAATAATAGTTTTGTTGAATAGGCGCTGAGCAAAAAGAGGATTGAGAAGATCGCCAAAGTTTGTGTTTTTGTTCCACCAGTACATTTTTATAGGCTTGCTCATATGGCCTTCTTTCAGATTAATTATTAGTCGTATCAATAATACCAGGAAAATACTACTAGAATGAGTGTGATACCATAAGAGGTATGAGACCAATATGGAACGGATCAATTAGTTTTGGCTTAGTCAGCATTCCGGTGCGCCTTTATAGCGGCTCCAACTCTCGCCAGGGTATCGACCTCGATATGCTGCATAAAGACGACCACGCACCTATTCGCTATGCCCGCATTTGCCGTAAAGACGGCGAAGAAGTGCCATGGGACGACATTGTTAAAGGCTATGAATACCAAGACGGCGATTATGTGGTGCTTTCAAAAAAAGAGCTCTACGAGCTGGACGCCAAGAAAACCCA
>Ga0075366_10001749_pt1 | contig 10928 bp, 11 predicted proteins | sample EndMethybrTD3031_FD_72351 | JGI IMG/M metagenome (GOLD analysis project Ga0075366, IMG submission 72351) | Populus endosphere microbial communities from Tennessee, USA - Endosphere MetaG P. TD hybrid TD303-1 | ecosystem: Host-associated > Plants > Roots > Endosphere | place: USA: Tennessee... | reverse complement strand
GGCTTTACCGTCGAGATGATCGCATCGGGCCTGAAGAACCCGCGCGTCGTGCGGGTCGCACCGAACGGCGACCTCTTCGTCGCCGACAGCAAGGCGAACACCGTCAGGACCTACCGACTGACGGCGGACAACGCCAGACTGGCCGCGAGCGAGGTGTTCACGAGCGATCTACACCAGCCGTACGGGATCGCGTTCTATCCGCTGGGCGCGAACCCCGAATGGGTGTACATCGCCAACAGCGACAGCCTGGTCCGGGTGCCGTACAGGAACGGCGACTTGAAGGCCGGCGCGAAGCCGCAGCGGATCGTCGAACGCATTCCGTGGACGCATCATTGGGGCCGCGACATTGCCGTGTCGGGGGACGGGACGCGCATCTTCTATTCGGTCGGATCCGGCTCGAACGTCGCGCTCGACATGTTCCCGATGCCGCTCGACATGCCCATGGACGAGTGGAGAAAACGTCAACCGCTCGGTGCGGCGTGGGACACGGAGGAGCGTCGCGCCAACGTGCTGTCCTTCGATCCCGACGGCGGCCACGAGAAAATCGTCGCGACCGGCCTGCGCAACTGCCAGGGGATGGCGGTGCACCCTGGCACCGGCCGTCTGTGGTGCGTGGTCAACGAGCGCGACGAGCTCGGCGACAATACGCCGTTCGAATACGCGACCGAGGTGCGGGAGGGGGCCTTCTACGGCTGGCCCTGGTATTACATCGGCTCTCACGAGGACCCGCGCAAGAAGGGCCTTCGACCCGATCTCAAGGATCAGGTCACCGTACCCGACGTCCTCATGCAGGCGCACTCGGCGCCGCTGCAGATCGCGTTTTACCAGGGCAGCGGTTTTCCCAGCGAGTACCAGGGCAGCGCTTTCGTGACGCTGCACGGGTCGTGGAACCGCGGACAACGCACCGGGTACAAGGTCGTGCGTCTGCCGTTCAAGGACGGCAAGGCAACCGGTGAATACGAGGACTTCATGACCGGATTTGTCGTGTCGGACCAGCAGGTCTGGGGCCGGCCCGTCGGCGTCGCGGTCGCGAAGGACGGCTCCCTGATTGTCACCGAAGATGGCAGCGGGACGATCTGGCGTGTGTCGTACCAGGGAGCGGTCCGGTAAGGTGAAGAATCTCGACGACGACAGACGACATTGGCTGCAGCTCGCCTCGACCAGCGCGACCGCTGTCGGTTGTCAGTGGCACTCGTCAGTCGCGGCGCGCCACGGCACACGCCGCGATTCTTCGCGAATTCGCGCCTGCACCGGAGGCCACGACGCGGTACGCGGCAGAACGTGCGCCACGGCGCACATTCTGTCTGGCATTCAGTTCGCGTTCCCTTGTCCACAGGTCTGGTCGAACAACAAAAGGGGGAACGCACATGGCTCTTGCGACAGAAACCCGTACTGATGCGCAGATTCAACAGGACGTACTCGCCGAACTGCGCTGGGATGCCCGCGTTCGGCCCAACGAGGTGGGCGTTGCGGTCAAGGATGGTGTCGTCACACTGACCGGATGGCTCGATTCATATACGAAGAAGTGGGCAGCGGAAGAAGCCGCGCGGCGTGTCCGCGGCGTGAAGGCCGTGGCCAACGACATCGAGGTCCGACTCCCCGGCAGCTCGGAGCGCACGGACGCGGATATTGCCGCGGCGGCGGCGCGCGCGCTGGAGTGGGACGTGATGGTGCCGGCCGGCAAGATCACGGTGACCGTCTCGAAAGGATGGGTGACGCTCGACGGCGAGGTCGAGTGGCAGTATCAGCGGGAAGCGGCCGAGCGCGACGTTCGTGGCCTGGTCGGCGTCAAGGGCGTCAGCAATCTCGTCAGGATCACGCCGCGCACGACGCCGAGCGATCTGAAGGCAAAGATCGAACAGGCGCTGACGCGTGTGGCGAAGACCGATGCCGAGCGGATCACGGTCGAGGTCGACGGCGGCAAGGTCACGCTGCGCGGAAGCGTTCGTTCGTGGGTGGAAAGAGATGAGGCGGAGCGCGCGGCCTGGTCGGCGCCCGGCGTCACGTCCGTCGACAACCGCATCACGATTTCCTTCTAGGCCGCGCCCATGCGTCACGTTTCACTGACCTTCGAGGAGGCACCATGATCGGAACACCGAAACTCTGGCGCGTCGCCGTGACCGCCATCGTCGCGTCGGCCGCCTGCGCGCTGCAGGCGACGACCGGCGCGGCTGACATCATCGAGCGGTACGTGGCCAACGCCATCGCGATCGGCACGCCCGGGCGCGCGGCGGCCGGCATCGTCGAGATCGCGATCGAGCGCTGGTCGACCGACGCCGAGCGCGATCGGCTCATGACGGTGTTGCTGGAGAAGGGACCGGACAAGCTGCTCGACGAACTGCAACGGCTGCCACGAGTGGGCCACATCCGAACCCCGAACAGCATCGGTTATGACCTTCACTATGCGCGGAAGGCGCCGGGAGAGGACGGAGGCGAGCACATCATGCTCGCCACCGATCGCTACATCACCTTCTGGGAGGCGGTGAACCGCCCACGGACCGTCGACTATCCGTTCACACTGATCGAGCTGCACGTCGGTCCGGACGGCAAGGGCGAAGGCAAGATGTCGATCGCGACCAAGATCATCTACGACGAGAAAAGGCACGAAATCGTGCTTGAACACTATCAGTCCCAGCCTGTCTTGCTCACGGAAGTGCGTAAGGAAGCGAAGACGCAGGCGCGGTGAGGTACCCGAGGCGGCACGTCAGCAGCGCGCGATCCTGAATCGCTTGGCCAAATGATGGAGGTGAGCGACAGGATCGCGCTCACCTCTCCCGCTCCAGCCTGGCTTTTGTGGCCGTGAGCGCAGCCTCCAGACCCTTCTGCGCTTCGTTCTGCACTTTCCCACGAATGAGCCGCCCGACAAAACCGCTCAAGCCATCCGATCGGCATCGAGTGACGTTCACGAACCAGAATCCCCGCCCCCGTGATGGATCGGGAACGAGCACCCGGAGGTCCAGCGCGGTCCAGAGATAGTGGCTGGCGTAGATCATCTTCGAGGCCACCGCAGTGACCCCTGGGCGGTCGTCGATCACGAGATGATTGACGTGAATCGTCGGCTTCAGGCCGAATTGAGCCTCCTGCCAGTACAGGAACGATGTCCCGCCAGGAAGAGTGACGTGCGGGTACCCGGTCAGGTAGGCCTTGAGCTCGGGCAACTGCTCGCCAAGCTCCGGCATGCGGTCGATCATCCCTTTGAACTCGGTCGCCACGAACGTGGGGCGTTTCGAGTCGCGATAGACGGCCAGATGATCATTACCGCCCTTGACATATGCGGTGACGTACTCATGAATGAGTCGGCGGAAGACCGCCATGGCGTCGGACCTTGCCGTCGGTCTGGTCCAGTCGACGGCGCCTTGGATGCTTTCGAGCGCCTCCTGACTGAGCTTGATTTCGCAGGCGCCAACACGGCACGTTTTCAACGCCGCGCTGTCCTCGTCGGGAAGGTTGAGTGAGGCGAAGTCCGCGAGCTTCGGGGGGTCGGAGATCCGCTTGGTGATTCGGAGCGCTCCCCCGCGCTCGAAGCGTTCGATGTCCTTCACGAGCCGCACGTAGTCGCCCGGCAACGCATCGATCCAGACGGCGCCAAAGACCGCGACCTCATTGCCGGGCTCGGCGTCCAGTAACTTGGTCACCTGACCATTTGTCAGCAGCGTACTCCGCTCGGCGGGTGTCAGCCGGACGTATGTCGTGATGTACGTGTTCAGCAGTGAGGGGAACGACGCTTCAGGTGTGGCCAGGGGTCCGGAGACAAGAACCAGAACCGCAGCGCCGATCGCCCCGACGAGATGGATACCGCTCTTACGGGTCGCATGCATGTTCCGCAGGGTGCAAGAGGACGCCCAACAAACTACGTTACGGCCGCACGACGGCGACCGCGTGACGATCAACCCCGCGATGAGACGTGAGAAATCGCGTGTTCGCGAACGGTCGCGATCTTTGGCTCTGCCGTCGTCACGCGGCAGGGTCGAATGGAGGGCGGCACGGCGTTGGCAGGAGGTCGCGCGGGTCCGGATTCTGTTGGAGGTGGCATGCCAGTCGTGAACGCCGAACACTACCGGGATCGGCTGCTGAAGCTCGAGCAGGAACTGGTGGAGCGGCTTGGCCGGGACGTCGAGACCGCCCGTGGTGGGAGCGGCGACCCGACCGACGCTGGCGACCTCGCCCAGATCGATGCCCTGAAAGACGATTCCTTCGCGCTGGCGGAAACGGACTCGGCGATCCTGGCACAAGTGCGCGCCGCCCTCGCTCGAATCGAAGCCGGCACCTTTGGCAGGTGTGTCGTGGACGGGGGCGAGATTGAGGCGCAGCGCCTGCAGGCGGTCCCGTGGACCCCCTTCTGCCTCGAGCATCAGCAGCAGCTCGAAGCACGGCTGAGCCTGCGCACCCCATCGCTGTAACTGAGCGCGACGGAGCACCAATGAGCACGAAGCAGGCGACGGATACGGGTCTGCGAACGGTCACACTTCCCGGCGGCGAAGAGATTCCGACCCTTGGCGCCGGCACATGGGGCATGGCGGAGCGCGCCAATCACCGCCTGGACGAAATCGCCGCCCTGCAGATGGCGGTCGATCTCGGCATGACCGTCATCGACACCGCAGAGATGTATGCGGGAGGCAAGGCCGAGGAGCTCGTCGCCGAAGCCGTTGGCGATCGACGTCGCGAGATCTTCCTGGTCAGCAAGGTTCTGCCCAAGCATGCGACGCGACGTGGCACGGTGTCGGCCTGCGAGGCGAGCCTGCGCCGGCTGGATACGGATCATCTCGACCTGTACCTTCTGCACTGGCGCGGCACGGTGCCCCTGGAGGAGACGCTGGCCGCATTCGAGGCCCTCCAGCGGCAGGGAAAAGTCCGCCACTGGGGCGTCAGTAACTTCGACGTCGACGACATGGAGGAGCTCGCCTCCCTCACGGCGAACAACGCCGACTCGATCGTCGCGAGCAACCAGGTGCTCTACAACCTGGCGCGCCGCGGCATCGAATACGACCTGCTTCCCTGGTGCCGCAAGCGGCGGATTTCGATGATGGCCTACTCGCCGCTCGACCAGGGGCGGCTGGCGAAAGACAGGACGGTACGGGCGATTGCCGGGCGCCTGGAGGCGACGCCGGCGCAGGTGGCGCTCGCGTGGGTCCTGCGGCAGCAAGGCATCGTCGCCATCCCCAAGGCGGCGGATGTCGAGCACGTGCGCGAAAACCGCGGCGCGCTCGAGATCGTACTGTCGCGCGAGGATATCGGCGAGCTCGACGAGGTCTTCCCGCCGCCCACGCACACGAGACCGCTCGAGATGATCTGAGAAGGAGGCTCGGTCGTGTCGGCCTCCCGACGACCGCGGCGTCAGTAGTCCGCGTAGACTTCGTCAGGATAGCAGTAGAGCCATCGCTCGCCAGGTTCGGCCGACGCGACGACCGGATGTGCGCGGGCCCGCGCGTGTGTGCTTGCATGCCGGTTCGGTGAAGAATCGCAGCACAACGTCACGCCGCAGCTCTGGCAGGTGCGCAGGTGAATCCAGCTGTCTCCGGTCTTCACGCAGGCTTCGCAGACGTGGACCCGGGACGGTTTGATGACGGCGAGACTCGCGATGTCCTGGCACGCGGCGACGACCATGTTCTCACTCCTTCTAGACTAGTGGATCCGGGGCAGCTTCACACCGGATGGACGATCGGCTCGACTCGTTCACGAATGCGGCCAGCCGGATCGACGTGATCGGCCGGCACGTCGAGTCACCAGGAACCGCAGCGTCGCGAACCGCCGTGAGCGTTTTGCGAAAGTTCGCGAGACACATGGAGCGCCGTCCCTCCGATCGACGAGTCCATCTCCGTGCGTGAGGATTCGTGGTGGTTCAGTTCGTGCAACGACGGCACTACATGCCGACCATCGTTTCGACTCCGGCCGCCGCCACGCCAGCAGCCTACGACGGTTTCGACCGCATGTTGCTGAACGGGCGCTGGACGCACGGCGGCAGCGGCCAGTCGGTCGAAGACGTCGATCCGTACACCAACGAAGTATTGCTTCGCATCCCGCTCGCCGGTCAGGCCGATCTCGACAAGGCGTTCGAAGCGGCGGCCTCGGCGCAACCGGCCTGGTCGCGCGCGCAGCCCGCGACGCGGGCGGCCGTGCTGAGGCGCGCCGCCGCGATCATGGAGTCGCGACGTGCCGAGATCGTCGACTGGCTGGTTCACGAATCCGGGAGCACCCGTATCAAGGCTGAACTCGAATGGAAGATGGCGCGGGCGGTGACACTCGAGGCGTCATCGTTTCCGTCCTCGGCCGAGGGCGTGCTGCTGGCCGCCGACATCCCAGGCAAGGAGAGTCGCATCTACCGCCAGCCGGTCGGCGTCGTCGGCATGATCAGCCCCTGGAACTTTCCGCTGCATCTGAGCAGCCGCTCGGTGGCGCCCGCGGTCGCGCTCGGGAACGCCGTCGTCGTCAAGCCCGCGTCCGATACGCCCGTGAGCGGCGGCCTGCTGCTCGGAAAGATCTACGAAGAGGCCGGGCTGCCGGCCGGCGTGCTCAACGTGCTGATCGCCAGAGGGAGCGCGATCGGCGATGCCTTCGTCCGCCATCCGGTGCCCCGTGTCGTGTCATTCACCGGTTCGACGGACGTCGGCCGCCGGATCATGGATCTCGCCGCCGAGAGTCCGATCCTCAAGCGCGTGCTGCTCGAGCTCGGCGGCAACTGCCCCTGCGTGGTGCTCGCGGACGCCGACCTCGATCTCGCCGTCCGCGGGGCCGTCTTCGGCAAGTTTCTCCATCAGGGACAGATCTGCATGGCGATCAACCGGCTCATCGTGGACGCCTCGATCCACGACGAGTTCGTGGATCGCTTCAAGGCCCGCGTCAGCGGGCTGAAGTGCGGAGACCCGTCGGAGCGCGATACCGCCGTCGGGCCGCTCATCAACCGGCAGCAACTGCAGCGGCTGCTCGAGCGCATCGAGCAGGCGCGGGCAGGGGGAGCCCGGCAGATCCTCGGCGGCGCGCCCCAGGGTCTCGTGCTGCCACCGCAGGTCTTTGTCGACGCGACCAACGACATGTCCGTCGCTGCCGAGGAGCTGTTCGGCCCCGTGGTCCCGGTGATCAAGGCCCGCGGCGAGGACAAGGCACTGCGTCTGGCGAACGAGACGAGCTACGGCCTGTCCGCAGCGGTCTTCACGCGCGATGTCGAGCGCGGCAACCGGTTCGCGCAGCGTGTGCAGGCCGGAATGACGCACGTCAACGACTCGCCGGTCAACGATCTGCCGAACTGCCCGTTCGGCGGGGAGAAGAACAGCGGCCTGGGCAGATACAACGGCCGGTGGTCGATCGAGGAATTCACCACGGTCCACTGGATCTCCGTCCAGCACGAACCCGTGGCGTACCCGTTCTGAATGACCGCCGCCCCCGCCCGCCGCACCGCGACCCGCCGACAGGCAGAAGGCGCTGCAAGAGATCGACGACGAGCCCGACCTGGGTTCGCCCGCACCTGACGCCTATCGTCCCCAGTGGTCAGCCGACTCGTTCTTTCGGATCCGCGGCGGTCCTTCTCGGCGCGCGACCCGAAGGAGCTCTGGCTGATCCCCGGCGCCGAGCATGTCGACTTTCTGGAGTTCGCCGGCGAGGACTATCGCCGCCGGATCTCGGCCTTCTTCGCACGCACCCTGGGCGGCGTCTCCCCCGCCGGCAACTGAGGTGATCGCCCGCACGAATTATTGTGTAGACAGTCTCCATAATCTGCTGTAGACTGCCTCCACAATGAAGGACGCGCAGACGCAGTTCATTCAGGGCACGCTCGAGCTGCTCATCCTCCGCACGCTGATCTACGGTCCCGCCCACGGTCACGCGATCGCCGGCCACATCCAGTCCTCCTCCGAGACGCTGCGAATCGAGACCGGCTCCCTCTACCCCGCGTTGCACCGGCTGGAGGCGCAGGGCCTGGTCCGGCCCGAATGGCGGTTGTCCGACAAGGGGAAACGGGCGAAGTTCTATCAGCTCACGCCGGCGGGGAGAAAGCATCTGACCGCCGAACAGTCGCGATGGGATCAGTTCGTACTCGCAATGAGCAAAGTCCTCCTGCCGTCGGAGTGACACCGTGGACCGAGTACGCTGGCTCCTCTACCGGCTGCGCAATCTCTGGCATCGGCGCGAGCGGGAGGCCGATCTCGACGCCGAGCTGCAGTTTCACCTCGAAGCCGAGGCCGAGGAACAGATCGCCGCGGGCCTGACGCCCGAGAATGCGCGTCAGGCGGCCCGCCGCTCGCTCGGGAACATCACGCTGGCAAAGGAAGACGCGCGCGCGGTGTGGAGTTGGGGACCTGTCGAGCGCGTTCTTCAGGATGTCCGCTACGCCTTCCGCGTGCTTCGCCGGCAACCGTCCTTCACCGCGACCGCTCTCGCCACCATCGTCCTGATTGTCGGCGGCACGACGGCCGTGTTCACGCTCGTGAACTCCGTCCTCCTGCGGCCGCTGCCGTACCCGTCATCCGAACGGCTCGTGATGCTCCGGGTCCACGATCCGCGCGGAGGGACAACGATGACCTACCGCGATGCGCAACGGCTCCAGGACCAGCTCGCGAGCGTCGAGGCGTGGGGACTCTACCGATCCGGCTACGGCGGCACCCTCGACCGGAATACGGACCGGCCGCTGCTCGTCCAGGACATGCGGATTACACCGGAGTTGTTTGCTCTTCTCGGTCTCCGAGTTGTACTCGGCCGTCCGCTCGCGCCCGACGATGCACTCGATGCGAACCCGGATGCGGCGGTCATTGGTCACGACCTGTGGCAGACGCGGTTTGGCGGCACGCCGGACGTGCTGGGCAAGAGCTTCGAGCTGCGACCGGGCCTGACGCTGACCGTCGTCGGCGTCGCCGCGCCGGGTGCAGATGTGCCTGGAAACAGCAGGCCCTCTCCCATTGTCTGGCACGCGATCCGTGTCAGCCAGCTGGCGGCGACAAGCCGGACACTCACCGTGCTGGCGCGGCTGAAGCCCGGGCAATCCCTCAGCGCGGTCAACGCGGAGCTCACCGCGCGGCGGCCGCTCGCGGATTCGACGAGCGGCGCCAGTCGTCCCGTCGACGCCGTGCGGCTCCTCGATGAGATCGTGGGCGACAGCCAGCGCGTCCTCTGGGTGTTCTTTGGCGCGGTCACATGCGTGCTGCTCATCGGCATGGCGAATCTGGTGAGCCTGCAGCTGGTTCGCAACGCCGGCCGGCAGCGGGAGCTTGCGGTGCGGGCCGCGCTCGGCGCGAGCCGATGGCGGCTGGTTCGGCAGTTGCTCGCCGAGAGCCTGCTCCTCGGCATCGCCGGCGGCGCCGGCGGCGTGCTCGCGGCGTCCACGGCCGTCGACCTGGTGACGTCGGCGCTGCCGACGGGCTTTCCGCGCGCGGACCAGATCGCGCTCGACGCCGCCGTCTCGAAGGCGATCAGCGCGCGTTGAATCCGGGCGCGCCGGTCTCCTGGTCAACAGCTTCGGCCGGCTCATGTCCGAAGACGCGGGCATGCGCGAGCGCGGCCTGTGGGTCGTGCGCGGCGCGCTGCCGATGCGATACCGAGCGCCCGCGGACACCGAATACTGGTTGACGGCCCTGCGCCACCTCCGCGAGTTGCCGGAGATCGAGAGCGCCGCGCTGGTCGTGAACGACAGCGGGCCGCTCGACGGCCACGACATGATGCGCGGCGGAGTCGTTCCCGAAGGCCAGACGGCGCCGCCTGGCGGATTCAGCCTCAGTCACCGCGCCGTCGGCGGCGGCTACTTCAGCACGCTGGGCATTCCGATTGTCGCCGGCCGGCCGATTCTCGACTCCGATAGTGCCGGCGCCGATGGCGTCGTCGTGCTCAATCGGGCGGCGGCCGCCGCGCTCTGGCCTGGCGAGGATCCGCTGGGCAGGAAGCTCCGCGGTTTCGGCCGCGCGGTCACGGTGGTCGGGATTGTGCCGGACTTCAAGCTCGCGCGCCTCGACGAAAACGTGTCGCTCCAGGCATATACCTCCATGCTGCAGGATTCGATGGGGCTGGCGCAGGGGTCCACCATCATGCTTCGAGCGAAGCCGGGTGCGACCGCGATCACCGATCGCACGAAGGCCGTCCTCGTGAATCTCGAGAAGGACGTTCGCGTGGATGTGCTGACGATGGCGCAGATGCGATGGAAGCTGCTCGCGTCCGAGCGCTTCCGCACGGCCGTGCTCCTGGTCTTTGCCGGTACGGCGACGTTCCTGGCGCTGATCGGCATCTTCGGGCTGGTGTCGTACACCGTGACGCAGCGCCATCGCGAGATCGGATTGAGAGTGGCGCTCGGCGCGACTTACGCACGCGTCGTGTCGCTGATGCTCCGTCAGGCCTTGATGCCAGCGGTCGCCGGTATCGTGGCAGGCATCCTGGGCGCACTCTGGGCCGGCCGGCTGCTGTCCGCGTTTCTGTTCGGCGTGCGGACGACCGATCCCGCGACCTTCGGCGCCACAATCGGGTTGTTCTTCTGCGCGGTGTTCGCCGCGGCCCTGCTCCCGGCCCTTCGAAGCCTCCGCGTGGATCCAGCCGCCGCCCTGCGCCACGAGTAGGGCGCCGGCCCGCCCGCGCACTGACCGCACACGCCGACCGTTTCGTATTCGGCGTCCGGGCGGTCCCTGTGGGATAATGGCCGTTTTCCATCCATGGATCTCGGCGGCTCGTTCGATCTCCAGGTCGATCCAGCCGAAGCCGAACGGCGCAAACGCGCACGGCTCGTCCAGATCAACACCCTGGTCGTGCCCCGGCTGCGTGTGCTCGGCTTCGCACTGATTGCGACTGCCGCGCTCCTGCACAATACGTTCATTTTCCCGGGCTGGGACGCCTTCGTCTGGCGCGACTGGCTGCGGCTCGCCGGCGCCTTCGCCTTCTACAGCGCCATCACCTGGTACCTGCTCTACCTGTTCTACGAAGACGCGCAGCGGTTCGTGGACCTGGGCCTCGTCTTCCTCGCC
>Ga0075366_10001748_pt1 | contig 10931 bp, 8 predicted proteins | sample EndMethybrTD3031_FD_72351 | JGI IMG/M metagenome (GOLD analysis project Ga0075366, IMG submission 72351) | Populus endosphere microbial communities from Tennessee, USA - Endosphere MetaG P. TD hybrid TD303-1 | ecosystem: Host-associated > Plants > Roots > Endosphere | place: USA: Tennessee... | reverse complement strand
GGCCGGACACTTGTCCGCTGCCGGACGGACGTCCGCCCCCGGACGTTCTCACCCGGGGCGGATTCACGCATTTATGCCGGAAATTCGTGCCCCTCACTGCTGGCCCAGTCCGTGCTTAGCGGGCGATTGCCATGACAGCGATTCCTCGTTCCTCCTCGTTCCAGTCCCGCCTGTTGCCTCTGCTATTGGCAGGCGCGGCGGTCGCCTGCGCGCGCGCAGAAGCCGCGCAGAAGCCGGCCCCGACCGAAAAGATCACCGTAACGACCACCGACGTGGTCGAGCGAGTCGTACCCGTCACGCTCACCGTCACCGGCTCGCTGCTCGCGAACCGTGAATCCGAAGTGGCCGCCGACGCCGCGGGCCGTGTCGTGCTGGCCTCCGTCGAACGCGGTGAGTTCGTCAAGCAAGGCGCGGTCCTCGCTCAACTCGACTCGCGTACGGCTTCGCTCAACCAGAGCGCCGCCGCGGCCGAGGTGGTCGGCGCGCGCGCGCAGCGCGAGAACGCCGACCTCGAATGCGAGCGCGCAGAGCGCCTCTTCGCGCAGCACGTGATCAGCCGCGCCGAGCTGGATCGTACGCGCACGACCTGCACGTCCTCGAGCTCCACTGCGCAGGCCGCGGTCGCCCGACAGCAGCTCGCGGCCAAGGCAGCGGGAGACGCCACCATTCGCGCGCCCTTCGCGGGTATGATCGTCGATCGCGGCGTGGACGTGGGTGAGTACGTGAGCCCGGGCCGGCGAGTGGCGACGGTGGTGGAAATCAATCCGCTGCGCCTGGAGCTCCTGATTCCAGAGTCGGCGGCCAGCTCCGTGCGCGAAGGCGGGAGCGTGGATTTCGCCGTGCGCACCTTCGGCCAAGAGCGTTTCAGTGGCAAGATCCGCTACGTCGGCCCGGTGCTGCGGCGCGCCACGCACGATCTGGTGATCGAAGCGCTGGTCGACAACCAGGAAGGCCGGCTTCGCCCCGGGATGTTCGCCGAGGCGGAGCTCGCGATCGGTGAGCGCACGCTGCCCATCGCGCCGAAGACGGCGCTACTGGGCGACGCGCCCAACAACCACGCCTTCGTGGTGGCGGGCGGCGTCGCCGAAGAGCGAGTCGTGCTCACCGGCGCCGCGGAAGGCGACAACTTGACGATTCTGCAGGGCTTGCGCCCTGGTGAGCGCGTGATCACGCACCCGACCGAAGAGATTCGCGACGGCGTGCGCGTGCGCTGAGTTTTTCCCCTTTCGATGGATACGCCAAGGAGAATGTCATGCAGTGGCTGGCCAATGTGTCGGTGAGAAGGCCGGTGTTCGCGACCGTCCTCATCCTAGTCATCCTGGTGATGGGCGTCGTAGGCTACTTCCAGCTCGGCGTCGATCGCTTCCCGAAGGTGGATTTCCCCACCGTCGCCGTCATCACGCAGCTCCCCGGCTCCGCTTCGCAAGAGGTCGAGCTCGACATCACCGACAAGATCGAAGAAGCCGTCAACACCATCAGCGGCATCGACGAGCTGCACTCGGTCTCGAGTGAGGGCGTCTCTCAGGTGTACGTCTCGTTCGTGCTGGAGAAGGACATCGACGTCGCCTCGCAAGAGGTGCGCGAGCGCGTGAACGGCATCCTGCACGACCTGCCCGAAGGCGTGGAGGCGCCGAGCGTCACCAAAGTGGACCCTGACGCGACACCGGTCCTGTACGTCGCCGTGAACGCGCGGGCGCCCATGCGCGAAATCACGGAAATCGCCGATAAAGTCGTGCGCCGCCGGGTCGAGAACGCGCCGGGCGTGGGGCAGGTCACCGTGGTCGGCGGCAGCAAGCGCCAGGTCAACGTGATCCTCGACCCGGTGCGGCTGCGCGCCTTCGGCTTGACGGCAGTGGACGTGGAGCGCGGCATTCGCGCGGCCAACCTCACGCTCCCTGGCGGACGTCTGGAGCAAGGCCCGACCCAGCGAGTGCTGCGCGTGCGCGGCCGAGTCGAGAGCGCGGCGGAGGTCGCGAACCTGGCCGTGGTCGAGCGCGACGGCATGACCGTGCACATCAGTGACGTCGGCCGCGTCGAAGACGGCATCGAAACTCCCGAGACTACCGCCGTTCGCGACGGCAAGTCCGCGGTCGTGCTCACGATTCGCAAGCAGTCCGGCGCCAACAGCGTGGCGGTGGTGGACTCGGTCCGCGAGCGTATCAAGGAACTCGGGCCGCAGCTGCCATCGGGCTACGGCCTCGAGGTCGTGCGTGACAACACCGCGACCATTCGCACCAGCGTCAGCGCCGTGAAGGAGCACCTGATCCTGGGCGGCTTGTTCGCTGGCGCGGTGGTGCTGCTCTTCCTCGGCAGCGTGCAGAGCACGGTGATCGCCGCGATCGCGATTCCGGTCTCGATCATCGGCACGTTCGCGCTGATGTGGGTACAAGGCTTCTCGCTCGACACCATCACGCTCCTGGCCCTGGCCCTGGCGGTGGGCATCGTGATCGACGACGCGATCGTGGTGCTCGAAAACATCGAGCGCTTCATCCAGGAAAAGGGCATGTCGCCGGTGAAGGCGTCGATCCTGGCCACCAAGGAAATAGGCCTGGCGGTGCTGGCGACCACCATCTCGCTCGCCGCCGTGTTCCTGCCCGTGGCGTTCATGTCCGGCATCGTCGGGCGCTTCTTGAAGAGCTTCGGGCTCACCATGGCGTTCTCGATCTTGGTGTCGCTGGTCGTGAGTTTCACGCTCACTCCCATGCTCGCCTCACGCTGGCTGCGCGCGCGTCGCCCGATGGCGGGCGGCAGCGAAGCCCCCGAGCGCAAGCCCGTGCTCGAGCGCATCGTCGACCGCTTCTACTCGCCAATCGAGCGCGGCTACGTCTCGCTCCTGGCCTGGGTGATGAAGCGCCGCTGGGTGGTGGTGACCGCATCGGTCGCCTCGCTCGTCGCCGTGGTCCCGTTGATCCAGCGCGTGCCCAAGGGCTTCTTGCCCAAGAGCGACGAGGCGCACTTCGAGATCAACGTGCGCGCGCCCGAAGGCTCGAGCCTGGAATCCACCAGCATCATCGCCGAGCGCGTAGCACGCGAGGTGCGCACCCGCCCGGACGTGGTCTCGACGCTGCTCACCATCGGCGACAACAACGACAAGAAGCCGAACCAGGCGCGCATCTACGTGCGCCTCACCGACCCCGAGAAGCGCAAGCTCTCGCAAGATCAAATCATGGACTCGGTGCGCCACACTGTGCTCCCGAAGCAGCCGAAGGAGCTCGCCATCGACGTGTCCGAGGTGGCCATGTTCTCCGGCGGCGGCCAGCGCACCGCGCTGGTGCAGTACGAGATCACCGGACCCGACCTGGACAAGCTGGCGGAGTACTCGGAGCGCCTGGTCGAGCGCGTGAAGAAGGTGAAAGGCGCCGTGGACGTGTCGAGCACGTACGTGGGCGGCAAGCCGGAGCTCGGGCTGCGCATCGATCGCGCGCGCGCCTCGGAGCTCGGCGTGAAGGTCAACGACATCGCCAGCACGCTGCGGCTGTTCGTGGGCGGCGACGAGGTCTCGACCTACGTCGATCACGGCGAGACGTACTCGATCAACGTGCGCGGCGAGGCTCGCGCTCGCTTCGACCTCGAAGGTTTGTCGTTGGTCACCGTACCTTCGTCGAAGCTCGGCACCGTACCGCTGCTGGACGTGGTGCGCGCGGAGCCCGGCTCGGGTCCAGCCTCGATCGATCGCGCCAACCGCCGGCGGCAGGTGATGCTGCTCGCCAACGCCGCCCCGGGCTACTCACAGGGCGACATCGTGACCGCCATCGAACGCGAGATCAAAGCCCTGAACATGCCGAGCGAGTACACGACCGCGCCCTACGGTCAGACCCGTGAAATGGCGCGCACCGGCAAGGCGTTCATGATCGCCTTCGCGCTGTCGTTCATCTTCATGTACCTGGTGCTGGCGGCCCAGTTCGAGTCCTGGCTACACCCCATCACCATCCTGCTCGCGCTGCCGCTCACGCTGCCGTTTGCGCTGGTGTCGCTCTTGATCTTCCGCCAGCAACTCGACATCTACTCCATGCTCGGACTTCTGGTACTGTTCGGCGTGGTCAAGAAAAACTCGATTCTCCAAATCGACCACACCAATCAGCTGCGCCAAGCCGGGAAGGACCGCTTGACCGCGATTTTGGAGGCCAACCGCGACCGGCTCAGGCCGATCCTGATGACCTCCCTGGCCTTCGTGGCCGGCATGCTGCCGCTGCTCTTGTCGCACGGCATCGGCGCCGGCTTCAACCAGGCCACGGCGGGCGTGATCGTGGGCGGGCAAATCCTGTCGCTGCTCCTGACCCTGCTCGCTACTCCAGTCGCCTACTCGCTGTTCGACGACGCCTCGGAGTTCTTGCGTCGGCGCCTGGGTCGTGGTGGAGACGCGGCGCGCGCCGAGCGCGAGCGCGAGCTCCTCGAGCTCGAGCAGGGGCGCCCCTCGCTAGCGAGCGCGCCTACCCCGGCCGAATGAGAACGTACGCAGGTTCCGAGAGTCCGCCATGTCCTCCGCCCTCCTGCTCCGCATCGTAACGCCCGCCGCGCTGGCGGCGGGCGCCGCCGGGCTCAGCGCCAGCCTGGGCACGAGCTTCTGGACGGCGCTGGTGGGCGGCTTCTTGCTCGGCTTCGGGGGCGCGCTCTGGATGGGGCGCAGGAGCGCCGCCGCGCCGGCACCACCGCTACCTGGCCCCCCCGTCGCGGCGCGGGGCACCGAAGAAAGCGTGGTCGCCGCGATCGCGGACTCGAACCCCGACGCGGTGGTCTTCTTCAACGACACCGGGCACATCCGCTACGCAAACCCCACCGCGCGCGAGCTGTTCTTCGAAGGCGTCGCGCCCGAGGGACAGAACTTCCTACGCTTGATGGCGGCCGCGCCGCCCATGCTTCGCGAGGCGCTGCTCGGCGAATCGGACCGGCTGTTCAACATCGAGATCGAGGGTCAACGCGAGACCTTTCACGTCAGCCGCAGGAACTTCGTGCTCGCCGACGAGCTTCACACGCTGCTCATCGTGAAGCATCTGACGCGAGAGATTTCGCGCCGCGAAGTGGAGATCTTGAAGCGGGTGATCCGCGTAATAAGCCACGAGGTGAACAACTCGCTCGCGCCGGTCAGCTCGCTCGTGCACTCCGCCCGCAAAATCGCGCAAAACCCCGAGCCCAGCGCCAAGCTCACGCGCGTCTTCGACACCATCGAAGAGCGCACGCGTCACCTGGCCACCTTCCTCGAAGGCTACGCGAACCTCGCGCGCCTGCCCGAGCCGCGCGCGCAGCGCATCGAGTGGGAGCCGTTTCTGCGCCACCTCGGCGAGCTTCACCCGGGCCTGGTCTTGAGCGAGCCTCCGGCGGAGCCTGGCTACTTCGACCCTGTGCAGGTCGAGCAGGTGCTGATCAACCTGTTCAAGAACGCGGTCGAAGCGGGCAGCCCGAGTGAAGGTGTCGAACTCTCGGCGCGCGTCGACGCGAACGGCGAGACCGAGCTCAAGGTCCGAGATCGCGGCCCAGGCTTCAGCGAGGAGGCGCTGCGCAACGCGCTTTTGCCGCTCTACACCACCAAGGAGCGCGGCAGTGGCATGGGCCTCGCGCTGTGCCGCGAAATCGCCGAAGCACACGGCGGCAGCATCGGGCTCGGCAACGCTCCTGACGGCGGTAGCTGGGTCGCGGTACGCCTGCCTGGCAAGCGAAAAGACGACTCGCGCGCGCTCACGAAGTCGCGCCTCACCCTGACCCGCAGCTGATGGACTATTTAGTATTTCTTAGCTATTATTACAGAAACTTTCATTTTACTTAACTATCGCGTGCGGTCACTCTGGCATCGAGGTGAACGATGCAAACGGAGCCGAAGAACCGGTGGGATCCCGCGCGCTACGAGGAAAAAGCGCGATTCGTGCGTGAGGGCGGCGCGCCAGTGCTCGCGCAACTCTCACCGAAGCCCGGTGAGCGCGTCCTCGACCTGGGCTGCGGGCCCGGAACGCTGACGCGAGCGCTGGCCGACAGCGGCGCACGCGTCATCGGCGTCGATGCTTCCGCGGAAATGGTCGCCGAGGCGAGGCGAGCGTACCCCGAACTCGAGTTTCACGTGGCGCGTGGTGAAGCGCTGACCTACGAGCGCGAGTTCGACGCGCTGTTCTCGAACGCGGCGCTGCACTGGATGACGCGCGCGAGCGAGGTGGCCCGCGCGATGTTCCGCGCGCTCGTGCCCGGCGGGCGGATGGTCGCCGAGTTCGGCGGATACGCGAACATCGCCGAGCTCAGGCGCGCGGTCGACGTCGCGCTCCGCGAACTCGACATCGCTCGGGTCGAACGCCCTTGGTGCCCCTGGTACTTCCCTCGCCTGGGAGAGTACTCTGCGCTGCTGGAAGACGCGGGCTTCTTGGTGCGCTCGAGCAGCTGGTTCCCTCGCCCGAGCCCCATGCCGGATAGCGGCGCTCAGTCCGGCATCGCCGCTTGGCTCGAGATCTTCGCCGGGTCGTCGCTCGACGTCATCCCGCGCGAGCAGCGCGTGGCGTTCACCACCATCGTCGAGCGCGAAGCGCGACCCAAGCTGTTTCGCGACGGCATATGGTGGATGGACTACACGCGCTTGCGCGTCGAAGCGCATCGTCCGGCGTAAACCGCCGATTTCCGCTGCAGAATGAGCCGCTGTCGCCTGCAGACGACAGCAGTTTGTCGCCTGTAAACAGCAGCAAAAATCCCGCACAATCAGGCGAATGCGGTCTTTCTTGGAGGCCTGGCCTGGCCCATCGCTTGCAGCCCTCGTCGGCATGGCTCGACTCTCGGATCAAGGCCGCTACTCAAGACGCATGGGGCCGCCGCCCGCCAAACCAACGGGCGTCGCCGTGCGGCGGCGCCGTTTCGGCTCTGGCGCACCGGCGGCGATGCCGTCGGCGGTCGTCGATGCGGAGACTACCTCGACGTGTTCACTCGACAGCGAGCGCTGGGTGCGGCTCAGCCCGCGTTGGGAAGCAGCACTGGGCTGGAACGCGAGCAGCGCGACGGGGGAAGACGTCATTCACCTGCTCGAGTCCGAAGACGCAGCCTTCGTCACCCGTCACTTGGAATCACGCGCGCAAGGCGCGAACGATGCCGGTCTGGCTCGGCCTCCGAGCCCCGCGCTTTGGCTCCGCTGGAAGCTCGTGCGTCGCGGCAGGCGACTCTACGCGCTCGGCCGAAACCTCGATCGCGAACGCCGCGCTCGCCGCGACCAGCAGGAATTGCAGCGGAAACTCGAACACGCCCAGCGTCACGCAAGCCTAGGGCTGCTCGCCGCCAGCATCGCGCACGACTTCAACAACGTGCTGACGTCGGTCCTCGGCAGCGCGAGCTTGGCGCTGGTGGAGCTCTCCGAGCATACACCGCTGCACCCCGTGCATCGCGAGCTCGAGTCCATCGTGGAGGCGGCGGAATTCGCCTCCAGCCTGTGCCATCAACTCTTGGCTTACGCGGGCAAAGGTTCGAGCGGCGCGCGCGAGCTGGATCTGTCCGAGCTCGTGCGCTCGATGTCGCGGCTGCTCTCGCTCTCGGCAGGAAAGCGCGTCGACCTTTCGTTCGCGCTCAGCGAGGCCCTTTCCCCGATCGTCGCCGATCCCGTGCAGCTCGGTCAGGTGCTCATGAATCTGATCGCCAATGGCCGGGACGCCATGGGCGAGCTCCACGGCGCGATCGAGGTTCGGACCGGGCAGCGCTGGTACGACGCAGAAGAGCTGGCCCGCGGCCACGTCGGGCCCGCACGCGCGGCCGGGGAGTACGTCTTCGTCAGCGTTCGCGATACCGGCGCCGGAATGCTGCCCGGCGCGCTCCAGCACTCATTCGACCCATTTTTCTCGACCAAGGGCGAGGGTCGGGGGCTGGGGCTCGCCGCAACGCTCGGAATAGTGACCTCACATGAAGGAGCGATCTCGGTGGACAGTCAGCCCGGACGCGGCACCACCTTTCAGGTGCTGTTTCCGGTCGCCATCGCGCAGAGCTTCACTCTGAAAGCCGATGTCCCGCGCCGAGGCTAGGTCGTGTTAGCGTGGCGCTTGCTCGCGCTCTGGGAGCAACGCGCCGCATGAAACCGCAGTCGCCCATCGACATCCGCGCGCTACTGTTGATCGCGCTGGACGAGAAACCGCCGGCGAACCTGCCTGACCGGGTGATGGCGCGCGTCGCCATGCTGACCACGGTGGTGGAGTTCGTCCGGCTGCTCGGCGCCGCTCCCTTCTCCTGGTTGAACGAGCGCCGAGAAAGGAACGGTTCGGATGACGACGGCAGTGATCCCTCTGACGACGCTTAGCGCAGCGGTGTCCGCTCTGGAGAACCCGCTCTTCGAGCGGTTCGTGAAGCAGCCGGCAGAGCAGGTGCTGGCCGAGGTGATCCGGCGCGCCCCGACGCTGGGCTCGGCGCTAGCCGTGCTCTTCGTGCTGTGGTTGGTTGCGCGCGCGGTGCGCGCGGTCACCGCGCGGCTCCTCCAGATGTCCCGGCTCGATCGGCTGATCGAGGACACCTGGTTCGGCAGAATCTTGTCGGGCCTGGGCGACGGGTTCACTCCTTCCAAGGCCATCGCGACGCTGCTCTATCTCGCGATTTTGACCATGGCGGTGGCGGCCGCCGCGGACATCCTCGGGCTGTCCGCGGTGCGCAACGCGCTGACCGCCGTGCTCGGCTATGTGCCGCGCTTGGGCTCGGCGGTGTGCGTCCTGGCCGTGGGCGGGTACATCGGTCGTGCGGCGCGGCGAGCCATCGGCTCGGTCATGCGCGAGCTCAAGTCGCCGTTCGCTGGCATCGCGGAGTCGGGGACCGAAGGCCTGATCCTGGTGCTCACGATCACGGTCGCCGTGAACGCCTTGGGCGCCGATCTCTCCTTCGTGACCAACAACCTGGCCATGTTGGTGGGCACCTTGGTGGTCACTGCCGCGTTTCTATTCGCCTGGTCGATGCGCAGACCGGCGGAAGAGATCATCGCGAACTACTACCTGCGGCGCCTGGTGCAGATCGGCGACAAGCTGACCTTCGCGAACGTCGAGGGCACGGTCGAAAAGTTCGCGGCGCTCGGTCTGGTGCTGAAGGACGACGAAGGTAGAGAGCATTTCGTGCCCGCGCGGCACATCCTGGACGGGGTTCAGCGCACGGAGTCGATCAGCTCCTTGCGCAGGAAATAGAGCAGCGAGTGGCGGAATTGGCTCAGCCTGCCGGCGGGCTCGGCGCCGAACTGAGTGACGCGGCGCTGGTCGGCCTGTACCGAGACGGCGGGGGCGATTTCGCGTTCGGCGAGCTGATTCGCCGCCATCAGATCGGCGTCTTCCGGCTGCTGCTCACGATCCTTGCCGACCCCGATGAAGCCGAGCGGCTGTGCGAGCAGACCTTCTTCGACGCCTCGCGCAGGCTGGATGAGCTTTCAGATCCGTCCCGGTTCTACGCTTGGGTGGCCGGCGTCGCGCGTGGCCTCGCGCAGAAGGTCGACGAGGACCGCCGGAAGGCGCGCGCGAACGCGCCGAAACCCAAGCCGCGTCCGGCACCCAAAAACCCACGCGACGCCGTGAAGCAAGGCGTGCAAGCGGTGCTGGCCGAGCTTGCCAACGATGAGCGCGTGGCCCTCGTGCTGGCCGATCTGGAGGGCGACTCCTACGAGTCGATCGGCGTCACGCTGGGCACCACCGCGATCGAAGCCGAAGCGATGGTCGAACGCGCTCGCCAGCGCTTCATCGGCGCGCTCAGCGAGCAGACCGAGGTCGAAGACGCAAAAAGCGCAGGCAAGCCAGAAGAGCCAGGCGACGTCGCGTCCGGCACGGTGCTGGGCACGCGCTTTCGCCTGGAAGCGAAGCTCGGTGAAGGCGGCATGGGCATGGTGTTCCGCGCCAAGGACCTGGAGACCGGCCGTGACGTCGCGGTGAAAACACTGCTCCCGGAGGCGGCGAAAGACGCGGCGCTCCGCAAGCGCTTCGCGCTCGAGGCCGAGCTGATCGAGAAGCTGGCGCACCCGAATTTCGTGCGCTTCATCGGCCACGGCGGCGGAAAGTCGGAGCCCGCCTACGTGGTGATGGAGTTCGTCGACGGCAGCGCGCTCGACCGCTTGCTGAAGTCCGAGTCGCGCCTCGCGCCGAAGCGGGCGTTGCATATCGCGCGCCACGTGCTCACCGGGCTCAGCTGGGCGCACGAGCAAGGCGTCGTGCATCGTGACATCAAGCCCGAAAACGTGTTGCTCGTGCTGGCCGACGGCGACCCTGATTTCGCCAAGATTCTGGATCTCGGCATCGCGCGGCTGCTATCACCGAAGGACGCGGTCGAGAAGACGCGCCTCACCCAGAAGGGTGAGATATTCGGTACGCCGGTGTACATGTCGCCGGAGCAGGTGCAGGGCGAGGAAGTGGACGGGCGCTCGGATCTGTATTCGCTCAGCGTCATGTTGTTCGAGCTGATCGCCGCGCGGCCGCCGTTTCAGGCCAAGAACTCGACGGCGTTGTTCGCCATGCACCTCGCCACCCCCGCGCCGCGCCTGTCGGAGATCGCGCCCGAGGTAACCGTACCAGAGGCGCTCGAAACGCTGATCGAGCGCGGCTTGGCCAAAGATCCCGCACAGCGCCTGGCCTCCGCCAAAGACTACCTGGCCGAAGTGCAGGCGCTGCTCGCCGCCGACTGGGAGCGACGGAACGCGACCACCGCGCCGCGCTCCGTCGAAGCGCGCCTGGCGAAGCCTGCGCCAGCGCGGCCAAAGGCCGAAAAAATCCCGAATGCGCCCGCCGTGAGCCCGCAGAGCCCGCGCGGGCTACGCAAAATCCCGCTCTGGGCCGCGGTGCTGATCGCGATCGTGGTGGTGTGGGCCGTGTGGCAGGGTTTCCAGATGATGCGCGACTGAATCGGCAGCGCGCGAAAGGCTGTGGCAAAGTCTCGCCAATGTCGAATCCGACCACCCGGCTGCGCCAGCGCCCGACGATCCCCGTGAAGACGCTGCGCGTCGAGGTGGTGGCTGGGGTCGATCAGGG